>WNGK01018630.1_pt1 | contig 11025 bp, 14 predicted proteins | sample 5400601 | NCBI WGS metagenome assembly WNGK01 (sample SAMN13153376, study PRJNA577476) | soil metagenome | isolation source: 60 cm soil or saprolite under Garry oak tree replicate 1 | place: USA:California | collected 2016-06-15
CAGTACTCAGCCTCCCACATTCTCCCCCGGGCAATGCATGCGCGTGCATGGAGCAAATAGACCACCGCAATCCCGAAGACATGTTCAGGGGGAGAGGGCTTGGCCTGGTCCCTTTCAAGAGCGTCCCCGAAGATCAGGTCGTACTTGAGGCCTTGAGCGAGAAACTTGTTCCCCGGAGTGAACGACAAATCCACCTGCAGGTTGCCAGGCAGCAGGAAGACTCTGTACATCGTCGACAGATATGGAAGATCGAATAAACGAACGGCCCCGAACTGGCTTTTGAGACGCGCTGTCCAATCGGCAAGGACGTCGTCTAGGATTGCATTGTCAGCTAGCCCAAAGGAGAGGTCCAAGTCCGACCACTGGTCCCCACCACCTGCCGCAGTCGACCCGACCAGTGCACCCGCGACTAGACGAGGGTCCTCACGGCTCATTTGCACGAGGCGGTTGCGGACTCGATCGCGCTCCTCAACTGTGAACATGAAATATCATACCTCCCACGTTTCGTATAATCTTGCGCAGCTTGAACCAGCCAAACTCCAACCGGTATCTTCATCGTCTAAAAAGAGGGGTTTGAAATCGAGCCTTGAGCAGGTCAAGAAAGATGCGGAAAAATGACCGGTCAATCATCTTGACCAAAGGGCTACGATTCTAGGCTACCTTCTTCATTTCCTGTCCACAACATTGTCCTGGCTGACTAGAAGAGTCACCACAGACCTCGCATTTGTACTGCGCCATACTCAACTCCACCTCCCTCGCTGTCCTCAGTCACCGTTTACAGGCGAGCCTGCGGAATAAGCTGATAGCTGTCAAGTGTCGGTTGTTCTCTAACGCCGAATCTTCTAGACGGGTCAGGTCTCGCTTGGTCTGAGGCGGAGGTATGGCCCGATGCCTTGGAGTACCTTATTCTCCCCTTTCCGAAGGTGGTCAACATAGCTTGTGCGAGGAACGCGAAGCTTTTGAGCAATCTCGCCTGCGGTGGCGGTCCTCGGTATGTCGTAATAGCCGCTGTCAAGCGCCACCACTAATGCTTGTAGTTGCCTGCTCGTAAGTTTGCCCAGCAGCGTAGCTGTCGAAACAGGGAAGGTTTCACGAACTGACTCGTCGGAGATTGCTCTCTTAGACGTAATTTCTACTTTGCAGTGTCTATCGAGATCTTTGAAAAGGCTCCTAAGGTCCCTTTCGGAAAAAGCTACCACGCGATACCATTCCCAACCTGCCGTGTAGACTACGGGTTGGATTTCGAGGCAATTCCGCCGTTCGATCACGGGAAGCGTAGGTGGCGGCAGCTTATCGCAAGCGCAGTGCTGCAACACTACTTGCAAGTTTGACATCGCCTGAGATCTTCGGATGACCTTCGTCCCGAGCTGACTGATCAACTCCCGAATACTCTTGATTATTGCCTGATTTCCTAGGTCCCTGTACGCAATCTCAAGCACGTCTCTGCTCCAGTTACACCAGTGTGAGATTACGACACTGGGATACTTTGTAGAGAAGGCGTTGTAGGGACAATCGTGCTGGAGCTTGAAGGCTACCTCGTAGTGGGTCATTGCCCAGAATAGGGAGCCGGAGAATATATCTCGATAGCCGTCAATTGACGGTATTACCAACGTGCCGTCAAAACCAAATGGCTACAGACCAGGAGGTCAGAAAAGTCAGACGATCACAACTCTCTGTCCCGAAAGTGCCGGCGTTTGACAGCTAATCCCTTATCTGAAAAGCGCTCGTCCCGGTTCGTAGGCGAATCAGGATGAGAACAAGTTACGCGTTACTCGGCCAGTCGAAAGCGAGATGGGCTTCATGATAAAGGAGGTCGTTGGCTCGTTCCAGCCACGTCAGGCTTGGACAATCAAGGGATTGGAAGCTGAAGGTCCGTTCCCGGAACTTAAGGACAAGCTGATGCTGTTCGGTCAGTTCGTCGGGGACTGGGAGATAGTTGAAGATAGGTACATGCAGGATGACGGCACATGGATCAAGGGAAGAGGCGAACTACACATCAGCTGGATCCTCGAAGGCCGAGCGCTCCAAGACACATTCATGACCTTCGACGAGAAGACCCATAAGATGATTCCCGACGGAACCACGCTCAGATTCTACGACAGTAAAATCGATGCGTGGCGGGTAGTGTGGTTCTCACCAATGCAAGGTGCCATCAAAACGTTAATCGGCCGAAAAATCGGAGACGAGATCGTACTTGAACGAACAACTGACGAGGGATACTTGGTTAAGTGGATCTTCTCAGAGATTACCGCAAACACGTTCAGATGGCACTCCGAAGAAAGCCGAGACGACGGGAAGACGTGGAGGCTCAGGGAAGAGATGCGGATTCGGAGACCACGCCAATAGGAACCGTCCACGCATAGCTCTCTCCAAGGAGGATAACGCTCTTCAAGGCGCTTACTACGACATCCGCCTCAATGAGGCTAACCCTTGATGAAAGCGTCCGCGAAGGGGCGATAAGGGTAGACCTGGCCTGGAACCTTTTTCTTGGAAAGCCAACAATCCCTGAAGGGCACGGAGGAAGACTCATTCCGTTCGTCAACTGGCTCTGGGACGAACTTGGCCGGAAGACAGGGAGCCTGAACAAGAATTCCGGAAGCGAGCTGACCTTGACGATACCCACGCTAAGTGAGGAGGGGCTCGATTTCTTGTTGCGCCTAGTATCTTTTTGGTCGAACGAAGTCTACCTGAAGAAGGGCGGAGTGATTTCAGAGAACCTCTGGAGGAAACCAGTGGTAAATGTCTTTGATGATGGGAGGCTAGACTCGTCAGAGCGTTCGTTGACAGCGAAGGACGAAGAATCCTATCAGCGGTTCTTCATGCCGTTGCTCGGGCCCGGCCGGGCGTTTTTCAGGGTCGAAGTCATAGAAAGCGGAGAGTCCGCCGCTCGCTTCCACAGCCACAGCAACGTCGACGAATACTATCTAATTCTCGAGGGGTCGGGGACACTCAGATTCAATGACAAAGACGTTGGCGTCAAGCGAGGGGACCTGATTGGAAAGCCGGCGGGACCGGACGACGCTTCCCAGTTGATCGCTGACCAAGGAGAAGCGCTGCGTATACTTGACATGGAGGTGTGGCACGATCGCCCGTACGGCTCTAAGGACTTGGTCCACAATCCGGATTTCAACGAGATCATCATGAGAGGGCCGGGCTGGGGCGCTCTCTTCCCAGCCGACGCCCTCGACAAATCCGAGGATTTTCGGAAACACTATGATGAAGGCTACAGGAGAACCCGAGACGGTGGTTGGGTTCCGTCGAAGGCGCGAGGGCACAAGAAGGTTAGGATGAAGTCAACTTAAGGACGCCTTTTCAATGCCCTCGAAAGAAGCAGCCGGGCGTGAGATAGTTTGGAGTGGGACTAAAGCTCCCAGCCTGGATTATTGTTGCGTCAAGAGAGATAAGGGAGGCTGGTGCTTCTCAGGGATGATAGTCGCCAAATTCCAAACCGACCCCTTCGGAGCGCAATACGAGATTCTAGTTGATAAAATGTTCAAGACGCAGCAATTGACTGTTGAGAAGATAAACACAAAGAAGACAACCTTTCTAAAAATCGAGTTTCGGGACGACGTTTGGATCGTCGACGGTAAAAAGCGGATCGACTTACGTGAATGCACGGATGTGGATATCGAAGCGAGTCCCGTCACCAACACAATCCCGATCAGACGAACTTCATTAGGGATGGAAGAACGCGTCGACTTGACTGCGGCTTGGGTGAGGTTCCCGAGTCTCGTAGTTGAACCCCTGAAGCAAAGTTACCAACGCCTAGGCGCCAGAAAATACTTGTACCGGAGCGCCTCGGGTTTTACCGCAGAACTCGACACCGATGACTTTGGATTGGTGACCCGTTACGACGATATCTGGAAAGAGATCCGGTGACCTTCCGGGGACAATTCGGGTGTGACACGAAGGCCCCTCTAAGGGCCCGGGGGCCTACTCGAGCCGCGCGCCGCGGAGACCAGGAATAGTTTCGGCCCACTTACCCGTCTATGTTCTCCTATGCAGTATTAGTGACAAGGATAGAGTTGCGTATAGACGAGATCGGGTTGGCTCCGGGGTTCGTGCGGGAAGTGGTCGACGTCTGGGAGGCGTGGGAGGGAAGAGCGGCTGCGCCGATAAGGCTCCAGCAGTTGATGCTGAACCTCCGGATAGAAGTCGCCAAACGCTACAAAGGATACACGAGTCCCCAGGAAAAACCGAAAATCCCGGTCTACACGGACACCAAACTAATCTGAGGATAGCGCTACGCGTTCCTGGTCTTCGCGGCCATCTGCATAGCGACCTGCTTTAACATCCGCCCGCCAACCGTTGCTCCTGCGGCTTTCGTCTTGTTCATCAAGGGATTCTCCGGCACCCTCGCGTACATCATCATGTAAGGCGCCATCGCCAATACAATCTTGCTCTCGGCCTTCCGAATGTGCTCCTCCAAAGTACTCCTAGGCTGCCCTTGCCTCCGTGCCAGATCATCCGCTGTTATCCGTTTCGGAATCTCGTAATACCCGTTCTCGACCGCGGTAACCAGCGCCCTCATCTGCTTTTCCGTCAGTTGACCAAACAAGCTGCTCAGCGAGAGGAGAAACGTGTCATCCGTCATCCCTTTCGATACAGACTTCTTGTGCAAAACCTCCGTCGCGCCAATCCTGTCCAAGCCCCTGAGCAATCCCTTCAGATCATTATCATCATACCCCACCAAACGATGGTATTCCCATCCTCCAGCCAAGACCAAGGGCGGAATACGCATGAAATTGTGTCGGCTGATAATCGGACTAATCGGGGTCCCCTTGTGATCCGAACCACAACAACACGTCCGGGCCACCAACTGGAACTTGTCCTGGCAGTAAGTCTTCGAGATAATCTTCCCATCAAGATGCGCGTTAGTGGCTGACGTTATCTCCTTCTGCAATTCCTCGAACGAACCGAGACCAGCAGCCTCAATCTCAAGAACATCCGTACCACCATTACACCACAACGAGAACCTGGCAGTCGGAAACTTCTCGGTCAACTCGTTATAGTGATCCCCGTGCCCGGTCGAAGGCTGAAATCGAAAGAATAATTCAAACATGATCCAAACAGGACTTGTTGGCTATCCGTCCCATATAATCGGTGTGCCGGCGTGCGCCAGCAGCTAATAGCAGTCGGACGACGGTGAAAGAACTACCGGCGCAGGACGGCTCAAAGATAATCCGGCAGAACATCGTCCCCATTGTTAGGTGAAAAGAAAGATGGCATTTAGAGAAGATTGGACGAGAATCGCGCGGAGCCTTCACAGTTTGACCTCAGCGTTCAGGTCCTCTCCTGGAGGTTCACCGGAACAATGCAACACAACCAGGGTAAATTCGCAAAGGATCCAGCGAACTGCGATCCTGTTCAGAAGCACCCTGAATCTGAGATCACTTGCAGAGATCGAACGAAGACGAACACAGGCCTACCTATTCAGCCTAAGGAACCAGATCAGGTAAGAGAGGTATTTCAAATGCAATCCACGCAAGAAAAGGATTCGATGGAACTGGGACCATCGGGGCAGGTCGGAGACCTTGCATATGATCCCATTCACCGTTGCCCAGTATGTGGTCAGATAGCCCGTTGCTATACCGTTGATGGTTTCCACAACTGCGCCCTCTGTGGGTCGACCTGGCGATCCTCCCTAGCGTAGGCCCAGCGACACATCTGATCCAGCGTGTTAACGTGAAAGCTCCACAACTGCAGCCACCTGTCCTCTCCCTCTGAGATTCGCGATGGCCTCCTGTTCAGTTGGCACAGATCTCACTGCTCCCAGATTCTGTCTATGAGATTCGACCTGTCAATCGCTAAAGGTGTGTCGGGTTATTTCTTCCAGACCTCTCCACCTGTGTACGGGTCCAAGAAGTTCAGTTGCATGTCGAGAACTTGCTGGTAGACCTTTCCCGCATCCGTTCGAGAATAGTGGGTGACCCTGCCATCTGTGCTGGCAAGAATCAAGGACGTTCTAGTAAGAATGCCGCTGGGTCCCAATAGTCGATCAAACGCCTTGTCGTCTCCCCCGAACGGCCCGTTCAGTAGTGTGCTCTTGGGACATTTATCGGCAAAAACCTCTATCATCTTCAGGACGGTCAGTCGCTTCTCTGCTTCTTTCCTTGTTTCCGGTGAGAGGGGCACTTTTCATCGGCCGAGCTTCTCAGCCATGGCCAACAGTCTGGAATATCTTCTTCGTAGGCCTAATAGGCTGTAGATGGAGATTACAGAAAGCAGGAACAAAACAACAGTCAGAGCGGTCTCCACTACCGCCGACGTGTCTAGTGCTGGACGCATTGGGAACCCGAATCCGCCTGGCTGGAAATATACAAAGAAGAGCAACCTCAGTAACGATGATATCGCCAGCAGAAGAGCGAAAGCAGCTATCAACGCCTGAGTAGTAATCGTCCTGAGGAGATCGTCAGCCATGCGGGGCGCGTCCTCCTTGAAAGCGGCCAATACTTCTTTTAGCAGAGGATCCTCGATTGACGACACGTTCTACCCCTCTCCTCCATGGAAATGAAAGGTGCTCACATTTGACTCGCGCTCCAGTGAATTTAAGCAGATTCCTAGAAGCCACCAACTCTCCCACCAGCGAATCTCGGTCGTCGGAACAATCGGCGCCGGCAAGACCACGTTCGCCCGCAAAACATCCAAACTCCTCGACGCCCCACACATTGAGCTAGACGCTCTTCACTGGGAACCCAACTGGGTAGAGGCGCCTAACGATCTTTTCCGAGAACGCGTCAAACAATCCCTGCAAGGCGACTCCTGGGTCGCTGACGGGAATTATCACCAGGCACGGGACATTGTCTGGAACCGGGCGGATACAGTTGTCTGGCTTGACTATCCTTTCAGGACAATCATGGACAGGCTGGCGAGGCGGACCCTAAGGAGAATCTTCACCCACGAACAGTTATGGAACGGTAATCAGGAGCACATTCGAGGATTGTTCACTCGCGACTTGCAGACAGGATCATCAAATCGATCGTCCTCATAGGCTCAGATAAGAAACCCATCCTAGCAATACTCCCAGCGAAAAACCGGATCAGCTACAAGAAAATCAAAACAATCCTCAAAGTCAAGGACGTACGCCTAGCCCAGCCTGATGAGGTCCTAGAACACTCAGGCTATCCGGTCGGCGGAGTCCCGCCTTTCAACAAGATTACCCGAATCCTACTCGACCCAACCGTCCAACGAAATGCGAGAAGCATCGCTGGTGGAGGAGATCCTGACAAGCTTGTGGAACTCGAAACCAAGGACATTCTCGAGTTTTTGGGCCCGATGATAGCGGACTTCAGCGTCTAGGTACAGTAACCTAGTTGCAGACCGGTCCATAGCGGCGGAATTTTACTAACTGACTACTTTTCTGAACTCGTAAATCGTTGCACCCATGGTCAGAATTGCAATCAAGGATATCACCCCGAAGGAAAGCAAAAACGAGTTCCAGTTGTATCCGTTCATTATGAGATCGCGAATCGCGTTCACTGCAAAGCTAATCGGATTGACTGCAGACACGGGTTTCATCCAGTCCGGCATCAGTTTCTCTTTCATTAGCGCCGTACTCATGAATAGAAGCGGGAAGGTCAATGTTCCGGCTATTCCGAAGACCGTCTCAGCACTCTTTGTCCTGAGTCCGAGAGCCAGTGATATTCCCGACCAGGCAAGGCCAAAAAATGCCACAGTGAACAAGATCAAGACGTATCCTACGAAGCCGGTGACAGGAAAGACCCCAAGACCGTAGGCTAGGACTAGTATGATGATAGATTGCGCGAAAACCCGGAACGCATCGCTCAAAAGTCTGCCCAAAAGAATGGACGCGCGACTAGCGGGAGTGGCGAGCATCTTGGTGAGGAAACCTGACTTGATATCATCCACTACGGCAGTGCCAGATTGGAACGCGCTCGAAAAAGCATTCTGAAGAACGATACCCGCGGTGGCGAACACAGTATAGTTTATTCCTCCTAGGAGGATACCAAACGACCCGAAGAGTTGTGTGAACAGGACGAGGAAGATTATTGGTTGGAAGAGCGAGAAGAAGAGGAGGATCGGGTTTCGTACGAGCTTCTTGATCCAGCGCAGGAACATGTAGTATGAGTCAGAAGCCAGAGTCATATGCTGGTCTACCTCCTTCTCCGGCCGAACATTCCAGATGCCCTTGACTTGTCGATCTCCTCGGGCCGGATTCTCCTTCCCGTATGCTTGAGAAACACGTCGTCGAGGGTCGGACTAGACACGCCGATCGAAGAGAGCTTGATCTCAGCACTGTCAAAGGCGCGTACGATGTCAGGAACTAAGAAACCCCCGTTCTTCGCGTAGATAACAATCCCTTCGTCAGAATCGACGACCTCGGTGATTCCCCCAAGGTTTCCGAGAACTTGTTTGGCCTTGTCCTTGAGAGACCCTGTTCCCGAATTGCCGTTCTCGAATCCCAATGTAATACGGTCCGCGCCAATCTCCGACTTCAGCTCCGTGGGGGATCCTTGTGCAACAATCTCGCCGTGGTCCAAGATGGCGAGTCGACGGCACAGTCGGTCTACTTCTTCCAAGTACTGCGTTGTGATGAATACCGTCATTCCTGTCTGGTTCAGTCCCTTAAGATAAGACCATACTTGTGCACGCGACTGCGGGTCCAAGCCAGTTGTAGGCTCGTCTAGGAAGAGTATCTTCGGTCTGTGAACAAGAGTAGAGGCGAGGTCCAGTCTCTTTTTCATTCCACCCGAGTAGTAGGCTGACCGCTTGTCGGCCGCATCCCCAAGGTCAACAACCTTCAGCAGTTCGTTTACCCGTTCCTTCAACTCTTCCCCGTGCATCTGTTGTAAGTGCCCTTGAAGCATCAGGTTCTCTCGACCAGTCAGATCCTCGTCAATAACCGTGTCCTGCATCTGAACGCCGATCAGCTTGCGAACTTTCTGAGCGTCATGCTCGATATCAAGCCCAGCAACGCTAGCTACACCCGACGTCTTCCGCAGAAGAGTCGTAAGGATCTTGATCGTGGTACTCTTTGGACTGCGGGCAACTCTCTAAACCTCTATCGTATTAGATATATCGCATTCGATATGGGTTTATATAAAGAGTTCTTCCACCCAGCTTTCATGAAGCGGGTTTATTAGCGAAAAGCATCCCACACTATCGCGGCGTGTATGACTAGTTCTAGGAAAATAGTTACTCTCCACGCACCGATTCATGGCGCTCTTGCACGCCCACAAGGAATCCCCAGAGGCTTCCTACGACACTACGTTCTGCACCGGATTGCAGAGAAACCAGCTCACGGATACGATCTCCTGCAGGAGATCGAGAGCAAAACAGAGGGCGTCTGGAGGCCCGGAGCCGGCTCTATCTATCCAATCCTAAAAGAACTGGTGAATGGGGGTTACATCAAAACAGAATCCCACAAGAAGACCGGAAAGCAACAACACATCTACAATATCACTCCCGAAGGACGCGCACTCCTACAGCGATCAAGCGAGATGTTCATGAAGACTGGACAAAATTGGGGGGCGATGAGATCTATACTCATGGAACTGGTCGACCCGAGAAATATTCCAACAATGTTCACACATATGACAACTGGACAATTCGCGTTTCTCCGCGGAATCCTCGAATCGAAGAGGGATAAGATCCCGCGCAAAGAAATCCACTTCATGCTGAAGGAATACGCCCTTAATCTCGAAAGACAACTCGACTGGACCAAGCGGGCTCTCAAGAAACCATGAAAATCCGAGAATTCAGGATTGAAGACTACTCTATAATGCGCGACCTCTGGCAAACCGCAGGACTGACCCTTCGTCCAGGAGACGAACTCGAAGACGTCAAGCTGAAACTCCAACGAGACCCAGAATTGTTCCTAGTCGCTGAACAGAACGATGAGATCGTGGGTAGCGTAATAGGCGGCTGGGACGGAAGGCGAGGCTGGATCTATCACCTCGCAGTAAAACCGCAGCACCAACGGAAAAGGATCGGAGCGGACCTCGTTCGCGAACTCGAAAAGCGCCTTATCGAAAAGGGGGCGAAAAAGGTGAACGCTCAAGTCTACAAGTGGGACGAGCAGTCATCTGAGTTCTTCAAGGCCATCGGGTATGAAGCACAGCCCGACCTGATAATGATCGGAAAACAGCTAAGAAAATAGGGAAGAGGCCAGTTCTAATTCTGGCCCCAAGCAATCATGTCTGAAACAGCGTGTGGTTTGCTATCCCAGTCTCGCTCCAAAAGCTTCCCTCTTCTAGACGGTCCCAGAATGAAACGAAGTGGCCCGCGAACGATCTCTGTGCATCAGTTTCTATTACAATAGGTCCAACATAGCCGCAATCCGCGCATTGGTAGAGGGATCCAATGTAACCTCCAAGCCAGAGAAAAACCTCTTCGGAACCGCATATCAAACATCTTCGCATTTAGACGCACTCACCTCTACATCTGCGCCTGGGGTGGAGGAACTATTCTGTTCTCCTAGGAATCCGCTTAAATGCGAAGCAATCAGGGCAGCTGGTTCCCGGCCCCATGGGCGGGCCAAGGCATAGAATATTCCAGATAGAATATATTCCGACGAGAATAAAAGTGTTTTTTGCATGGGCAAGGGTCAATAGGCTCGACTTTCACATTTTTCCTTCGGTGAAGTTTTTTGCGGAGCCTCACTCCTCGAAACATTCTCCACGGAGCCCTCCTCGCATTCTTCCCCTGGGCACCGGCCTATCTCTTTGAGAGAGCAAACTTCTGGTTTGGACAAACAAACAATGGCTACTGGTACTACCAGTTTTCCCAGACGAGACTCGAAGCCGATGCAGTATCCTTCGCCCTCGGAGGAATACTCGTAGCATATCTTCTCCGCCCCCGCTGGGCCGTCATCCAGGCCTTCCTCAGTGCTTCACTCATCTACGTCCTGTTCTACACGGCCTGCCCAACATACATGGCCGGACCTATTTGGAGGTCGGAGTGCTATTCCGTTGGACCTGACGGCCTAGCAGGGGTCCGTCTTTGCGCAATGATGTTTTCGTTCGCAGCGCTGCCCGCAATCGTCCGAGCATCGTACAAGGAGGA
>WNGK01009150.1_pt1 | contig 11023 bp, 10 predicted proteins | sample 5400601 | NCBI WGS metagenome assembly WNGK01 (sample SAMN13153376, study PRJNA577476) | soil metagenome | isolation source: 60 cm soil or saprolite under Garry oak tree replicate 1 | place: USA:California | collected 2016-06-15
ATGCGATGGCTTCGGTATCGAGTCTCATAACGATCCTTCGCCGCGTGTTTAGCAATGCGGTGGATCCACTCATAGTTTGCCGCGAGGCGATCCAGTACTGGTCGGAAACGTTGGACAGATTCTTGCAAGAGCGCGATCGATTGGCGGACTACCGCATTTGCGACGTGAACTATATCGAGATCCGGCGCGATCCCATCGGCGCCGTCCGGCGCATTTATGAGCATTTCGGCTGGTTGTTGTCGCGGGAAGCCGCGCAACGGATGCGCCTCATACTGGCAAGCCAGCCGCAAGAACAGTTTGGACTTCATCGGTATAATCTCTCGCAGTTTGGCATCCAAGGAGCTGAGGGCGCAGCTCCCTTTGCGGCGTATTGTGATCGATTCGGTTTATCCGCGCAGGCGGTTCGTAGATCCAGCGGACGGGCGGAAGAGCTTATTTGGAAGTAGCGTCAAGAATCGGTATTCCGATTTCCCGGACGGTCGCGAACCGCACTATAGTACCCACGATCCCACTAAGAATGTGCTCGATGCATGTCGTATGGCAGTCGTTAGGCGCTACCTCTCCGAGTTGCTGGATGTGGCGGGATGAGCGAAAAGTCGTCAGATGAACTTTGAAGTTCGCCGCGTAATCGACCCGGATCATCCGAGCTTGCTCGGGCATTTCCCCGGGATGCCTGTTGTGCCGGGTGTGTTGATTCTCGATGAAATCCTCGCGGCTTTGACCGAGTGGCGCGAAGATTCTCGCCTTAGCGCCATACGCGTGGTCAAGTTTCTCGCGCCCTTGAAGCCTGAGCAGCCATTCACTATCTGTGTTTCGGGCGGCTGTAACGCTGGTGGCCAAGTCGATTTCGCCTGTCGTGTTGAAGGCCGCGTGACGGCGACATCTGGCACGCCTATCTTCAAAGCTCTGCCGCGAGATGCGCGCCTGGCACGTTGGCTCAAGGATTACCCGCCGCCGGTGTTCAGCGAACGCTTGTATCAAAGCATCGAACTGATGGAGCGATATAGCATCGAACTAGCCATCGATCTGTTGCGCCGATTGGATGTGATTGACCAGCTCGGCGAGTGGCGATCTGCGGATGAACTTTGTCACGTGCGCTTTTTTCAGCCCCGTTTCAGTTTCGCTTTAGGTTGGATTTTACAGCGCCTGGTCGAGACCGGCTGCATGGAGGCACGAATCGAGGGTGACACTCGCTGTTATCATCTGCGACATGCGCCGTGGAAGCCCGAACTCGAGCGCTTGCGTGCAGTGGGGCTTGATATCGATCCGGCCAATGCGGCGACTTTAGATTTGTTAGATTACGCAGCAGGCTTCTATACGGCCGTCGCGCGTGGCGAGCAGAGCGCCGATCACAGCTTGTTCGGACCGCAAGGAATAACGCTGTGGCTGAATTATTTTAGCAACGACAATCTAACTTATGCGGTGAACAACTGGGTCGGTGCAATGCTCGCAGCTAATCGCATGTCCAGTCGATCAAGGCTACGAATTTTAGAAGTCGGCGCCGGCGCCGGCAGCGCCAGTGAAACCCTGCTGCGCTGCTTCGATGAACGTGGACTTCTGCCGCAGATAGAACGCTACCTCATTACAGAGCCGAATGCGTTCTTCCGGCGGCGCGGCCAACGCGGGTTGGCAAAGCGGTATCCTGGTCTGGCCCTCGAATGGGGCGCGCTCGACCTCAACTCATCGTGGGCCACTCAGGGCGTCGCTTCCGGCGAGTTCGACCTCGTTTACGGCGTTAATGTGCTACACGTCTCCAAGGATCTTTTGTTTAGCTTGAATCAGGCACGCTCCGTTCTAAAGGATGATGGATGGCTGGTGATCGGCGAATGCCTGCGGCCCTATCTTAATCAGCCAATCTATCCGGAACTGATGTTTCAAATTCTGGAAAGCTTTACAGAGGTCCAGATAGATCCCGAAATCCGCCCGAATCCGGGCTTTCTGACTGCGGATCACTGGCGCCGCGCATTTGCGCGCGCAGGCCTTGAGCGCACCCAAGTGGCGCCTAATATCGACCGCATTCGCGAGATCTATCCGCATTTTTTCACCGCTGCGATCTGCGGTCAAAACACCCTGTCCACAAATGACCCCGAAAGCCCTCGGGGCTAAAGCTCTGCGCGCGCATAGTTGGACGGCCTTGCCGGAGCGCGGTACACCCGCTTTGCTATCGCTCATCGCCTGGATCGCCATGCACATTGGGCGCTGGGCGGCAGCGCTTCTGCTGTATCCGATAACGCTTTACTTCCTACTCAGCGCACATGCAGCGCGGCGAGTATCGTACGATTATCTAAGACGTGCCCGCGACCGTTCGTCCCACTGGTGGAATGTTTTCCGCCATTTTCATTGTTTCGCCGCCACGATTTTAGATCGCGTTTATCTGCTCAGGGGCGAGTTCGAGCACTTCGACGTGACGCTTCATAAGAAAGAAATCTTGCACCAGCAAATCGAAAGCGGCAAAGGCTGTATCCTTTTGGGCTCACATTTGGGTAGCTTCGAGGTGTTGCGCACCCTCGGAATAACGCAGCAGGACTTTCCGCTCAAGGTGTTAATGGACACCGCACACAACCAAAACATTACGCGTTTTCTGGATGCGCTGAATCCGAAGATCGCCAGCACGGTAATCGTGCCGAATCGGCCGGATACCTTGCTGAGGGTCAAAGAGAGCCTGGATGCGGGCTTCCTCATCGGCATGTTAGGCGACCGCGTTTCGAGCGGCGACAAGACCACGCAATGTCAATTTTTAGGTGCGCCGGCTACATTTCCAGCCGGCCCAATCCTGCTTGCCGCCATGATGCGTTGCCCTGTTGTCTTGTTTTTTGGTCTCTACCGCGGCGGGAAACGCTACGAAATTCACTTCGAGCATTTCGCCGACGAGGTAATTTTGAATCGCGATCGCCGCATGGAGGACATCCAGCATTGGATGCAGTGCTATGTCGAGCGGTTGGAGCATTACGCACGCCTTGCCCCATCCAACTGGTTTAACTTTTATCCATTTTGGGATTAACGGCCGCTCCCATGAACGCTCGAAAAACGGTTAACACTGTCCCGATTAACAAATCGGAGATCCGCAGGCTCATACCCCACTCAGGCCTGATGTGTTTGTTGGATAGTGTAAGCGAATGGAACGATCGATCGATTATTTGCATTAGTAATACGCATCGTGATCCGGCGAATCCATTGCGTCGCGATGGACGATTGTCGGCAGTACATGCTTTCGAATACGCTGCGCAAGCCATTGCAGTGCACGGCGGATTGCGAGCCCACGCGGCAGGCGCCACGGCGTCTCCGGGATATTTGGCGGCGCTGCGGGAGGCACGCTTGCACATGATACGACTGGATGACATCCCTTCGCCGCTACGGATTTGCGCGCACCGCCTGTTCGCAGACGGGGCCAACGCAGTTTACCAGTGCCGCGTCTCAGCCGACGATGTTCTTCTGGCCGACGGACGGATTACGATCATACTGCGGACATAACTACTTTTGGAGTGCGCGGGCATGTCCGCGGTTGGAAAGCGGCGACAGGTCGCCGCACTCGAAAGTGATCTCACATCACTATCCCACCATCGACACAAATCACTTGCCCTGTGATGTAACTGGCTTCCGCTGAGGCGAGGAATGCCACAGCGCTGGCAATATCTTCGGGCGTGCCGGTTTTTCCGAGCGGAATTCTCGATTGGAGCGTCTTTTTGATTTCATCCGATAATCCTGCCGTCATGTCGGTCCTAATGAATCCGGGCGCCACGGCGTTCACAGTGATATTGCGGCTGGCTAATTCGCGTGCGAGCGATTTGGTGAGGCCGATCAAACCAGCTTTGCTCGCCGCGTAATTTGTTTGACCGGCATTTCCGATCAGTCCGATTACCGAGCTGATGTTAATAATGCGGCCGCTGCGCTGTTTGATCATCGCGCGCTCTGTGGCCTGCACGAAGTTGAACGCGCCTTTGAGGTTCGTGTTGATGACGATGTCCCAATCCTCGGTCGACATTCGCATGCTCAGTCCGTCGCGCGTCACGCCGGCGTTGTTAACCAGAATGTCGATCCTCCCAAAGTCTTCGAGAATTTGGGCACCGATTTTTTGCACCGCGGCATGATCCGCGACGTCGACTGCATAAGCCTTCGCTGCATCCGGTTGCGTCGCGTTAATTTCGTTTGCAGTTTTCCGTGCGTTCGCCTCCGTCCGGCTGATGCACGCGACGCGCGATCCTTCGCTCGCCAGCCGCATTGCAATCGCCTGGCCGATCCCTCGCCCAGCCCCAGTTACAACCGCGACTTGATTCTCAAATCTCATAATTTCGTGGATGGGTCGACCCGTCTTCAGAAATGCGAACGGACAACTTTTTCGCGTTTATGCAACCTCATGCACTTTGCGCTCAGAATGCAGTCATTATTGGCCTGCGCACCTTAATTCATCTGAACCGTCATCATCGCTGGCATCATATCGTAAAGATCCCCAGGAAAGCGACTTCGATGGCCAGCGCTTCCTGAATATTGCGACTCAGATGATCTCGCAATTCTTCGAGACAGTGGACGCGTCGCAAAATTTCGACAGTGCTGAAACGCTTCGCGACCGCGCTTGTTTCTCTTCCTGCGTTGGACAGATTACCGCTCTCTACACCGTTGCTCGATCGAAGAACATCAGACCACCAGGCGAATAATATTTCAATCAGTCCGGCGCGCCGTTGCAGGTAGAGACTTTCTGTGAGCGCCTTGTAGTATTGCTCCCGTTCTTCCAGCCAGGCACCATCAGTCGAATCCTTGTAGCGTGTTTCCTCCTTTTTTAATTCCTGATCTGTTTCGTCTTTAATTTGCTCCCGAACCGCACGCAGCAGGCGTTGAAATTCCTGAGCCAGCCGATATGCATACTGAATACCCCAACTTTGCTCACGAGCAGCCTGTTGCAGTAATTTCACCAGCTTTTCCTCTTCCACGCTATTTTGAGGCTCGCCGTTGGAGGCAAGCGGGATTGCGATGCACCGTGAAAGAATTGTCTCCGGCAAAGCTTCCGGTAAGGCGCTCAAAAGGAACAGAAAGGAATCCTTCGGCGGTTCTTCCAGTGTCTTAAGAAACGCGTTTGCGGCCTGGGGTTGAAGCCGGTCGGCATCGACGATAATCGCCACCTTGCATCGATCTTTTGGCGCACGCATTTGCAGCGTATGCTCAAGACTACGAATCTGCTCAATAACAATGCGCCGGGATTTCGATTCGGGTTGGGCAACGAAAATCTCCCGAGCCTTGGCAGAGAAAACGTCGCTCACCTTTGTTCCGTTGACGAGGCTGGCCAGCTCCGCCGCAAGCACCCGCTTTCCGCTCCCCTGTGGTCCGGAAATCAAATAAGCGTGCGCCAACCGATTTTGTTCATGGGCCCGCCGCAAATATCCCAGCGCCGCTCTGCGCGAAAAAGCCATCTCAGATTTTCGATTTTGCCTGTGAAGCAAGTCTCGGGAAACGCGAAGAAACTATTTCCCAAATTTCCTTCTCGATCCTGTCCGCGTCGCGCGAGCCGTCGATCAGGGCAATGCGATTTGGTTCGCGAGCGGCCAGTTCCCGGTACGCTTCGCGAACTCGCTCATAAAACTCGGCTGGTTGTTGTTCCATTCGATCCGTTCTACGCGGTTCTTGCATTCGTGAACAGGCGGTCGCTGCATCGATATCAAGCACAAAAGTAATATCGGGGACGCAATCGCCGATTGCGAATGCGTTCAGGCGTTCGACAATTTGTCGATCTAATTTTCGCGCCGCGCCTTGGTAAACAGTTGTGGAATCAAAAAAACGATCCGCAATCACGCAAACACCGCCTTTGAGCGCCGGCTTGATTGTCTCCCGCACGAGCTGACTTCGGCTGGCCTCAAACAAGAGCAGTTCGGTTTCGGGTGTCATCCCGGCGTTGTGCGGTGCAAATTGCAGAAGTTCACGAATGGTTTCACCGATGGGCGTGCCACCCGGCTCGCGCGTCACTAGATGCGGAATGCCCATCTGCTGAAACCGGGTCGCCAGTTTTTTTACTTGTGTGGATTTTCCACAACCTTCCGATCCTTCGAATGTGATGAATGGCAAGCGCGACATCAGATCGATTGTGAAACAAGGCAGCCCGATTGTCGAATGCGCGCCTAACTAAGAGCGGCCACTTCCTAGCCACCGTATGTGCTGTAGTGTCCGCTTCCTCCAGCGGACAAGGCGCAACACATCGCCACGTGCGAGCTAGCGTGTTGGGGCAGCACACGCTACAGCAGCCGCCGGGCCGGGCACGGACGCGCTCCGTGATTATAAGTCGCCCATTCGTGTCCATTGGTATTGATTAGTGGTTAGTGTCGATGAAAAATTTCTGGCTTGTAAAACAGGAGGCCTCTTCTTATTCGTGGTCGGATTTTATCGCGGAGGGACAGACGAGCTGGACAGGCGTCCGCAACTACACCGCTCGAAATAATCTTCGCAAAATGCGCAAGGGCGATGAGGTTCTTTTCTATCACAGCGGTAAGGAAAAAGCCGTAGTTGGCATCGCCAAGGTTATACATCCGGCTTACCCCGATCCCACTGCAACAGAAGGGGACTGGAGTGTGGTCGATCTTGCACCAATCAATTCGCTGCGCCGGCCAGTAACGTTGCGCCAAATCAAAAGCCACCCGCGCCTCAAGCAGGTTCAGCTCGTCCGGCAATCGCGGCTCTCGGTTATGCCAATGACGGCCGAAGAATTTCGTGCGATTGTCTCGATGGGAAAATAGTACAGGCGCTGTGCTTTGCGCTTGTTGACGGGACGAGCACGTTTGAAGATTTGCGGATATGACTTCGGTGGTTGCCAATCAATTTCTGCCGCTGATCGCGACGGCGGCGGCCACGACGGACTCGATGGTCGTTTCTTTGCACGATATTGCCCCCCAGAGCCAAGACGTTACGGAAAAGATCGTATCAGAACTGGCTCAGCGCGGTGTGCGCGCCTGTTCTCTCCTCGTTGTGCCCGATTATTGTCATCAGGGCCTGGCCACCAAAGATCGACAATTCGTGTCCTGGCTGCGAGATTTGGAATCGGCCGGCTATGAAATTGTCATCCACGGCTATTTTCATGAACGGCCGCGCCACGCGAACGAAACGATACGCGACAAGTTTTTTACCCGGCTCTACACCGTAGACGAAGGCGAGTTTTACGATCTCGACTACGACGAGGCTTTCCGCCGGATCACAACCGCGCGGGATGAATTTCGCGCCAGCGGCTTAAAGCCGCGAGGCTTTGTTGCGCCAGCGTGGTTGCTGAGCGCGGAAGCCGAGCGTGCCGCACGGGATGCTGAGTTGGAATATACAACTCGGTTACGAACTGTGCGCGATCTCCGCTCAGGCGAGGAATTCCCTGTCAGATCAATTGTCTACAGCGTCCGAAGCAACTGGCGACGCGCAATCAGCCGTGCGTGGAACGCAACCCTCTTCCGGCTTTTGAAGAGCAGTCCGCTCTTGCGTATAAGCATTCATCCGTCCGATTATTCTCATCCGGCCATTTGGCGGCAGATTGTCGATCTAATCGATGCGGCGATCGGATCAAGGACAGCAACGACGTACCAAGACTGGATCGCCGAACAAAGACTAAGACGCGGGGTCTAGACATGAGTAAGTGCGACCTTCACATTCACTCGCGCTTCAGTGCGCGCTCAGAGGAATGGCTGTTCCGTCGTTTTGATTTTCCAGATAGCTACTCTGCTCCGAAGGAGTTGCACCGGCAGTTGCTGGAGCGCGGCATGGATTATGTGACCATCACCGATCACGATACAATCGATGGTTGTCTGCAAATTACAGATCTCCCACATACTTTTATAAGCGAACAAGTTACGACCCATTTCCCGCAAGATCCGTGCAAGCTGCACATCCTCGTTTGGGGAATTTCAAAAGAGCAACACCGCGAGATCGAAGGTGTCCGGGACAATATTTTTGAGCTGCAATACTATCTCCAAACGGCACAAATCGCGCATGCGGTTGCGCATCCTCTGTACAGCATTAATGGCCAGCTTCATGCGAGTCATCTCGAACGGCTCATCCTTCTTTTCAAACATTTCGAGGGGATCAACGGTCTGCGCGACGCTCTTCTAAGCGATCTTGCCCAAATTCTTTTCAAGCAACTGACGCCGGACAAGATCGACGCGTTTGCAAACCGTCATAATCTGGGGCCTACGCACGCCGAGCCGTGGAAAAAGATTTTAATCGGCGGCTCGGATGATCACGGCGGACAATTTGCCGCTTCGGCTTTTACGGAAACGCCGGACGCGGAGTCTTCGACAAAATTTCTCGAATACGTTCGCAGCGGCGATTGCAGCGCGCGAGGTCATGGTGGAACTCCCCTCGCCTTGTCGCACGGCTTCTATAATACGGTCGCCTGTTTCATCGGAGACCATTTCCACGAAAAGCTCGGGCCGAGCGCCGCGTTGCTGGAAAAAATGTTTTCGCGTTTTATGGAAGGACGCGATCCGACGGAATTCACGCTCGCGGAAAAAGCGAGCCTGGCCGGACAAGCTGTGTTGTCCGGAAAAATTTTCGAGCTGTTCAAGCCTGCGAACGTGTCGCTTTGGAAGGAGCTTTCCGGTTATTTTGCGCGACCTGAAGTAAAAGCGAAACTCGCCGAGCGATTGGACGCAGTCAGCGAACCGGAGCGCCGCACATTTCTCATGGCCAACATGGTGGCCGAGCAACTCGCGTTTCGATTTTTCAAAAAATTCGTTCAGCAAATCGGCAGCGGCAACATGGTCGAGAGTATGCAGGCGCTCAGTGCAATTGCACCGATACTGGTGATCCTTACGCCGTACATCTACGGTTTTCACAGCCAAGCGCCATCGCGAAAATGGCTCCGCGGCATTTTCAAAGAATTGACCGGTGAAGTTCCCGTCGCACTGCAAAATCGCAAACGCGCGTGGTTCACCGATACGCTGGACGATGTGAACGGCGTAGCGACTACGATTCGTAAGATGACCGCAGCCGGCGCAGGCGCCGAAAAGGAATTAGTTGTAGTCGTTTCGCGCGGTGAGCTGAGCATCGACAACATCCCAATCAAGAATTTCAATCCGATCGGTGAATTCGAGTTGCCTGAATACGAGCTGCAAAAGCTGAGCTTCCCGCCGATCCTTCGAATCCTTGATTATATTCAGCGGGAAAAATTTACCGAGATTATTATCAGCACGCCCGGGCCGGTCGGATTAACAGGTCTGCTTGCGGCCAAGATGCTCAACCTGCAAACCAGCGGCATTTATCACACCGATTTTCCGCAATACATCCGCATTCTTACCGAGGACAGCTTCCTCGAAAGCATGGCGTGGCGTTACATGCACTGGTTTTACGGCCAGGTCGACGTCGTCTTCGTCAACTCAGAAGAATACCGGCAAAGCTGGATCAAGCGCGGCTTCGATCCCGCAAAACTGAAAATTTTCCCGCGCGGTCTCGATACCGAGCTATTCACTCCAGCACGGCGCGATCCCGCGTTCTTTGAGAAATTCAGCGTGCAAAACGGCGAGGTTCGTCTTCTCTATGTCGGCCGGATTTCACGAGAAAAAGATCTCGATATTTTGGCTGATGCCTACCGGCGGTTACGCGACGAAGGTCTTCCCGTACAACTTTTTGTCGTCGGTCACGGCCCGTACTCCGAGGCGTTTGCTGAATCGTTGCCCGAGGCATGTTTGACCGGTTATCTCAGGGGCAGGGAGTTGGCCACAGCGTACGCGTCTGCCGACATTTTTGTTTTTCCCAGCACGACAGACACGTTCGGCAACGTGATCATCGAAGCGCAGGCTTCCGGCGTGCCGGTCGTCGTTTCCGATTCCGGCGGGCCTAAGGAGCTGGTAGAAGACAAAGCGAATGGTCTTATCACCAAGTCGCGTGATGTCGATGATTTTACCAGCGCCATTCGGGCACTGGTAAACGATCCCGCACTGCGGAAACGCATGGGTAGCTGCGCTCGAAAAAGTGTTACCGACCGCAGCTGGCCGAGAGCATTCCGTAAATTCTGGGCAATGACCGACGTCTAGGAGAAACTTGCGGTCAATTCATTTGGTGCGGCGACTCTACTGAACCTTGGCTTCAGTGTGAAGGACGCCAAGCCATTTTCCACCTTCCTTCACCCATACACTGCTTGTGTTGTACGTGCCTGAGACGTCTTGCCCGGCGGAAGTGGCATGCTGCGTGACTTTGTATGTCACGACCGCGACATCGGCACTCGGGAACACTACTTTCATATCGGCGAATGAGTAGTCTCGCAGATCGGTCTTTGCCATGTCCGCAACTTCTGTATCGAGCGTCTTAATTCCCTCGGCGTAGGCACCACAATAGTCTTTGGAGAGAAGGTTCTTGAATGCCTCAACCTGTTTGTTTTTGTATGCGTTCCAAGCGGATTTTTCCAAATCAGTGATCGCCCCCTCATTTGTAACCGATCTGACTAACTGAGACGGGCCTGTCTGAGCGAAGCAAATTGAGGTTCCCGCGATCAGCGTCGCCACGCAGAAAAGAATGAATTGTTTTTGCATAAATAATTTTTCACTGATTCTTAGTTCGGCGACCGGCACGCGTCGAGACTTTTCGAATCAAAGACAATGGTCCATCAGCTACCGTCTTACTTCGTCAAATCGGCCGCTGTCGGCGGGCCTTCGACCCAATTGATGTCCCATGCGCCATCCACCGTAATGAATGTAAGCGAGTTTGCGGGCAGCCATGCTTCGTGAATCATCTTCGCAGGCATGAAGTTGAAACCGCCCGGGCTGAGCTCGAACTTCTTGCCGTCGCACGCCAGCATTGCTGTGCCGTTGATCATCGTATGCGACTCATTGGCGATGTGCCAATGCTTGCGCACGTGAATTGCCTTGGGCGTTCGAATCAACAAGCTAGTCGCATGTGTCTTTGCATCGACATGTAGAAAGCATATCTCCGGAGAATCTACCCCCAGAGCAGGAAGAATCTTATCCCATTTGAGGTCCGTCAGATTTTTAAATTCAGGTGCGCGAGCGGCAGCCTGCGAGGCAACAGTCGCCTCCGGTTCTGCAGTGCGCCCGATCAGCGCAAAACCTGA
>WNGK01008005.1_pt1 | contig 11022 bp, 11 predicted proteins | sample 5400601 | NCBI WGS metagenome assembly WNGK01 (sample SAMN13153376, study PRJNA577476) | soil metagenome | isolation source: 60 cm soil or saprolite under Garry oak tree replicate 1 | place: USA:California | collected 2016-06-15
CGCCGAGGTCCTCGTGACGCTCGACGCCGACGGGCAACACCCTGCCGCGGAGATTCCACGCGTTGCAGCGCCGGTTGTTGCAGGCACCGCCGACCTCGTGCTGGGCGCCCGCGCCCGGGCTGGCGGGATGCCGCTGTCGCGGCGCATCACCAATTGGCTGTCCGCCGCCCTGGCCTCCCGCATTGCCGGCGCCGCTGTGGTGGACGCCCAGACGGGGTTCCGGGCCATCTCGCGGCGCCTGGCGGCCGACGTGCGGCCTTCCCAGACCGGTTACGATTTCGAGACGGCGTTCCTGCTCGCCGCGCTGGCGGGAGGGTACCGCGTGCAAACCGCGCCCATCCCGACTATCTACCAGGGCGCGCGCAGTCACTTCCGTCATTGGCGCGACACGTGGCGCCAGGCGCGCGTCTTCGCCCGCTACGGGCGGCACATTCTGTTCGGGGCACGATGAACATCCTGTTGTCCAACGACGACGGCATCCTCGCGCGCGGTCTGGCGCTGCTGGCGGACGTGTGCGCGACGGTCGGACACGTGACCGTGGTGGCGCCGGACCGCGAGCAGAGCGGCACGTCGCACTCGCTCACGCTGCACCGGCCGCTGCGTGCCACGCGACGGGCCGACGGCGCCTTTCAGGTGGACGGCACGCCCTCGGATTGTGTACTGCTGGCCCTCGGCGCCCTGATGCCGGAGAAGCCCGATTTCGTGTTCTCGGGGATCAATCACGGGCCCAACATGGGCGAGGACGTGCTGTACTCGGGTACCGTCGCCGCCGCCATGGAGGGGCTCGCGGCCGGCATCCCCAGCGTCGCGGTGTCATACGGCAGCTTCGATCTCGAGTACCTCGATAGTTACCGCGACCGCCTCACGCGCTTGGTCGAGGGCATCGTGCGCGTCAAGAACTTCCCCAAGGACACGCTGCTCAACGTCAATCTCCCGCCCATTTCGGGGAGCGACGTGAAGGGTCTGCGGGTCACGCACCTGGGCAGTCGCGTCTTCGACGAAGAGATCGCCCGCATGAAGGACCCGTGGGGACGCGACATCTTCTGGATCGGCGGCGGACACGTCACGTGGTCGGGCGGCGAGGAGTCCGACGTCCGCGCCACGCACGACGGCTACATCTCCGTCACCCCCCTGCACGTCGACATGACCAACTACGACCTGCTCGAAGCGGTGCGTTCGTGGAACCTCGGCGCCTGAGCGGCGCCGCCGACACCTTCGGCGGCTACCGTGCCCGTTTGGTCGAGACGCTGCGCGGGCTGGGCATCCAGAATCTGGCCGTCCTCAAGGCGTTCGCGGAGACGCCGCGGCACCTGTTCGTGCCCGAGGCGGTGCGCCACCGCGCGTACGAAGACTCCGCCCTGCCCATCGGGGCGGGGCAGACCATCTCCCGGCCCTACACCCAGGCGCGCTATCTCGAGGTGCTGCGCCTGAGCGGGCGCGAACGGGTGCTCGAAATCGGCACCGGCTCCGGCTATCAGACCGCGTTGCTGGGGGCGCTGGCCGACCAGGTGTTCACGATCGAGCGGGTGCGCACGCTGGCCGAGACGGCCCGTGAGTCGCTACGCGCGGCCGCGGTGGGGAACGTGTCGATCCTCGTGGGCGACGGCACCCTCGGCTGGAGCGCATATGCGCCGTACGATGCCATTCTGGTTGCCGCAGGCGGACCCCAGGTCCCGCCACCCCTGATCGAGCAGCTGGGGCCGAGCGGACGCATGCTCATCCCCTTGGGCGAGCGCGGCGCCCAGGTGCTGACACTGGTCGAGCGGGCCGCGGAGCGTCTGCGCCAGACGCCGCTCGACGGCGCGCGTTTCGTCCCGCTCCTCGGAGAACACGGCTTCGATGCTTGAATCGTTCGTGCACTGGCTGTTGGAACGCTTCCGCGACATGGGCTACCCCGGCATCGTGATCCTGATGGCGTTGGAATCGTCCGTGTTGCCGGTGCCGAGCGAGCTCGTGATGCCGCCGGCCGGCTATCTCGCCGCCAAGGGCGAAATGAACATCGTCATCGCCATCGCCTGCGGTGTCCTCGGCAGCGTCCTGGGAGCGCTCGCCAATTACGGCGTCGCGTCATGGCTGGGCCGGGCGGTGATCCGGCGGGCAGGGCGGTATCTGTTGATCAGCGAGAAGGCGCTGGACCGCGCCGAGCGCTTCTTTGACCGCCACGGCGAGATCAGCACGCTGCTCGGCCGGATGTTGCCGGTGGTGCGCCACCTGATCTCCGTCCCGGCCGGTATCGCGCGAATGTCCTTGCCGCGCTTCGTGCTGTTCACGGGGCTCGGAGCCTTTCTGTGGTGCACCATCCTGGCGACCATCGGTTACGTGCTGGGGCAGCATGAGGACGTGCTGAGTAACGTCGACGTGCAGCACTACGTGAGTCGGGCCCTCGTGTACCTAATTCCGGCGCTCATCCTCACGGTGATCGTCTACGCCTGGTGGCAACGCCGGCGCGGCGGGGCCAAGACGCCGTGAGCCGCGCCGTCCGCTACCTGGTGCAGGGGCGGGTTCAGGGGGTGGGCTTCCGGTGGTTCGTGTCGCGCACGGCGCAGGGCCTGCGTCTGGTCGGCTGGGTCGCTAACTTGCCCGGCGGCGAGGTGGAAGTCGTCGCCGCGGGCGACTCAGGACGCCTCGACGAGCTGGAGCAAGCGCTCAAAAACGGACCGCCGGCAGCGCACGTAGCGCGTGTGGACAAGGCAGAGTATCCACACGAGGCAGACCTCGGTAATTCGTTTGAAATCAGATGATTGGTACGCGCCCCATGAAATTGCGCGGCAAATGGCGGCCTTGCACCAAGACGCGTAAGCTCGTTATTCTTAACCGCTTAGCCCCTGTAGCTCAGGTGGATAGAGCAGCGGTTTCCTAAACCGTTGGCCGGGTGTTCGAGTCACCCCAGGGGCACTGGGGTCATCCGAACGGCGCAGCTTCCTCGCAGACCAGCAAGGATTATGGTGGACGACAAAGACTTCGCGGCCGGGTTGTGGGCGTGGATTCAGGGCCACCGTCAGGCGAGCACCTACGGCGGCCTGGCGATCGTGGCTATCGCAGGGCTGTTGTGGTGGAATCGCATCTCGACGCGTCAGAGCGAAGAGCGCGCCGGCACGGCGTTGAACGAAGCCCGTCTGGCATTCGAGACCAAGAACTTCCCGCTGGCCTCGAGCGAGCTCTCCAGTGTGGTGGCGAACTATTCGGGAACCCGGGCCGCGCAGGAGGCGACGATCCTCCTGGTGCAAATCCGGCTGCTCCAGGGCCAGAGTGAGCAGGCGATCGAGCAGCTGAAGGCGTTCGCGCCCAAGGCGGACGCCGTATACCGTGCCCAGGCGTACGGGCTGTTGGGTGCGGCCTACGACAATGTGGACCATCCCAAGGAAGCCGCGGAGGCCTACGAACAGGCCGCCGCGGCCGCCCAGATGGACTTTCTCAGGGCGCAGTTTCTGTCGGACGCCGGGCGGGCCTGGGTGGCTGCCGGGGACACGACGAAGGCGATCGCCGCCTATCAGGCCATCGTCAGCAAGTACGACTCGCTGGGAACGGCCGTAGAAGCCAAGGTGCGCCTGGGGGAGCTGTCCCGGGGCGCGTGGAAGGCAGCGGTAAAGTAGGGGGCCAGAAGTTCAGGTCCCGTCTTTCAGGCTTCCTTCAGCTTCGTATAATAGATGTTATGTTAAGTAGTGTGATGTAGAAGTGTGGACAACTGGCCTAGGTCAGCACCCCCCGAAATACCACCCGCGCCTCCCCTGCCAGCCAAACGTCGTCGTAGCGGCCATCCTTGACCCGTTTGGCCTTCACCTCGAGAGTACGGCCACTGTGCGTGTGGATGGTGGCGGGCAGCTTGGAGACCCCCCAGCGGTCCAGCGCGCACGCCGCAGCCACCGCCCCGGTCCCGCACGCCAGCGTTTCGGCCTCCACGCCGCGCTCGTAGGTCCGCATGCGCCAGCCACCGTTGTCCTGGGAGATGAAGTTCACGTTGGCGCCCGCCGGGCCGACCGCCGGATCGAACCGCAGCGCTTTGCCGCGGCCCATGACGTCGAGCTGATCGACGTCGTCCATCAGAATCACCAGATGCGGTACTCCAACCACCGCCAAGGCAGCTTTCTTCTCGGGATCGGCGGTGGCAAGGCCCGGGACGTCGGCGGGCGGGGTCACAGCCGCCAGATGGAGCTCCGCGCGGTCGCCCTGCCCGGGATAGCGGGTCTCGTAGACGCCGGCGTCGGTCTCCAGCCGGAAGCTCGGACCCCGCACGATCCCGAGCTGCACGGCGAGGCGGGTGCTGCACAGCGCCGCATTGCCGCACATTGCCGCGTGGGAGCCATCGCTGTTGTAGTAGACCATGCGGGCGGCACCCGCCTCGGCGCCGGGGCTCACAAACACCAGTCCGTCGGCGCCCACGCCCGTGCCGCGGGCGCATACCACCTTCATCTCTTCGGGGCGCCAGTCGCCCGGCTGGGACAGGCGACCGTCCACCATGACGAAGTCGTTCCCCGACCCCGTCATCTTGTAGATGGGCAGGCCGACTAGATCCGGCCGAACCATGCCATCAACCGCAGGCGCGGCACCATCCAAACGGCTTCGCGCACGATCGCCTTGCTCATCTTACTCTGTCCCTCCAAACGGTCCACGAACACAATCGGAATCTCGGCCAGCTTGAAGCCTTTGCGCCAGGCCCGCACGCTCATCTCGATCTGGAAGGCGTAGCCGTTGGACCGCACCTGCGACAGGTCCAACGCCTCGAGCACGTGCCTGCGAAAGCACTTGAACCCCCCCGTCAGATCCCAGATGCGCAGGCCGGTGATCCAGCGGGCGTAGATGTTGGCGCAGTAGGAGAGCAGCAGGCGGCCCATCGGCCAGTTCACCACCGTCACCCGACCGCCCAAGTAGCGCGAGCCGAGGACCACGTCGGCCGTGGCGATGGCCTTGAGAAACTCCTTGAGGTGCACCGGGTCGTGCGAGAAGTCGGCGTCCATCTCGAACGCGTAGTCGTAGCGCCGTTCGATCGCCCAGCGGAAGCCGGCCAAATAGGCAGTGCCGAGCCCCAGCTTCCCTTCGCGATGCAGGACATGCACGCGGGGGTTCGCCTGCGCCAGACCGTCCGCGAGCTGCCCGGTGCCGTCGGGCGAGTTGTCGTCCACGACCAGGACCTCAAGGCGCGGGTCTTGGGCCAGCACCTGGGGCACGATGTTGGGGAGATTCCCCGCCTCGTTGAACGTGGGGATGACGACGAGGGCGCGTTCACCCATCCCGCGGTCGCTTCCACGCCAAGGGCAAGAGCGCGATCGCGGCGAGCAGCACCAGCGACAGGAGTGAGATCGTCTTGCCGGTGCGGTAGGCGGCCGAGCGGAACGTCAAGTCGACGCGTTTGGCACCGGGGGCGACGGGAACGGTGATGAGCGCGTAGTCGCCACGCAGGACCCGCGCCGGCACGCCATCGACCGTGGCTTGCCAATCGGGGAACCAGTTTTCAGAGACGAGCACATAGCTCGACTCCGGCGGCGCGGGATCGAGCGCCAGGCTCATCCGCCCCGGCTCCCACGCGGCGATGCTTGCCCGCGCCGGACTCGGCGGCGGCATCTCGTGGATGGGGGCCGGCGTCACCGGCTGGTCGGGGGTGAATAGCACCACCCGGCTGTAGTCGATGCGCGGGTCGACGAGCGTCGGGATGACGACGGCCGAGTCGGGCGCCTTGAGCGCGCCGGGGACCACACGGGCGTAGGGCGGCGGATCGGTGCGCTCGAACAGGTCCGCTCGCGTCCCTTCCGACGTCACTGCCGAGTCGAGCACCCGCTTGAACCCGGGGATACTGTCACGGGTGCCGCCGCGGGTGGGGGCGATCACGAAGCGCACGCTGAGGAGATCCCACAGGTGTGTGTAACGCAGGTTGGTCCATTCGCCCTTGCCGCCGAGCAGCTCGTCGTAGAAGCGCACTTCGTTGCCGTGGTAACCCATCACTTGCGGTATGTCGAACGCCATGAGAGCGTCCGGCCCGTACACGCCGAGGTCCAGGACCCGCGGCGGAGCGCCGAGGTTGAGAACCCGCGTGGGACTCCCGGCCGCCGCGATGCGTTGCGTGATCGGGTCCGGCCGAAACCAGTCCTGTTTCGGTTCGGGAGAATAGATCCAGAATCCGCGCGCGTTCAGCCAGAGATCGCCGCCGACCACGAGCGCCAGCGTGAGAGCGACGAGACGTGGCGTGAGGCGGTCGCGGAAGGCTGCGATGGCGATTGCGGCGGTCGCCGCGAGTGCCACGGCACCGCCGAGCGCACCCCAGAGGATTGCCGGAGCGTTGGCGCGGGCGGCGGACACCCTCTCGATCCCGGTGGCCAGCTCGACGCCGTGGGCCAGTGATTGGGCCATCGACCCCCAGGCACCGGCCACCGCAAAAAGTGCCACGACGCCTGCCACTGCGAGCCACGCATTCAGGGCCGGCCGCCCCTCCTTGCGCTCGAGCCGCTCCGTCCCGAGAGCGGCGAACACGGCCACCACGAACGACACCGCGAAGAACGCCATGCCCGGCGCCCGCGTCTTACGCACCATCGGCATGATCGCCCAGAACACGCGGTAGAACGGCGTCCCCGCCCCCAGGCTGATCAACAGGAACAGCAGCCCGATGCCACCGACCCAGAGCAAGAGGCGGCGGCGCTCCTTGGCGAACGCGCCAAGGGCGGCGAGAGCCACGACCGGCAGCCCCAGGTACTCGGAATGGAGCTTCAGCCCATTGGAGCCCCAGTAGGTGTCGCGCGATCCGACGAAGTTCTTGATGAAGAACTCCAGGACGTGGTTCCACGGAATCGCGTAGGACGTCGACCCCTCGAAGCCGTGGTACCCCTGCGCCCGGGGCGAGAATGGGATGTACTGAAAGAACGGAACGAGTTGAATCGCAGCCAATCCGAATCCCAGCAGGACCATCCCCAGCGCGGGCGCCAAGCGCCCCAATCGCCGCGGCAGCGGCTCCGTCGTGTTCTCTTCGAATGTGAGGTACAGTGCGAAGAGCCCGGCAGCGATCAGCAGATAGTAGGCGATCTGGAAATGTCCCAGCAGGCTCAGCGCCACCGCGACGGCGAGCAGCGGATAGCCCTCCCACCGCTTGTCGCGCAGCGCCATGACCAGTGCCAGGAATGCCAGCGGCAGGGCCGTAGCGGCGAACGGCTTGCCGTCGTGTCCGGGCGACGGGTACGAGGCGAGCTCTCCCGACAGCTGATACGCCAGCCCGCCGATCACCGCGCCCGTCCACGAGACGTGCAAGCGCCGCAGCAGCCAGAACGTGAACAGGCCGGCGAGGATGAAGTGCAGGACGAAGCCGAAGTTGATGACGGTCGCGACCGGAAAGATCAGGCGCAGGAATGAGGTGGGATAAAAAATATCGCCGTGCCCTGCCCCGACGTACGGCATGCCGCCGAACAACTCGGGTTCCCACAGCGGCACGTGTCCCAGGCGATGCCACCACTCGGCTCCCCAGGTCCGCGACGCGTAGCCGGCGGGGTTTTGATCGCCCCCCAGGGCTCCGAGCCACTTCCCCGCCAGCATCGGGAGGGAGAGGATCGCGACCCAGAGGGTCAGGAAGGCCGTGGCGACGAGGTTCGGCCGCTTAGGTTCGTACACCCGGTTCTCCCTTGGTCTTTCCGGAAATGAGCAGGGCGCCCAGCGGCGCCGCGACCTCGGTCAACGTGAGGAGGATGCGCGAGGCCACGCTCAGGGCCACAGCCCCGCCGGCGCCGAGCGCCGGGGCGAGCAGACCGATGAGTACCACCTCCCGCACCCCCACCCCACCCGGAGCGAACAGCGCCAGCCAGCCCAAAATGTATCCCAGGGCGAACGCTCCCGCGGCCCGCGCCAGCGACAGGGTATCGGGAAGGCCGAGGCCGCGGGACAGCAGCCAGAAGGCCATGCCATAGGTAATCCAGCTGAGGAGGGAGAGTCCCGTGCTCTCAGCCACCGCCACGAGCGGCACGGGCCGAAACTCTGCGCCGCCGCCGACGAGCCGGACCACCGCGCGGGCGCCCCGCTCCCACGCCAGAAAGGCGATGGTCGCCACGGAAACCAAAGCCGCCCCAGCCAACCGCACGGGCGATGCGGCGCCCGGTGTGGCGGCCGCCACCAAGGCCACCGCCGTTCCAATCCCCACCGCTTGCATCGCGATCGCGGACGCCCCAGCTGCCCAGCCCTCCACGCCGGCGCGCTGGGCCAGCACGACGAGGCCGGCGACGCTCCAGACCTTCCCCGGGATGTAGCGTCCCAGGTTGACCAGCAGCCAAATGCGGGCGGCCTGGCCATACGGAAGGTGCTGGGCCCACCCGGCGAGAATGCGACGCCACGAGGAGACCTGGATGGCGTAGGTCAGGAAGACCACGAGGATGGACAGGCCGATCCATGCGGGGCGGAGGGCGAGGGACACGTGCAGCGAGCGGAATTCGCTCCAGTTGTGCTCGATGGCCCGCCACACCATCACCGCCACTACCACCGCCGCGAACGCTTGGGCGCCCCAGTACAGCCCTTTGCGCATCAATTCAGGTCTTCACGAATCGGTAAATGATCGAACGGGCGAGCAGCGGGAGTGCTGGAATGGGGGGATGGAAATACGTGCCGCCGGTGCGCTCCAGTCGGAAACCGCCCATCTCGCCGAAGCGCGCCATCGTTTGCCGGGTCCAGGCGTACAAGTGGCCCTGGTGATCCGCGATCCGCAGCAGATTCCAGATGATCTCCTTGAAATGATACGGATTCGGGACGGACACGATCAGCACGCCCGCGGGCTTCAAGAGGCGATGGATTTCGCCGATCGCCTGGTACGGATTCGGCAGGTGCTCGAGAATCTCGAGGCAAAAGGCGAAGTCGTAGGAGTCGGCCGCGAACGGCAGCCCCTCCGAAATGTCGTGGATCAGGATGTTGGGCTCGGCGAACGCCGGGTCGATCTCGATGCCCTGATATCGTACGTCCTTCGGGAGCACGTGCCGCAGTCCGCCGTCGCGCGCGCCGACGTCGAGGACCGCCGCGCCGGCGGGCACGCGCGCCACGGCCGCAGCCCGGCGGAACCGCATCCGTTCCGCCGCCGGGGCGTGCCAGGCGGTGCGAGCGACGTAAAAATCGGCGAAATTGCTGGATTGGTCGGCCAAGGTTCGGAGAATCTAACGGGACGCGGAACTGCGCGGGAGGTCGGACGATGTCGAAGGTCTACTATGTGGGCGATTGGGCGGTGGGATGCGGGCCGCTATTCGCCGAGACTCCCTTCAACTACACGTGGAAGGGCCTCGACCTGTACTACTACGGGAAGTGGCTCAAGGCCGCGTTGGAATCGGACGGTCACCACCAGGTGGCCGACGTGCCGACCTGGGACTTCTACAACCTGGCCCCGGGTGCCTACGAGGACATCCTCGCCACGCACGACGTCTTGATCTTCAGCGACGTCGAGGCGAAGAATTTTCAATTGCACCCGCAGTTTTTCGACCGCAGCAAGTTGGGCACGCGGATCCTCACCTTCCCCGATCGCATTCGCTTGACGATCGAAGCCGTGACGGGCGGGTCGCGCGTCATGTTCCTGGGCGGCTGGTTGTCCTTCACGGGGGAGATGGGCAAGGGCGGATGGAACCGCACGCGGCTGCGCGAGATTCTCCCGGTGCAGTGCCTCGACCATGACGACCTGATCGAGAGTACCGAGGGGTTCACCGCCGAGCTGACCCCGCAGGCCGGTCGGGCCTTCGACGGTGTCGATCTCGCCAGCTTCCCGCCGATCCTCGGCTACAACAAAGTGCTGCCGCGGAAAGGGTGTGACGTGCTGTTGCGGGTGAAGGAGACCGGCGATCCGCTGGTCGCGGTGGGGACGTTCGGCAAGGGCAAGACGCTCGCCTACATGTCCGACCCCGCGCCGCATTGGGGCTGCAATTTCGTCGCGTGGTCCGGCTACAACGCGTTCTGGCTCAGGTGCGTGGAGGCGATCGCGTAGCGACGCGCTGGTAGACGGCCTCGAAGTGCTCGGCGACGGCGGCGGGCTCGAGCCGCCGCCGCAGCGCGGCACCCGCCGCCGCGGCGAGCCCCCGCGCGCCCGGATCGGCGACGAGATCTTCGATGGCGCGAGCGATTGCTCCCACATCCGGTGCCACGAGGCGGCCGCCGCCGCTCGCCGGCACGATGTCCGTGACGCCGCCGCCATCGCGGGTGGCCATCACCGGTACGCCCAGGACGAGCGCCTCCGCTGCGGCGAGGCCGAAGCCTTCGCCGAGCGCGGGGAACGCGAATACGTCGGCATCGCCGATGGCGTCGGCGACGCGGTCCGGCGGCACCGCACCGACGAAGCGGACTTGGTCGGTGAGGCGCAGCTCAGCGACGTAGTGCTCGAGGCGCGCTCGTTCTGGTCCGTCGCCAATGATCGTCAGCGGGTACGTTCGTCCGCGTGCGCGGAGCAGCGCCAGTGCGTCGAGCAGCAGGTCGAGCCGTTTCCGGGGCATGAGTCGCCCGACGGTGACGATGCCTCCCCCGCCGCGGCTGGTGCGAGTGAACCGCGCGCCTTCGATCGGCATGGGCTGCACGACGATGCGGTCGCGAGCGAACGCGACCGCCCGCGCCGCCCGGTCCGCGAGATCCGAGGACACCGCCGTCACGGCCGCGGCGCCGCGGAGGACGCGGCGCGCCAGCACGCGCGCCGCCGCCCACCGCTCGAGCAAGACGACATCCATGCCGTGGAGCGTCACGACGTACGGCCGGCGGGCCAGCCACGCGCTGAGGCCGCCCGGAACCCACCAGTGGGCGTGGACGACGTCGAGGCGCTCTGCCGTCCACAGTGCGCGCATGGCGCGCGCCTGCCGCCACACCAGCGAGCCGAACCAGGCCAGGCCGGCCAGCGAGCGCAGGGCGGCCAGCATCATGCCCGTGTAGGCCAGCGTCTCCGAACGCGCAGGGGCGTAGCGCACGCGTGTCACCGCAACCTGGTGGCGGACCTCTGCCCCTCCCTTCCCCGCGTCCGCCGGTGCCACGACGTGCACCGCGTGGCCGCGCGCCACGAGCCCGAGCGCCAGGCGCTCGAGGAACGCGCCGGCGACGTCGCCG
>WNGK01008010.1_pt1 | contig 11020 bp, 10 predicted proteins | sample 5400601 | NCBI WGS metagenome assembly WNGK01 (sample SAMN13153376, study PRJNA577476) | soil metagenome | isolation source: 60 cm soil or saprolite under Garry oak tree replicate 1 | place: USA:California | collected 2016-06-15
CGGGTGCCAAAGACAAACAAAACCCGTTGTTAACGGGTGACATTATCATAACATACTATTCTTGACGTCTTGTGTCAGTATTCTAACCTTTAGCAAGGTTCAATTCATGTTTCAGTGTACAAAAGAACTTTTTCTATTCTCGTTCATTTGTTCTTAGTTTGTCAAGATGGACGATGGGCCACCGTACGCTACCTGAAGGATAGGGGGACGGGGCAGCCCTCATTCTCAAAGAAAGTGGGTACCCGCCGGGGTACCCATACATTACTGGAACGTCTCCATATCGCTTTATTACTCGTCCTACGACACAGCAGGCTCACTGTTCCGTTCAAGCTGCTTCAGCCACATACCTGCCTTCACCAGAAGTATACCAAAGCTCGCAAGCACATGCTGCCCTGTTCGCTGCCGGGGAAGACCGGCCAGCATACGACTTCGTTCCACCTCGCGCCGGAGCTCCTCGTGACGCGCTGCCACCAACTTCTCGTAAACGTACATGTTAGGATCCAACAGCTTTCTCCTATCTCGTACTAGTTCATCTCGTCATCTATACAAAGTATAACATGATAAGAGGTTATAACCTGTCCTGATTTGGTCCCGATTTTTCTTTCTCTCACAAATCCTTACATCGTTTCTTCCAGCCGTTTGACGAAGCGGACCGTCGCGCCCTGGCGTTGAAAGCCGAGCTTCTCGTTCAATGCGAGCATCGCCGTGTTTATCGAGTCGTTGACGGTCCACAGTTCACGATTGCCATGCGCCTGCGCGTAGTGAATATCACACAGTTTCAGTACCGTTGCTACGCCCTTGCCCCGGTACGCGGGCAGCACGCCCGTCATTTCTATATCGAAGTAATTGCCTGTCTGCGCCAGATTGGAATATCCCACGAACTCATCTCCATGCACGGCAATGAAGCACGCCTCGGGAATGAATTTCGCTGCCAGCACCTCCTCCTTTTCGAACTGCTCGAGCGACCTGTCCGTGATGGTTTCACCGAACGGTACGTCCCGCCAGAGCGTCCTGTCGAGTTTATAGAGCTTCGCGAGCCGATCGTGGTCGTGTTCGAGTTCCGCGTAGGTTGTTATCTTCAGATCAGAAGCTCGAACCTGCTCTTCAAGCTCCGCGTACGGCGTAAAATCGAAGCGAGAGACATCCAGGCGATAATCGAGGCGCCGCCACGCCTCGACAAAACCCCGCTCTGTGACGAAGCGAACGGCACGCAGATGTGCTGCCCAGACCTCCGTGTACAGTTCACATGGGGCGAAAGGTCCGAGGTGATGCAGGAGTTCCTGGTAGAGGCGCGCACCCACGCCCCGACCTTGCATATCGGGGTGAACCCGCATATTTATTTTGAATTTACCCTCGCGATGGGCCAGGGAATCGTGCCCAACGCTCGCCATACCAATGATTCGCTTTTCACTGGAGGATGTCTCCTCGGCAACAAAGATCGTTTAGTGGAACTTCGGGTCTCGCACGGCATCACTATGCGCGAGATCTTGGACAGTGGTCGGCCATTCCGGGTTCTCGGCGGTCAGCACCCTGGCGATAGCGGGATAGTCCTGGAGTACGCTGGCGTGACGGATTACAAGATGCATACGAGGCCTTTCAATGATTTCATTTTTGTGTCGTGAGTATAGCATAGGTTAAAACGTTCGACTATACTTTACCTGCGAGCAGCTGCAGGTTCTCTGAGGGATTCCTCTACAGGAGCGGGACTGGGCGGCCATACCTGCTTGCCATGGTCTCGTTTCCGTTCAAGTCGCTGGCGCAGCTTCTCGCCAAACGCCATCCCCGGCTTCTCGATCAGAAGAAAGGAGAGTGCTGAGAAAGGAACGATGACCAGGAACGCCCACAGCCAGTACAGGCTAAAAGCCACGGCGGGGTTCCACCCTTGCAGGTGGTTCGCAAGGTTGTACCTGAAAAAGAGCAGCAGGGGCAGGTGCCACATATACAGGCTGAAAGAAATCAGGCCTATCCAGCGCAGTGGCCGCCACTCGAAGGGGCGTTTTAAAGCAGCAGAGTCTCCAAAAAGGAGCGCAAAAATGCAGAGTCCAAACCCGAGCGAAAAGCCGAGCTCGCTCAGCCAGTAGTAGGAAGACATAAGTGGCTGTAAAAACGGCCACCAGGGATGCTTGATGTTGAAACGCCACATGGCCATGAAAACCAGCAGCAGTATGCCTGCTGCCCACAGCCACGGACTGAGACGCAGCGTGTGCCTTTTAAAGGCGCTCTCTGCAGGCGCTTGTTGTAAGTAGATAAACAGTAGACTGATCAACATGCCAATGGCAAAATCTTCCAGAAATTTCCCATACATGCCGTGAACAAAGAACAAAATTCCGTCCATTACGGGGCGAGGAACCAGGAACGTCTCCGCTGGATGCGTTAAAAAATAGTTTCGCCAGATGCGTGTGAATAGTCCCCAGGCAATCACTCCTAAGAGGCAACATACAACCGACCATAAACGCCGCTTAGTCGAGCCATGCATAGAGACTCGCCGGACTAGAAAAATCATACCCAGAGCAATCAGCGGCAGCAACATATAAAATTGCCACTCAACGCCCAGCGTCCAGAATGGACCATTGATCTTCTGGTATGTCGAAGCTCCCGATTCCATGAAAAAAGCCAGAAACAGCCCTAGATCTGCCCAGTGGGCCGGCTGCAGGTATTCTGTGTGAGAAAGAAAGACAAGCAAGAACAGGCACAGGTAATAGGCCGGAATGATACGGAATGCCCGGCGCAAGTAGAAAGACCGGGCCGAAGGCCAGTTTGCCTTTACGGATAGGAGCGCTTTCGCATAGGGCATGAACAACAGGAAGCCTGATAGGACAAAGAAAAGGGTGACGCCCATTGCTCCGGCATATACGATCGAACCGAAAAGAGGATATGACGGGGAAAACGGGCCCCACAGGTGTGTGTCGGCCCCTATTAGGCTAATGTGATACGACATAACGATTAGGCAGGCGATGGCACGCACGCCATCGAGCACGGCTATGTTATTTTTCTGCTGTATGTTTTCAGATCGATCGCCCGGCCTCGGGCGTACCGGTATTAGTGCACCATGAATTCTGTAGTAAAGCCGTTGTATCTCCTGTAACAAAACGTGCAAAACGATGCTATACTCCATCTAGCTCCATACATTGACGGAGGAATGCTACTCTTTCCACAAGAAGAGCCGGGTGCCCGCATGGGGCGCGGTCTGGGGGACTGTGTGGTCCCTACACTTCATATAATCATCGGCAATCTACTACTAGCGTACAAGAGTATAACGAAAGACAGAGGTAAAAAGTTTAGGCTGAGGTTGAAGAATGGAGCTTAAATCATGACTCCATGACCGCACTTATCCCTGTGAAAGTACCCACGAATATATAGCTGCCCGCGAGGGCCGGGGTAGCGAAACGCGATGCCTGCCCTACCGGCGTCCTGGCAATCACAGCGCCCGTGTCCATGGTGAAGGCATAGAGTATGCCATCATGGAAGTCGAGGTTGTAGACCGTGTGGCCGCCAACAACTGGTGAGCCAGCCACCAGGTGAGGCGCTTTCCAGCCAGGCTTCAAGCGGATTCCCGGGCCTACCTGTGCCTGCATCATACCATTGCTACAGGGAATGAAGATAATCGAGCCCACCGCTGCCGCTCCGCCATAGGCGTGACAAATAGTCATTACCAGGGCCTGGCCACCTATGCCGCCCAGATCGTCTGCTTTGAGCAAATAGCCCTTGCCAGATTTGCCATCGGCGAAGACCAACCCGCCCGGCAGCAGCAGCGGACCCATTGAGCCCAGGTCGGCATCCACGGCATTCTCCCGCTGCCATCCCGTGGGAGCGAAGCCGTCCTCCAGCTGCAGCTTGGGCGACAACCGCAATATCGAGTCGCTGTGATCCCAACTGCCCTGGGTAGCTGCACCATTGCCTACTGCAACATAGATATTGCCTTTAGCGTCCACGGCCGGCCCGGCAGGCGCCCAGATGCCGCCCTGGCGCGTCGTCGGAACCTGGAAGACGCGCATCGATCCCTGTCCATCGGTGCGCAGGCCGACGACCGACCCGTGATAGTTGCCGCAGTCGCCCGCCAGGCCGCCATAAGCAATGTAGACTATGCCCTGCGATAGCAGGAGCGCGGAACGCTGCTGCTGTGGTCGTGGCTCCATCCCTGGCGCATCGGCCGAACGGCGTACCTTTACCTGTCCCGTGTTGACATCGACACCCACCAGGATGTGCGCGGGTCCGCTCACCTCTGCCACGGCAAAAACCAGACCGGTGGCCGGATCGTAGACAGGTGTGCCGGTGATGCCAAGTGGATCGATGTCGCCGCAGGGCAGCGTTGACCGTGGGACGGGCGTGCCAACATGGGTGTGCCACTGTGTCTGTCCCGTGTGCATGTCCAGGGAGTAGAGCGAGTCTCCTTCAGTAACGACGATCACGTGCCCGCCAACAACCAGGGGCGAGGCGTACACAGCCCCATCCAGGCGCACTTTCCAGGCGCGCGTAAGCTTATGTGGATCAGGCATGTTTGCCACATAGCCTGTGCGCGTGTTGTTGCCGTGGTAGGTAGTCCAGTCCGCGTCAGGCAGAGTAGCAGGTGTAGTAGGTGTAAGTGGTGTAGTGGCTATAGGTCTCGAAGACTTTGTTTCCGTAGAGGTGCCAGGCGAGACGCTGCTGCATCCAACGATGACCAGCATACAAATAGCGACCAGCATAGAGGGCCGTGTGTGCGCGGCCAATATGCGCTTGCCCTTGCTCCACTGGGGGTAGATTAAAGAAGGTTGCATCCTTTGATCGCGCGCTGCAGATCGTACGTGTTTCCTGGTAAAGACGTCGAACATCTTCCGTCTCCCCTTGACTACGACTGGGTGAATTGGGGCTTTGCCAAGACTAGCTGGCGTCCAAAGTGGCTTAATATACTCGAACTTATTATGCCTTGCATCGATCAATACAGACCTTACATAGTTTAGCAAATTGCTGTGTTCGTTGCCTGTGTATAGCAGGAAAGTACCAGGAGAGCTCCCCTTCAATTCCGTATTGACAGGTAGAACATCAGTTCGGTATACTAGACATATGTTAGTGCAAACGCTTTCTGACACCATAACAAAGCTGACCCAGGTGAGCGATGCTACGGCCTACGAGCCGGCAGGTGACCAGCCGCAGAACGAGCGGCGGCGTGCTCCCTACCAATCGCAGAGCCTCGCCGAGTGCATCACGAATGTATCGACACCAAAGGGGCAATTGCCAATACTAAAGACCATGCTGACCACTGCCTGCGAGCGTAATTGCTACTACTGCCCCTTTCGCGCGGGGCGCAGCAAGACGAAGCGTATCACCTTCGGCCCGGACGAGTTGGCGCGCGGCTTCGATACCCTCCAGTCCACGGGCCAGGCGCAGGGACTATTTTTATCTTCAGGCATCATCCGGGGCAGTGTCACCACCCAGGATAAAATCATCGATACCGTCGAGATCATTCGCAATCGCTACAGCTACCGGGGTTACGTCCACCTTAAAGTGATGCCTGGGATAGAATATGACCAACTCTATCGGCTGATGCAACTGGCGAATCGCGTTTCGGTCAACCTGGAAGGCCCCACACAAGAGCGTTTGAATGCACTGGCCCCAAAGAAGGACTTTCAGCGTGAACTCCTGAGTATGCTGCAACTGGCTGAACTGATACGGCGCACCCACCCCCATGAAAAACTTGCCGGTATCGTCACACAATTCGTGGTAGGAGCAGTAGGCGATACCGATCTGGAACTCCTCTCGCTGAGCAGCAGTCTCTACCATCAGTATGGACTGACCCGTGCCTATTATTCCGGCTTCAGTCCCGTCATCCAAACTCCTTTTGAAAACCTGCTTGCGACTGATCCCCTGCGCGAGCACCGCCTGTACCAGGCCAGCTTTTTGCTGCGTGATTATGGTTGGAACGTGGAAGACTTTCCCTTTTTGCCGGATGGGAATATGGAGCTTGAGCTTGATCTCAAGCGGGCCTGGGCAGAGCGATATTTACGGCAGGCTCCCATTGAGATCATGATAGCCAATCGCCAGCAACTCTTACGCATCCCTGGGATCGGTCCTGTGGGAGCCGATGCCATTCTCAAGGCGCGCCGGCAGGGGAGACTGACCAGTATGAGCGATTTGCAGAAGCTCGGCATTCGTGCGCCTGAGCAGACATCCCCCTATATCCTCCTGAATGGACATAGGCTATTGGTGCAACCGCGTCTCTTCTAAGCGCTTCGTTCTTTAGCTGGGAAGACGGAGACGAGCTACCAGGACCGCCGGGATCTCACTGTAGTTGGTCCAGCTTAGTAAGCGCCGGGGTTGTGAGCCGTCGTCAGGATGCTGGAAGGCTGGTTCTTCCAGGCCATCGAGCACAAGGCCAGCACGGAAACAGGCATTGAAGAGGATGTACAAGGGACGATCGAAGGTGTAGTGGGGGGCAGGCTCGCCAAGCATGCCGACGCTTTTCTGCGGGCCAGGGTGCAGGTAGTGTGTGACCTTGATGGAGAGGGTCGTGACAATTTCACCGTTGCTGTCGTTTGCCTCGGCGCAGAACGTCATGCCGGAGTGGTTGAAGCAGGGGTGAGTGAGGGAAAAGACAAAGCGACCGGCAGGTTTGACGACCTGACGAATGCCGCGCATCAACGGATCGATCTCGGCTATGTCCATGATGGCCATAGTGCAGACGGCGGCATCGAAGCGTTGCTTCCCGAGGGCGACGATTTGCTCCTCATGCGTGGCATCAAGGAGGCGGTAGTCAATACGGTCAGCATGTTCAGTAGTGCGGGCGCGCGCTCGTTCAAGCAATTGCGCACTGAAATCAGTGGCGATAACGTGAACCCCAAGCTGGGCCATACGGCGGGAGAAGACGCCATTGCCACAAGCAATCTCCAGTACCGTTTCGCCGGGCTGCAAATTGAGCAGTCGTTCAGCCGCTGGACTGACGAGGAGACGATGGAAGTCGTTGCCATCGCCCATTCTCTCGTCCCAGAAGGAGGCTTTCTGATTCCACATGGCGCGTGTTTCTTCATTCAGATCGATGGCCTCAGATGTGATTTCGGCAGTCATCGTTGGTGATTCCCTTTCGTGTCCGTTTACGTGTTCGTAGAGCGTGCTGGCTTTGAGACGCACTTCTTGAATGCGTGACCAGTATACTCGCTGTGCTATGGAGCAAATACAGCTTCCTCTCTTCCGGCGAAAGACGTTTCCGGTAGTTCTTACCCAGGGATTTCCGATTGTGGCTCCTGCTGCTGACAGCAGTGTACTGTCTACGCTGCCTGCATACTTTGCCTACTTACAGTCCCAAGGCTATTTGCCCTACGATCTATTTTCTCACACAATATCATTGCTTCATTTACTTGTGCATCGAGAGGACTCTTTGCTTATTTGGGGACCATCCCTGTATGGAGAACCTCAAGTATTTAAAGCACAGCAGTTAGCTCCCTGTTCTGGAATGGTCTCTTGACTTTTCTCAGTATTTCACAGCGTTGGCGAATTGATTTCTTGGAGAACAAGCTCTGTTTTACGGGGCTCGTAAATTATCGAAACAGTAAGTGAAAGAACACGGTCAAGTATGCAAGTCCGACTGAGGTGACAGCAAGATACTCAGTGACTTTCCCAGCGTTCGCGATGCCCGTAGCCCTGACTAAGAGAGAAGGGTAGTACAGGCTGCCAGCAACGAGAAGGAGGCCAATGAGAAAAGCAGCGATACTAAAGGTCATAAACCAGGATGCCTGCGCTATGACCCATGAGAGCAAGACTATTGTACCGACCCAGGCCATTATGAAGACGAAGCCGCGTACGATGATAGGTGGCACAGGTAGCATCTGCATGCTCCTCCTGTCGTTGCACTCATGTGTGAACAATGCGCTTGTCATCGATCTCTCAGTGAGAGTATACAAGGGAACTCAGTCGGGTAGCAAGAGGAGACATTCCCCTGTGGAGATGAATACCGGACCCTTCCGCTAGCCACATTCGCCAACGCTGTCAGTATTTGACAGCAATTATGATTGCAATTGTCGTTCTCAGGCGGCCACTGGAGCAACACACAAGTTTTCTTTGCACAAATGAAGAAATTGCCAATCCCTCTTACGCTCGATGACTCTCTGAAAGCGGGCCAACTCCATCATTGAAGTGCTCTGTGTTCGAGAAACGCATCTGTTGGACCACTTTCTAGAGAAAGCAATTCATGCAGCGTGTGGGTGGCGGCGTGACGTACTGCAGATACTTCTGTCTCGGCGCGCATCGCAAAAAGATGCTGCCAGGCTCTGTCAGGCAGCGGCTGTTGGAGCCGGCCCAGAGCAAGTGCTGCCTGCATGCGCACCTCCTGGTCTGCATGCAAGAGCAACTCGACGAGCGTCTCTATCAGCGCAGGCGAGGGTCGCTCAACAAACCCGGCGGCTTCCGCAAAGAGCGCGATATGCTGGGGGTTCGTTTCTCCTTCATTGCTCCCTATCAATTTTTCGCGTGCGGCACGTGCGAGCCGCGACAAGGCATCAGGGCGACCTGCTTTGATGATACCCAGAACGAGTCGGCGTACCACCTCATCATTGCTATACACCTCTGGTTCTAAAAGATCGAGAGGAATGCGTGGTCCCAGTTGTTTGAGTGCTTCGCCCGCTCGCCACCTGATATGCGCTTCTTCGTCGTGAAGTACCCGGACCAGCGCTTCGCGGGGAGCGAGTTCTCCCAAAGCTGCACATGCCTCTACTGCGGCGGAGCGCACTCCTTGATTACTCCGCCCTGGCATAGTCAGGAAATCGAGGAGACGCGCCATGGGAGCCTCCTCGCCCCTGCGACCGAGAGCTCGTATGGCGCACATGCGTGGATAGTTCCGCTCGCTGTCCAGAAAGCGGAGGAAAATGTCACTCGATACCCCGGGCGTCAGCTCGGAGAGCGCATTCAAAGCAGAACCGCAGGTCATATCGTCCTGATCGTCCAGGAGAGACAGCAGTGGTTCGGCAGATATGGCTCTCCCGTGCCTGGCCAGGACGCTCAGGATCTCCGCGGCATAGCAGCGGACATCTTTATGGTCGTGGGTGATCGCCCGTAAACAGGGCTCCAATGGGATATCTGTCGCAAAGCTGTCAATCACTTCAGCCTCGATCAGTTTGATCATTGCGTCAATTTGCCTCTCTGGCTCTTCCGCAGCGAGCGCTACATCTACTAAACGCCAGAGTGGTTCGTAAGCCTTCAACTCAAGTAGGGCGCGGGTAGCTGCAATGTCGACCTCACATTCCTCGTCCTCCAGTGCCTGGATAAGCGCCTCCAGTGGTGCATGCTCACCGGATTTGGTCAGCGCTTCGATGGCAGTCTTGCGTACAGAACTGTCCTCATCTTGCAACATCTGTGTGAGAGCTTCTACTGGTATACGCTTGCCAAGGGTACCCAGCATCTGGGTGACGATAAGACGCACTTCGCTCTCTTCATCCTGCAGCATTGGGACCAGCAGGTCAACCGGCGCGTTCTCTCCTCTCTTTCCAAGCAACTCGACGGCTCGCACACGCATCCTCGGCTGTTTCGAGGTCAGCAGTCCGCTTACACTCTCGACTGGTATCTTCTGACAATTGTCGCCAAGCACATGCGCCAGGGGAAATCCCGCGGGTAGCTCGAGGAGAGCCAGCAGTGCTTCAATCGGCAAATCCAGGCGTGGGCCCATGGTCCACAGTGCGCGCCTGGCACTTCCTTGCAGGCTCATATGTTGACTGTGAAGATACTGAAAGTAGCGATCAAGCGGAATTTCTGTCCGCAAATCCTGATGCTTGCTCATCGCAGCCATGGCGGCAACCTTCACCAGAACATGCTTCTCCCGCAATGCCGCACGTAGGGGCTCTGCCGCATCGACGGTGTCACATTCGGCCAGCACCTCCACTGCCGCTATCTGGACCCAGACTGGTGGCTGCCCGGCAGATTGAAGGAGGGCGGCGCGCATCGGTTGCTCACCCAACTTGCCAATGGCGCGAATAAGAGGCGAACGAAACCGGGGGAGAGTGAGTGCTGGGTGCGTGAGCAGCGATTGGAGCGACGGCTGCTCACCCAAGTGCTGCAATGCCTCTACCGCTGCCAGTACGACGTGAGGATCATGATCTTCCAGCGTCTCTCGTAAGGCAGCCATGGAAACGGGATTGTCCGCTCTCTCTAATGCTCGAATGGCTGCAAGGCGTAGACTATGTGGGGCAATCGTGGTAAACGGCTCTGCTCTCTGCTGGAGGAGGTTCAGCATCTGTTCTACGGGCGGCGTCTCTTCCAGGCCCCTTAGAATATCTACGGCCGTCTGGCGCACAAACATATCCTCATCTGTTGTAGCCGCGAGGAAGGCGGCAACAGGAGCTTGTTTCCCCAGCGAACGGAGCGCGTAGACGGCCTCTTTGCGAACAAATGATTCCTGATCGTACATCATCGTCACGATACGATCAACCGGCGCGTCTTTGCCAAGACGACACAATGCCCAGATCGCATCTGCCCTGACAAATTTATTTTCGTCCTGAAGAGCCTTGAGCAGCATCCCGCGAGACTCTGGCCTGCCAGGAGCGGTCAACCCGGCCATAGCACCCCGATGGAGAAAGTCATCTGGCTCAGCCAGATAGCGCTGAAAAATCTCGGCCGGAACACTCGTCCCCTGTGTGCTCAAGGCCCAGAGAGCAGACCCACGCATCTGCACATCGTCGAGCAGGCCCATCAGGGGCTCTACTGAAAAAGGAATACCGCTCGTGCCAAGCAGTCTCAAACTGCGCAGCGCACACTCACGGCCTGCTTTTGTCTGCTCGGCAGAGCAGGCAATTTCAATGAGCCCATCACGAGGAGCTTGTGCCCCACGCAGAAAAAGCGCGTGTTCAAGGAGCATGGAGCCCCAACCCCCATCGGGATAATCCTGGGACAATAAGGTGAGGACTATTTCATTGGGTACAGAGAGGGCATTTCCTAACTCATAACGCCTCCCAGCAGTGAGCGAGGACGCGCTTGGGCGAGCGGATCAACTCAGGCCGGCCAGCCTGCTGAGCGGCCAGACCAACAATAATGGAAGCGGTGTAGGTCAGGGCGACCTGCC
>WNGK01052142.1_pt1 | contig 11018 bp, 10 predicted proteins | sample 5400601 | NCBI WGS metagenome assembly WNGK01 (sample SAMN13153376, study PRJNA577476) | soil metagenome | isolation source: 60 cm soil or saprolite under Garry oak tree replicate 1 | place: USA:California | collected 2016-06-15
CATTACGGCGATGCGATTGCGGAAGCCGATCAGGAAGAAGATGTGCACCACCAGCCACGTTGCCCATGCGGGCCAGCCGGACATGTGCGCCTTGAACGGCCACTTCACATCGGCTACCGCGGACATTCTTCCGATGGTCGCCATGTCGCCCTTGTCGAAGTAGCGGAAGCCGGGGCGTTGACTGCCTTCCAAGTCCGCTCGAATCATTTTCGCCACGTGATCGCCCATCTGCATGGCCGGTTGCGCCACGCCGGGCACCTGCTTGCCGTCCTGCTCGAAGTGAGCAAGGTCACCAAGCACGAACATATTTGGCAGCCCTTGTGGATTGAGCTGGTTATCCACAATAACGCAGCCGCGATGGTCGAGCGGTGCTGCCAGGAGCTTGCCAAGGGGAGAGGCCTCGACGCCTGCTGCCCAGAGCACCACAACTGCTTCGATCCTGCCAATCCCGTTCTGGCCGCCGGTCTGCACCCAGCCCGGCTCTACCCCGGTTACGTGGCAGCCTGTGTGGACCTCCACCCCCAAGTCCACCAACTCCTTCTCTGCCTTGGCGGACAGATCTGGGGGGTAGGCGGCCAGCAGCCGCGGTCCGCCGTCGAGCAGCATCACGCGGCTTTGCTCCGGGTTGATGTGCCGGAAGTCGTGCTGCATGTAGTACTGGGTAATGTCGCTGATGGCGCCCGCCAGTTCCACGCCTGTGGGACCTCCGCCGATCACCACAAAATTGAGGGGCGGATGCCACCCGTGCTCCTGTGTCTGGCGCTCGGCCAATTCGAAGGCCAACAGGACGCGGCGGCGAATTTCCGTCGCGTCTTCGATGGTCTTCAGCCCCGGGGCCAGCGGAGCCCATTCGTTGTGCCCGAAGTAAGAGTGCGTGGCGCCAGCGGCCAAAACCAGGTAGTCATAAGGAAGCTGCGCACCGCTCCCCAGGACCACTGAATTGACCGAGGTGTCGATCCCTACCACCTCGTCCATCAGGACTTCAGTGTTTTGCTGTCTGCGGAGGATAGACCGGATCGGCGCGGCAATGTCCGCCGGGGAAAGCACTGCAAGTGCCACCTGGTAGAGCAACGGCTGGAACGTGTGGTGGTTGCGCCGGTCAACCACGGTCACGTCCACCGGGAGCTTGCCCAGGCCCCTGGCCGCGTGAAGCCCGGCAAAGCCTCCGCCCACGATCACCACGCGGGGTCGGCTGCCTGTTCTTTGCTGCGGGGGTGCGGTCAGTTGGCTCAAATTGCGACTCCTCCTCCCGTAGGAGATGCGTGAGGGTATCGATTGGCAGCTATTTCTGTCGATTGCAGACGTACGGCCGCCCTGATGTCAATCGCTCCGGGGGGCCGGGACTTATCCGAAATTAGAGGACGAGAATCACTTTTTCCGCTTGAACTTCCAAATGTCGATATAAGCCCACGACCCGTCCGCCATTCGTTCTTCGTTCACAAATGAAAACGCGTCAACTCCGTCGCGTGTCCACGTGATGCGCCACGGCCGTGTTGGTCCGAGCATGGTCATCTCTCCGTGAATACAATCCGGCTTCGTTTCCTCTGTCAGCTTCTTTGAGCCTTCAGGATAGCGTCGCTTCTTGAAGAGATTGTCATCGAGTTATCTGCGGCGGCGAAACATTTCCAGGCCGTCTTCGTGAGCCCCTCATGGATGCTGTTCCACGGCAATGGTCAAGGTGCTTGTATCGCCGGTAGCGGCAATCCCGATGACGTTCGTTGCAACGCCGGGGATGGAGGCGGGAGTGAATGTCACCGTGCCGTCGAGGCCTGACATGGCCGTAGAAGTCTGATTCAAAAGCAGCTGGGTCTGGGCGCACCGGCCGTGGGGCGGACAGGGCGAAGACCAGGCGTAGACGGCCTGAAAGAACGTGACGACCCCGCCAGCCATCGGGTGTCCGCTCGCATCGCGCACGCGAAGCGTGACCTGGGCCGGGGTTGCCGTTACGCCGAGACTCTGGCTCGTTCCCGACACCGGTTCAACGTAGGCGCACTCGGGGCGGGCGGCGAAGGCGGTGAAAGAGACGCACTGGCTTGTGCCGTTAAGGCACGCGGCAGCGGAAGCCTGCTGACCCCTATCGAGCGGGCCGACCTGCAGGGCTTTTGAGACGATGCCAGTTAACTCGGTGAGCGTGGCGGAAGTATCGGCCGGCTGGATGCCTTTCCCCGCCTGCCAGGCAACGGTTTGCCCGCTAATGGGAGAGCCCTTGCTCAGCACCAGTGCCTGAACGGTCCAGTTGACCGACGTTCCGGCGGCTACTGAGAGCGTGGGAGTCAAAGCCGCCAGCGCTGCCGCTCGCTACCGTGTAGATGACAGTTGTGCCGCCGGCAGGAGCAAGATTGGCTCCGAGTGCCGTCACAGTGAAGGGAATCGGCACGCCCTCCGACACCGTTCCAGAGGGAGCTGTCACTAAAGTGAGCGAGTCGCCCGTTCCGGCGTCATAGCTAACCGCTCCATAGAGGATCGCCGCCGCGTAGTAAACCGGGAGGTCGTCTACCTCTACGTCCACAGAACCCGTAACGCCCTTGGCTGCCGGCGGGGCAATGGCCGTGATTTCGTTGGGCGAAACGCTGGTGACCTGAGCGAGCATGCCGTTGACCAGCACGGTATCCGCGAGGTGGAAGCCCATGCCCCGGATCACGATCGGCCCGCCCGTGAGAGGCAGCCGCTGCGGAGACACGGTGTCGGCATAGAGCACCCATGCGTTGTAGGCGTAATCGGGACGGCCGTCACCCCGCATGTCAGCAATGCCGAGGCGCACGACATCGTCGCCTGACGTCCCTACGCGCAGCCAGGTCTCTCCTACCGCGTTGCCGTTCAGTCCGGGAGCCGTCCCCGCGGACGGGGTCCCCACCGGGGCGAACGCATCCCACACACCGATGGCGGGCATGGCTTTGAATGTCGTGGGTTGTCCGCGCTCATCGAGTGCCTGTGTGACCACGGTGAACAAGCGATTGCCGCGCACTGGGAAGTTGAACCAATCGGTTTGACCCACCTGGCCGATGCGCCCACACCAGAGTCCGCTCGCCGGAAGGATGCGCGGCTCTTCTTCCGTGGCGATGGCGTTTTCGTAGTTCGCGATTGCGGAGTCGGACACGTTGACGGTGACGGTATGTGCGGCGCCGGGCGAGAGGTTTTCGACGGTGATAGGGTTCAGCGTGCCGGAAGGATTCGGTGCGCCCTGAATGTAGGGACCGACCGCCTCCTGGTAGATGAACATCGGATCGACGCTCTCGAAAGTGAGTTGGTAGCTGGCGGACGTGGCTCCGGGGGGTAGCGGTATGTAGCTCAAATCGAAGAACCCTTGCAGAGAGGGGTCGCTCGATCCCCATTGCGACAGCGGAACGCCGTCGGAGTCGTAGAAGCCCGTTACCACGTTGCCGTGATCGCCGCCGAAATAAGCGCCGGAAACAAAGGTCACGGCATATTCATCGATAGGATTACCGTTCGCGTCCAGCGGCCGCGCCACCACGTTGACGCCCTGCATGCCCGAACCGACGCGAAAACCGATTGTGCCCTGAATCGAAACCGTATTGGAGGCGGTGAGGACCTTGCGTGGAAAGCCGGCGAGGTTGGACGCTGTAATGGGATAGATCCGGCTCAACGCGGCGATGTCGTCGTAGCGCAGAGCGCCCGGATTAGGAATGCAGATGCCGCCCGTGAATCCACATGCGCCCGCGATCGGTTGCATCACCGGCCATCCCTGGGCTGCCTGCGAATTGCCGTTCCTCAAGGCATGCGGATTAAACTGTGCCGGCCCAAGCCCGAGCACGAGGCCGAAGGCACGCTCCAGCAGGAAGTTCATCATCTGCATGCGCCGGTCCGTGTCCGTGCAGCGTCCGTTCAGGATCATGATGGCGTGGGCAATGGTCGCGTCGGGGTTGATGTTGTCCAGCACCACCACCACGCCATCGGTCTGGCAACTGGTTAGGTCACTTGTGTAGGCTCTGAATTCCTGGGACCGCGTTCAGGCCGCTCACGTCTTCATTGAGGCTGCCCTGGTTGACGAGGGCCACGCCCGCGGTGGGTATCGCATTCCACAACGCGGCCGCCGCGTCTACCATGGCCGTTGCCTGCTGGTTGGTGACGGTAGCACTCAGCGGCCCCTGGTCGACGGAATAGCGGACCTGTCCGTTCGCCCAGTGGACGGGTTGGCCCATCACGCCCGGACTGAAGTAAGTGGCGCCGGCCACATGTTTGGGGCCGCCAGCAAAGAGCACCGGCGAAAGGAGAACGAAAGCCAGTGCGATTAAGAAACCGCGCCGGAAAAAGCCTCTGAGACGAAACATGCGACCCGCTCCCACTTCGAAACAGGTGCATTTATGAGGCCGCGCTAAGACGGGGATTCTTAGAAGAATCTAATCTTAGTCTAAGTACTCATGTGGATATACCGGGTCGGCAAGCTGCTTGGATAGAATGAGTGCACCGGATCCACGCTCGATCTACCCGCTCTCGAGAGACGCAGGGAAGAAGTCCGCGCAAGAGACAAGGAAACCGCATGTCATCCCCCGCCACATTGCAGAGGTATTTTCATGAGACTCGGTGATCTGCTGATAAGGGCCAAGCGGGTTACGGAGGACGATGTTGCCAAAGCGCTGCAGCGCGGGCGCGAGGTTGGCGGCCGGCTCGGCGACAACCTGGTGGCGATGGGCGCCATTGACCAACGCACGCTCGCAAACTTTCTCAACCGCATTCCGGAGGAGCCCCATGACATTGCAGCCACCGGAATCGATGAGAACGAACTTGTCGCGTTGTTGATGAAGCTGATCTACGCAAGCCGGCTGGAGACGATGCGTGAGTTCATCGATGAGATCAAGCTGCCCTACCACATCGTGAATGAACTGGTGCGTATGGCGGTTGACCGCGCACTGTTGCAGACTCTGGGCACGCGCCAGTCGGAAAACCTGCTCGACATGGCGTATTCGCTTACCGAGGAGGGCCGCCGCTGGACCATCGATTCGCTGGAACTGCCAGCAGGCGAATCTGCAGAAGTTGACCAACGAGACCATCACCATGAAGCGCATCCATCAGGCGCTGGGCGATCTGGAGATGGAACCTAGCGTGCTGGAGCAGGCGGGGCCGGCCCTGAACTCGGGGCGCGCGCTGCTGCTCTACGGGCCGCCTGGGAACGGCAAAACCACGGTGGCGATGCGTTTCGCCACGGTCTTTCATGACGTGATCTATATTCCCTACGCGATCGAGGTCGAGGGGCAGATCATCCGCATGTTCGACGCCAGCGTACACAACGCGATCGATCCGGCGGGAATCAACGACGACAGCGTCTCCTTTGTGCGGCAGGATGAGTTCGATAAGCGCTGGGTGCCGTGTCGCCGGCCATTTGTGATAGTTGGCGGCGAGCTTACCCTGGACATGCTCGACCTGCGTTACGACCTCTCGGGCCATTACTACGAAGCACCAATGCACATGAAGGCGCTGGGCGGCTGCTTCCTCATTGACGACTTCGGGCGCCAGTTGGTGAGCCCCGCCAACCTGCTCAACCGTTGGATTGTGCCCCTCGAAAGCCGTGTGGATTACCTGAAGCTGCACACCGGAAAGAGCTTCAGCATCCCGTTTGAAGAACTGGTGATCTTCTCCACCAATCTGGAGCCGGAAGACCTGATGGACCCCGCGTTCCTGCGCCGCCTGCCCTATAAGATCGAGGTTGGATCTCCTGAGATGGGCCGCTACCGGCGTATTTTCGAAGCCGAATGCGCGCGCCACAACTTCGACCTGCCCGACGACGTGTTCAACTACATCATCAACAGGCTTACGAAGGAGAAGGGGCTTGACCTGGCCGCGTATCAGCCGCGCTTCATCGTGGACCAGGTGGTGGCCACGTGCCGGTTCATGGAGGAGTCACCACACTTCGAACGGCGGTTCATCGACTACGCACTCGATAACCTGCGCGTAAAGAAACACCCGCCGGTGAGCAATCCGGAGAGCGCAACTTAGATTTCGGGGTAGAAGTCAAAAAACGCATCCAGACTCTGTTTGAGCTGATGCTCAATGGCTTCGCGCGAGCCCTCGAGCACATGCATGGTTACGTGAGCCTCATTGCCGTTGGCCAGCTTCAGGGTGGCATCGTGAATTTCGGTGACTTCGCCCTCGGGCAGCAATCGCAATCCGTAAACCAGCGTCAAGTTCGCCATGGGCCCATCTTAGCTGACTTCGTGGTCTTCCTGGCGGACAGGATTCCGGCGGCTGGGAGCTGGGTTAGAAACTTCTCATGCATTAGAAGTCTCTAATGCATCAGGGGGACGGGCTGCCTTCGGAGTTGGCCCGGCTACAATCGAATTTCAGGAAAACCGCATGATCGAAACTCGCGATACAGTCATTCTGGGCTCCGGCTGCTCGGGCCTCACCGCCGCCATATACGCCGCGCGCGCCAATCTCAAGCCGCTGGTGCTGGAGGGGCATGAGCCCGGAGGCCAGCTTTCCATTACTACCTTGGTGGAGAACTTTCCCGGCTGGCCTGAGGGCATCCAGGGCCCGGAGCTGATCGAGAACATGAAGCGCCAGGCCGCTCGCTTTGGCGCTGAATTCCAGATCGCCCATCTCAACTCGGCCGACCTGCACTCGCATCCGTTCAGGCTGAGTACTTCGGCGGGCGAAGTGCACACGCGCTCGTTGATTGTCGCTTCCGGCGCCAGTGCGCGCTGGCTTGGGCTGCCGAGCGAGCAGGCGCTGATCGGGCACGGCGTGTCGAGCTGCGCCACGTGTGACGGCTTCTTCTTCCGCGGCCTTGAGATCGCCGTGATTGGCGGCGGAGATTCGGCCATGGAAGAGGCTCTGTTCCTTACGCGCTTCGCCACCAAGGTGACAGTGCTGCATCGCCGCGAGAACTTCCGCGCCAGCAAGATCATGCTGGAGCGCGCCGTTGCTCACCCTAATATCGAGCTGCGGACGAACGTGATCGTCGAGGAAGTGCTTGGAGTCGAGGAGAACGAGGTGAGGGGCGTGCGCCTGCGCGATGTGAAGACCGGATTCGAGGGCGTGCTGCCCATCAGCGGCATGTTTCTCGGTATCGGCCACGAGCCCAATGCCAAGATGTTCCATGGCCAGATCGATCTCGACAGCGATGGCTACATCAAGACTCGCGACAACGTGTTCACAACCCGCAATGGAGTCATCGTTCCCGGCGTCTACGCTTCCGGCGATGTGCAGGACCGCCGCTATCGCCAGGCCATCACCGCGGCGGGCACCGGCTGCATGGCTGCGCTCGAAGTGGAGAAATATCTCGAGGAGCACGGGCGCTGAGGGTCGCCACGCCGATGAGTAGCCTCAGCGAAAATCTGGAGCGTGTGGAGGAGGCCATCGAGGAGGCTTGCCGCCGCGCTAATCGACCGCGCGGCGAGGTCGAGCTGATGGCGGTCTCCAAGACTTACCCGGCCTCGACAATTGCTGAAGCTGCATCGCTGGGGCTGCGACTCTTTGGCGAGAATCGTGTGCAGGAGTTCGCCGCGAAAGCAGCGGATCTCGCTCCTTCTCGCGACAGCTCGGCTGCGGAGCCGGTTCGCGTTCACCTGATCGGACATCTGCAGTCGAACAAGGCCGCCCGTGCGGTGGAGCTCTTCGACGGGATTGATTCGCTCGATTCGCTGAAGCTCGCTGAGCGCCTCAACGAAGCTGCGGCCAGGCTGAACAAGCGGCTGCCGGTCCTGATCGAAGTCAAGCTCAGCGCGGAGGAGACTAAGGCCGGCCTTGATCCCGATTCCGCGGATACCGCCGCGTTGCTCGAACGCCTTCCCGATCTCCCGCATCTGCAACTGCGCGGGCTCATGACGATTGCCCCGTGGGGCGTGCCGGAAGACCAGACCCGCGCCTGTTTCGGTGCCCTTCGCCAGATTCGCGACAGCTGGGCTGCTGCGCATCCGCGCCTCAACTTCGATGTGCTCTCCATGGGCATGAGCGGCGATTTTTATATCGCTATTGAAGAGGGCGCGACCCGCATTCGCATTGGCACGGCGCTGTTCGGCAAGCGCAAGCCGTACACGGGGCCGCAATGACGAGGCCCGCCTGATGTTGCGCGAAACCAGCGAGGGTGTGACTCTTGCCGTCCGCGCTCAACCCGGCGCGAAGAAGACCGCTATCACCGGCGTTTATGGCGAAGGCACCTCGGCTCAGTTGAAGATTGCGGTCCACGCGCCGCCGATCGAGGGGCGCGCCAATCAGGCGCTCATCGCATTCCTTGGCGATTGCTTTTCCGTGCCGCGTAGCCGGATTGCGCTTCTCTCGGGGGAGATGTCGCGCAGCAAGGTCTTCCTGCTGAAGGGCGTCGCCGTCGATCAGGTGCGGAGAGTCCTCGGTAAGCGGGATTGATTCAGCCTTGCGTTCGGCGATGTCCGATGCTGGTACGATCGCAAACTGACCTCTCATTAACCTCAAACCGCGGTTCCAAAAGTTCCTTCGCGCTATACTTGTTTACGTTCCAGCTCAGAGTGCCTCTATGGGCCAGACTAGTTCGTCTCTTCGCCGCAATCTTCTTGCGCCGGTTCTGATCGCGGGCTTCGCATGCTGCCGCCTGGTTTGGGCGCAGGAACCGTTGATTCCCACGCTCCGCGGCAACGTGACCGCCGTTCAGCCGCCTGACGGATTCGACGTGGCCGGCTATCACGTGATCACAATGCCGGACACGGAATTCTTCGCCCAGCAGGGACCGAAGAAGGACCCGGCCGCGCTGCGCGGAGCGAGGATCGAAGCATCTCTGGTTTCGGTGTGATCGACCGGATGATTTCCCTGGGCCCGCAGCCGGTCTTTCGCGCGGATGGGTACGTCATCCGCCTGGCTGCCGACACGGATCTCCATTTCTCCGGCGGGCTAACAACGATCGTTGAAATCGGCCCGGGCACATGGGTCCACTACGAGGGCCGGCACAACAACTCTGGCGAACTCATCGCCACTCGCGTGGGGTTTAACAAGCCGAAGCTGCACAAATCGAAACGCGATCCTGCATCTGTTGCGCAGATCACCACCTTTCCGCCCGGCAGCATCATCGACTTCGATGGAAGCTTCAACACCAACCGCGCAAAGAAAAAGCCGGAAGACACGCCCGGCGGTCTGTGCGGCTGGTATCCAGTGCTTGATGTGCCCTCTGTGCAGGAACACGTTCGCCGTATCGGCGAGAACCTGATCCCCAAGTTCCAGCACGAACTGCCTGATGACAGTCCGGAGAAGATTCCCTACCGCTTCTATGTGGTCGAGGAGAAGGAGATCCGCTCGGACTTGTCCTGCTACGAAGGCCTGGTGCTGATTCCCGCGAATGTGATTAATCGTTTGCAGAACGAAGACCAACTCGCTGCGGTGATTGCGGACGGCGTCGCAGCCAGTCTGCAACGGCAACAGGCGCGCGTCGCTGTCGATTTGGGTGTGGCAGGCGCCGTCGAGATGGCCGCCCAGTTGGCTCTGAACGCCGCCGGGGGAGCTGGCGCCGCTGTGTTCATCCCCGGCGCAATGGTCAAGCACGAGATCCTGCGCAAGATGGAAGATCAGCGCGGCCGGGTGGCCCTGGGTCTGATGGCCGACGCCGGCTACGACCCGTGGCAGGCTCCCGAAACCTGGCGCCTTCTGGAGCCGAAGCAGCCGCCCAAAGATCTCTCACGGCTCAAGTATCCCGACCGCGCCGGATACCAACTCGAAATTCTCGGGATGCAATATAAGCGCTCTGCATCAGCGGGGAAGCCGGCACAAACCGGGAGCGCTACATCGAATCCGAACTAGCGTCCCAGAGCCTCGAATGCCGCGGCCAGCGCCTCTTCCGGTTCGGGGCGCACGCGAAAATCCGCATGTGCTTCGGCAAACAGCACGCGTCCGTCGCGCCCGATCACGTAGGTCGCCGGCAGCGGCAGCCGCCAGGATTGATCGCCGTTCACAAACGGAATGTTTACGAGAATCGAACGGTAGTAGCTTTGCATGTAGTCGGGCACATTCCACACCAGCCCAAACTGCTCCGCCACCTTGTTGCCCGGATCTGTCAGCAAGGGGAAGGGAAGTCCGTGCTGGTTAGCCATGAAGTCGCTCTGCCGTTCCACCTGCGGCCCCACGGCCACCAGGAGCACGCCGCGCTCACGCAGCCGCCCGTACAGATCGCGCCACGTTTCGAGCTCTGTGACGCAATATGAGCACCAGCGCCCGCGAAAAAACTTGAGGATCAGCGGACCGGTCTCGAGCAGATCCGCCGAGCGCACTGTCTTGCCGTTTGAGTCCTTCAGCGTAAACTCCGGCACCTGCGCACCGACCGGCAGAATGCGCTCTTCGATTCCTGAGGCGAACAGTTCCTCGACCGCGCGCTCGCCGATGGCAAGCCGTTCGGCCTGCACCAGGTGCCGCGTGTTGGCCGTGATTTCGTCGAGTTGATCCTGAAGGCTGCTGGTCATCTTGCTCATCGTCCGAACTTCTGCCGCCCCATCCCCAGCGCGCCCATACCGCCGCGCATCATCTGTTTGGCCAGGCCGCCTTTGCCCATCGACTTGAACATCTTGCTCATCTGCGCGTACTGCCGCAGCAGCTGATTGACGTCCTGCACGCTCGTGCCGGAGCCGGTGGCAATGCGTTTGCGTCGCGATCCTGAGATGATTTCGTGGTTGCGGCGTTCCTTCGGCGTCATCGAGTTGATGATGGCCTCGAGGCGCACAAACTGCTTCTCATCTACCTGCCCCGCAGCCTGCTGCATGCCCGCAAACGGCCCTACGCTGGGCAGCATCTTGAGGATGCTCTCCATCGATCCCAGCTTCTTGATCTGCCTCAACTGGTCGCGAAAATCCTCCAGCGTAAACCCGTCGCCGAGCAGCGCCTTCTTGGCGAACTCCTCGGACTTCTTGCGATCCAGCGTCGCCTCGGCCTTCTCGACCAGCGACAAAATGTCGCCCATGCCGAGGATGCGGCCTACGATGCGGTCGGGGTGGAAGGGCTCGAACGCGTCCGGCTTCTCGCCTGTGCCAATGAACTTGATCGGCTGGCCCGTCACATGCCGAATCGACAGCGCCGCGCCGCCGCGCGCATCGCCATCCATCTTGGTGAGC
>WNGK01015685.1_pt1 | contig 11017 bp, 13 predicted proteins | sample 5400601 | NCBI WGS metagenome assembly WNGK01 (sample SAMN13153376, study PRJNA577476) | soil metagenome | isolation source: 60 cm soil or saprolite under Garry oak tree replicate 1 | place: USA:California | collected 2016-06-15
TTCGGGTCGAGAACCCCTTCCGCAGCCACTGACAGCGGCGAGGCCGGGGCGAGACCACCTCGACAGTCTGTTGAGCTCGTCTCAGCCCCCTCGGGCAGCTCTCCGCCCGGGCTCTGCTGCATCCTGGGCACGCACCGCCCGGAAGCCTGAGTCATCACCCAGGTGGAAGTAGATATGTCCACGCAACGACCCGTCCTCCTCCAGCGCCGCCCAGCCACGGCCGCTGGCGGGATCACACTCGTCGCTGCCCTCCCAGGTGAACTCCACACACGGCCGCCCGTCGCGCTGGCCGCCATGGCAGTCCATCCAACCCTCCACGGCGATGAACCGAAAGCTGCCGCTGCGATCGCCACCGAACTTGATGAAGCCCGGCCCCAGCAGGTCGATCGCCTCGGCATCCCACAGGTCCATCTCCACGATCCGCCACGCACCGGTCACGCCCATGCTGCTGCTCATCCCAAGCACTCCGTCTCGATACCTGGCGACCAGCCATGTTGGCCGCACCTGACGCGGAGCCTACCCGCCGCCGCGCCTCTCTGATCGAGACCGAGCAGAAGGAGACCTCGCTGGCCAGCGTGCTGGAGCGGATGCTGCGGGCTCCCGACGCCTGGGTCGGGTTCGCCGACCGCTATATCTGGACGCCCTCGACCAGGCCGCCCGCAATGTGCCGGCCAGGCCCCAGCGCTTCTGGGACTCCACGGGCTACGAGCGTGACCGTCGGACCGCGGACCTGGCCGAGTGGCACGGCCTGCTGCTGGAGCGGCTGATCGGCTCGGAGGCCGAGGACCGCCTGGACCGGCTGACCTGCCACCCAGCGCTCGGCGGGCCGGAGCTTGAGTTCCTCAAGGCCCAACTGGCGCATCAGCGCGGCGATGTCAGCACCGCCCGCGGCCTGGTGCATGCGGCCTTGCAGCGGCTGCCCGGCCACGAGGGCTTCCTCGACCTCGCGACCCAGATCGGCGCGCCCCTGCCGCCTCGCGCCCAGCAGATCGTCGAGGAACGCTCGCCCTGACCAATGGCACAGCCGGCGACCGGACAACACCGTGACCGGCCATGGTCGCCGCGCACAAGGACCCGGCGATGACGCTGCCGCAGTGGTGGCCGCCGGCCCGTCCTCTCCGCCATCGACCGACCATCCAGGGCCACGTCCGCCCGGTCCCTGCCGGCACGGGCGTCCAATCGCCCCTCATCGCCGTGAGCTGATTGACTGGTATGATGACTATATGTCCACTCAGATGACCGCCACTGAGGTGAAGGCCAAGATCCTCTCCCTGCTCGACCAGGTCGCGGCGGGGGAGGAGATCGAGATCACCAAGCACGGCCGCACCGTGGCCCGCCTGGTGCCGGCCAAGGGCCCCCACGTCCTGAAAGGCGAGCTGACCGGGGTCGCGATGAGCAGCGCCGAAGACGAGGAGCTGTTCAGCACCGGGGCAACCTGGGATCTGCCGTGACCGCCGTCCTGCTCGACACCCACGTCGTGCAGTGGTGGTCGGCCGAGCCCGAGCGGCTCAGCACCACCGCCGCCGAGACCCTGGCCGGCGCGGACCAGCTCGCGGTCGCCGCGATCACCTGGTTCGAGCTGGCATGGCTGGCCGCGCACGAGCGGATCGTCCTGACCATCCCCTTGCGGTCGTGGCTGGAGCGGCTCGCCGACGGCGTGCAGACCTTCGGGGTGACGCCCGCGGTCGCGGCGACCGCGGTGTCGCTGCCGTCGTCGTTTCCCGGCGATCCCGCCGACCGCCTGATCTACGCGACCGCGGTAGAGCACGGCTGCCTGCTGGTCACCAAGGACCGCCGGCTGCGCGGCCACCGTCACCCCCGACCCGTGACCGTCTGGTAGCACGTAGGGTTCAGAAACCTCGACGTCATGCTGCGGCCTGGTAGTACTCGTGAACAAGACCGCCGAGACGGTCCCGGCGTCGGACCGCCGTGGCGAGGGCGACAACGTGCGGCGCGGATTCGGCGCTGGTCACCGTCGGCGGCCGAAGAGCCAGGCTTCGATGCGGTTTGGAAGCGCCCAAGCAGCAGGCCGAGGAGTCGGCGCGTGAGGAGCTGGGCGGCCTCGGCAGCGGTCAGGCCACGCTCGACGAGGCCGGGATCCCCGGTCGTCGCCGTGGACGAGAACTCATCCACGGCGCTGGCGGCGCCCGGCCATCCCACGACCGCCCCGGGATGTCGCGGCAGCGACCAAGCCATGGGGTTCGGCACGTGGCCACCGTCGACAGGGCATCATCGGCAAGCCTACTCCCCAGGTCGGCCCGCAAGTCTGGCCACCGCAGGTCTGGCCGAGGAGCAGGTCCAAGATGAGCAAAACGCCATCCCGGATGGCAGCAGGTGCCGCCGGAAGCGCACGAACAGCAGCGGCCGCACGGGCAAGCCCCGATCCCGAAGGAGGGAGACGATGCCTGAGACCAGCGATCATGAGACCAGCGATCAGGGGCCTGGTCCTGGGAACCACCGCGTCGCTCGGGTCCCAGGACCGCCAGCCGCGCGCGCAGTCCCTCAAAACCCATGAAGCCGACCACGAGCTCCTCGATGCCCTCGGGATCATGCATCCCCACGCCCCGATTCTTAGCGTCGTGGAGCTACTGGACCATCTCCGAGACAAGCACGCCGATGCGTCCCATCAGCTGCGCCACGACGACCCTGAAGACGGCGGCGGCAGCTTGCCACGGGACAGGCACGCTTAGTCGTCCAGGCCGCCGGTGGCCGGAGCGGTGATGTGGCCGTTGGCCCAGCCAATCAGCGGGTGGAGCTCCCACCAGTTGTGCAGCCCGTCGTGGCGGACGATGCCCCAGGCGGTGATGCGGTCGTCGTCGTGGGGCGCGCGGATGGGCAGCTCCGGGATGATCTCCAGGACCACGAAGGCCCCGTCGGGGGCCTTGAGGACGACGTGGACATCGCCGTCGAACTCGCGGTTGACGTAGGTGACCTGCCCGTACACCCGCGCGCGGGTGGGGCGCCAGCGGCCGGCGGCCAGCGTGTCGATGGTGGTGGGCCGGTACAGCCGCGCGTCGGTGGGCAGGTGGCCGCCAAGCCGGGCGTCGGCCCGGTTGAGCGCGATCCGCAGGCCGTGGTCCTGGACGCGGGCGACCAGCCAGCCGCCCAGCACGGCCAGCAGGACCACCGCGATGACGCCCACCCGCAGCTCCCGCCGCTGCGGGCGGCTGCGCGGACCGGGGTGCGCAGCAGCCGGCCGGCCAGGCGGTGCAGGCGGTGGCGCAGGGGCAGCAGGGCCGCGGTGCACGCCACCCCGACGGCCAGGCCGACGAGCACGTCGAAGGGGTAGTTGGCGCCGACGGCGACTTGGCCGAGGCTGAGCAGGATGGCGGCGGCGGTGGCGGCCAGCCCCCAGCGGCGGGCCGCCAGCAGCAGGCCACACGCCAGCGCCGCGGCGATCGCGGCCTCGACCGAGAAGAACGAGCTGTCGCCACGGCGGGCGCCGATGGCGTGCACCGCCGGCAGCGCCCAGTAGGGGCGGGGCCGAAAGTACAGGTGGTCGACGAGTTGGCGCAGGCCGAGGGAGGCCAGCGCGCCAACGGCGGCCAGCGCCAGCAGGCTCACGGTCTGTGGCTCACGACGGCGGATGGCACCAGCAGCCAGCCACAGCAGCGCCAGAACCGGCACGGCCAGCAGCCAGGTGGCCGCCACCAGGGCGAGCAGCCGGCCGGGCTGGTGCTGGGTGATCCGGTTTGCGAACTCAGCGATCGACTGGTCGGCCATGGGATTGGGATCTTACCGGGCTCCCCGCTGGTGCCGTACCGGCCGCGCCGGCTCCACCGACGCAGCGCCCTCCGCTGGGATCTCCGGCTCCCTTGGTGGGGGGCGGCCGGGTGGCGTCGGCTGGGTGTCGCTGCGTGCTGCGTGCAGGGCGTGCACGGTGCGGGTCGCGGTGAGCAGGACAAACAGCCAGGCCGCGCCGAGGGCGAGCGCGCCGAGCACGTCGGTCAGCCAGTGCGCCCCCAGGTACAGCCGCGACAGGCCGACCAGCCCGACGACCAGCAGGGCGCCGGTCCACAGCGCCACCTTGCGGCTCCAGGAGGGCGTGGTGGTGGCCAGCAGCGCGGCGAGCATGCCGTAGGCGGCGGTGGCCTTAGTGGTGTGGCCGGACGGGAAGGCGTAGCCGGTCCAGTGGCCGATCGCCTGGGCCGCCGGCGGCCGCGCCCGGTGGGTGAGGTCCTTGACGGTCTCCGACAGCACCCAGGCGCCCAGGTAGGCGCCGGCCAATGACCATAGCGGCCGCCAGATGCGGCGGCGCCACCACCAGGCCAGCTCGATCAGCAGGAGCAGGCCGATGAGCACGGCGGCGTTGCCGAGATCGGTGAGGCCACGCATGAGGGGGGTGAGCCAGGCTTCCCGGTGGGCCAGGAAGAAGCGCTGCACGGGGGCGTCCAGCAGGGCGCCCTCGTCGCCGGCGAGCACGTCCTGCAGCACCGCCCCGAACGCCCACCCCGCCGCGACCAGCGCGACCGCGGTGAGGGTCAGCGTCAGCCCCAGCGCGCCTCGGGGCTGCAGCCGGCGGGCGAGGAAGGCGAGCTGACGCTGGTAGCGACCCAGGATGCGCTGGATCCAGGGCCGCTGGAGCTGCCGGTCGGCCAGGGCGCGGACACGGTCGGGGTGGCCGGCGATCCAGCGGGCGGCCAGCACGACCCCGCCCACGATCACGAGCACGACCAGCAGCAGCAGGCTGGCCCGCCCCGCGGTGTGCTCGACCCGGCGCCAGCCGGTCCCGGCCGCATAGCCAAGCAGCACGAACCCGCTCGCCCAGACCGCGCCACCCAGGGCGTTGTAGACCGCGAAAGTGCGGTAGCGCAGCCGGGCCATGCCGGCAAGGCCGGGGATGAGCGCCCGCAGCGCGGCGGTGAAGCGGCCCAGGAACACCGCCGGGCCGCCGCGCTCGGCCAGGAACCGTTCGGCCCGGTCCAGGTGCTCGTGTCTGACCAGCCGGCCGATCGAGCTGTGCAGGATCGCCCGGCCCCAGCGCCGCCCGACCAGGTAGCCGACGGTGTCGCCCACGATCGCGCCACAGATGGCGGCGGCCAGCACGGCGGGCAGGCTGACGCGGTGCTGGAAGGCGAGCACCCCACCCAGCAGCACCGCGATCTCGCCGGGGACCACCACGCCGACGAACACCGATGCCTCCAGCGCGGGCAGCAGGAACACGATCGCCAGCGCGGCCCAGCCATGCAGGGCCAGGATCCGGTCGGCCAGGTGGCCCATGGCAGATCCCCTCGAACCAACATCGGTCGGCGGTCGCGGATCGGTACGCGCTCGCACGCGGCAGCGTCTCGCTCCGACAGCGTAACACATGCTACAGTTCCCGTTCGTGACCACGACAGACAACGACCACGCCCCAGGCCAGGACCGGCTGCGGTGGACGGTACTGGTGGTGCGGCTGCCAGCCGACCCGTCCCGCCACCGCGTCGCGGTGTGGCGGGAGCTGCGCCGCGTTGGCGCGCTGATGCTCGGCCAAGGGGTCTGGGCGGTGCCGGCCACCCCGGTGTTCACCTCCAGCCTGGAGCGGGCTGTCACCCTCGCCGAGCGCGGCGACGGCGAGGTCGTGCTGCTGGACGCGGCCGGCAGCGACGAGGCCAACGCCGCCCGCCTGGAGCGGCTGTTCACCGCCGCCCGCCAGGCGGAGTGGACGGAGTTCTGCTCCGAGTGCGGCAAGTACGAGGCCGAGCTGGACAAGGAGATCCGCACGCGGAAGTTCACCCTGGCCGAGCTGGACGAGGAGGAGCAGAGCCTGGACCGGCTGCGCCGCTGGTACCGGGAGCTGAAGGTCCGCGACCTGTTCGGCGCCCCCGCCGCCGTCGAGGCCGAGCAGCGCCTCAAGCACTGCGCCGAGCGGCTGGAGGACTACGCCGAGCGCGTCTACCAGGCCGTCCACCAACCCTGACCCGCCACCGGCGAGGTCACCGACCAAGGAGCGTCGTCGCTGGTGCTCAGCTACCTGCAAGCCATCGTGATCGGCCTGCTGCAGGGCGTCACCGAGCTGTTCCCCGTCTCCAGCCTGGGCCATTCGGTGCTGGTGCCGGCCTGGCTTGGCTGGCACGGCGTGGTCGGCCAGCAGTCCGCCGCGGAGTCCCCCTACCTGGCGTTCCTGGTCGGGCTGCACGTGGCCACCGCGCTGGCGCTGGGGGTGTTCTTCCGCGCCGAGTGGGGCCGCATCGTCGCGGGGTTGTGGCGCTCCCTGCGTCGCCGGCGGATCGAGACCGCCGATGAGCGGCTTGGCTGGCTGCTGGTGGTCGCCACGATCCCAGCGGGGCTGGTCGGCGTCGCGTTCGAGCATCCGCTGCGCACTCTGTTCGCCAAGCCGCTGGCCGCCGCGGTCTTCCTGACCTGCAACGGGCTCATCCTGCTGGCCGGGGAGCGGCTGCGCCAGCGGGCCAGCGGCCGCCAGGAGCTGGCAGCGCGCCTGGATCCCGCACGGCTGCCCGCGAGTGTCGGCCTGGTCGAGCAGGACACCGCCGGGCAGGCCGCTGAGCAGCAGCTGGAGGGTGGACGGGTACGCCCGACCCGGGCGCAGCGCCGGGCGCAACCCGCCGTCCCGGCGGCCAATTCCCGGCTGGCCAGCCTGACGGTCGGGGAGGCGGTGCTGATCGGCTCGGCGCAGATCCTGGCGTTCTTCGCCGGGATCAGCCGCTCCGGGGTGACCATGGTCGCCGGGCTGGCCCGCGGGCTGGACCACCAGGACGCGGCCCGGTTCGCGTTCCTGCTGGCCACCCCGATCATTCTGGCCGCCGGCGTGTACAAGCTGCCCGACCTGCTCGGCCCGCTCGGCAACGGCATCCGCGGGCAGGTCGTGGTCGGCAGCCTGGTCGCCGGGGTGGCCGCCTGGCTGTCGGTGCGCTTCCTGACCCGCTGGTTCACCACCCGCACGCTCACCCCGTTCGCGGTCTACTGCCTGCTCGCCGGGCTGACCTGCATCATCCGGTTCGCGTAGGCGGCGGCCTGGTGCGCGAAGCCGCGTGGTGCGCTGGGAGGCGCTGAGGATGCCGGGACGGTTGCCGCACGGCTGGCTGGTCGGGGTCGGTGTGGGGCTGCTGGTCGCGCTGGTCGACCGTGTCGAGAGCGACGTCGGCCAGGTGTTGGTATTCGTGACCGCCGCTGGGGGGCGTGCTCGGCGGGCTGCGGCCGCTCGGGTGGTGGCGGTGGGGGCTGCTAGTCGGCCCCGCACTGCTCGGCGCCTACCCGGCCAGCGCCACCTGGCCACGAGCGGACCCAGCAGGCAGGCAGCAACCCGCCACGCGCAGCCACTGCCTGGCAGCAGTAACACTTGCTACATTATTCTACGTAACTAGGAAGCCCCACTGAGGTCGCCTTTGATGCCCTGGCCGCAGGAGGACCAACCATGCAGCAGCCCACCGCCCTGCCCCTGACCGATCGCCTGCGAGAGGCGGCCATCGCCCGCGGCGAGCAGTTCCTCGCCGAGCTGCCAGCCACCCTGCGGCGGCTGCGCTTGCTCATGCTGGTGCTGTCGATCAGCGTGCCCACCTTCCTGCTGGCCTGCCTGGCCCTGCTGGCCTGGCGGCTGCTCGGCTAGCGGTGGCGGTCGGCGAGCCCGCCGGGGCCGGCGGACCCCCCCCTGCAACGCCGGCCCCGGCGAGCTGGCGGACCCGGCCGCTGCTGGCGGCCGGGTTCCTAGCTCGGGGTGCTGCTGGCCCTCTACGACGGCGCCGAAGTGCTCCTCAAACCCGCCTTCGGCGCGCTGGCCGACCGCATCGGCGCCCGCCCGGTGCTGCTCGGCGGCCTGCTGGGGTTCGCGGCCGCCTCGGCCTTCTCCCCCGCCGCCAGCGCGCTGGTGGCCCGGTTCAGCCCCGCCGACCGGCGTGGCCGGGCGTTCGGCAGCTACGGCGCCTGGAAGGGCCTGGGCTACACCACCGGGCCGCTACTTGGCGGCGGGCTGGTCGGCGCGGGCGGCTTCCGGCTCCTGTTCTGTGTCCTGGCCGCCCTCGGCCTGGCCGTGGCGGCCTGGGCCGCGATCACGCTCCCCGCCGCCCCGCCGCTGCCCCGCTCCCGCCAGACCGTCCTCGGGCTGGCTCGCCGCCTGGCCCAGCCGAGTTTCCTGCAACCCGTCCTGGGCCTGGCCGGGGCGACCGCGGCGCTCAGCGCCGGGGTCGGTTTCCTGCCCGTCCGCGGCGCCCAAGCCGGCCTCGGCCCGCTGGCCACCGGCGCGGCCGCCTCCCTGCTGGCGCTGGCCGCCGCGCTCACCCAGCCCCGCGCCGGCCGCGCCCACGACAGCGGCCGGCTGCCCGCCCCGACCGGCATGGCCGGCGGGCTCATGCTCGCCGCGGCCGGGTTCGCCGCCGCGGTGGTGCTGCCCGGTCTGCCCGGCCTGCTCCTGGCCGGGGTCGCCGTCGGCACCGGCAGCGGCCTGGTCACCCCGCTTGGCTTCGCCGCCCTGAGCGCCGCCACCCCCACCAGCCGGCTCGGCCAGACCATGGGCACCGCCGAGGTCGGCCGTGAGCTCGGCGATGCCGGCGGTCCGCTGCTGGTCGGCGCCATCGCCGGGGTCGCCGGGCTGGGACTGGGGATCGGCCTGCTCGGGCTCGCGGGGACACTGCTGCTGACCGCGATGGCCACAAGCTGGCAACGACAGACCACGTAGGCAAAGTCAGACTAGCCACTGTCAACGGTCATCAGGTTCTCGGGGCCGCTGACAGCCACGAACGCGCCCCTGCCCGCCATCGCCCCGCACCTGGTCGACATCCCCGACGCGTCCAGCCGCGAAGCGGCCCTTGGCCGACGGTGCACCCAGCGCCGGCCGGAGCAACTACCGCAACTTTGCTGATGGCGGCTACGCCACCCACTGGAGACATTCCGATAACCATCCTGGCAAGATACCCGCTTGTGGGAAATGCCCGACCAGCGCAGCCAGGCTAGGACGACACGCCAGGCCGAGGACGAGCTGGCGCAACAGGCCAAGCGACCAGCGCGAGACCGTTGTCGACGCAGCCGGCCCCCGCATGCCAGATTCCGGCAGCCCGAGAGGGAGCCATCCGTCCATGACCGCTCGCCCAGCCCAGGCCCGCCCGCCCCGCAGTCCACGGCTGACCGCCGCGGTGGTGGCCTTCGCCGGGATGCTGAACCTGATCTCCGTCGCGGTCCCGGCCGAGCGGGCACGCCTGCGCCTGCTCACCACCTGGGTACCCGGCGCACTGGTCACCACCGCCGCCGCCGCCACAGCAGCCTCCGGGGTGGGCCTGCTGCTGCTGGCCGGCGGGCTGCGCCGCCGCTGCCGCTCTGCCCTGCTGGCCACGATCGCACTCCTGCTCAGCGGTGCCGTGTTCCACCTGCTCAAGGGCCTGGATTTGGAGGACGCGCTGGTCGAGGCGTTCCTTGGTGGGCTGCTGGTCGGCAAGGCCGATCGGTTCAGCGCCCGCGCTGGCCCCAACGAGCGTCGCCCGGTGCTGCGCCCGGCCATCGCGGTGGTGCTGTTGACCTTAGGGGTTGGCCTGCTGGGCCTGCTGGCCAACCGGGACGACGTGGACGGCATCCTCACCGTGGCGTCGGCGCTGTGGGAGGTGGCCCGCCTGGCGGTCGGGCTGCCCGGCCCGCTCGGCCTGGACGGCTGGTTCGGACGGTTGTTTCCCGCGACGATCATGGCCATGTTCCTGGTCGGCGCTGGGCTGGTGGTGCTGCGGCTGCTCGGCCCCTCGCTCACCCGCCGCCGACCCGACCCTGACCTGCCCGCGCTGGCGGCCTGCTCGGACGACTCGCTGGCCTACTTCGCGCTCCGCGACGACCGCAACAGCGTGCGAGCCGGCGACGCGGTCGTCTCCTACGGCACGGTGCGCACGGTCGCGCTGGCCGCTGGCGACCCGCTCGGCCCATCCGAGCAGTGGTCGGACGTGGTCGCTGCCTTCCTGGCGGAGGCCGCTCGACAAGGCCGGGTGGCCGCGGTGATGGGCTGCGGCGCAGCCGCCGCTCGCACCTACGAGCAGGCCGGGCTGGCGGCGGTCTACCTCGGCGACGAGGCCGTCCTGGACCTGGACGGGTTCAGCCTCCAGGGCCGGGCGGTGCGGATCGCCAGGCAGAGCTGGCACCGCGCTAAGCGGGCGGGGTTCACCTGCCAGGTGTGGCGCGCCGACGACCTGGACTCGGACACCACCGCGGCGCTGCGGGCAGTGTCACGCCGCTGGCGTGGGGACGCGGCCGAGCGTGGCTTCTCCATGGCGCTCGGGCGGCTGTTCGACCCCCGCGACCGCAACACCTATGTGGTGGCCGCCCGCGACGGCACTGGGCGCCTGCGTGGCTTCCTGCACTTTGTGCCGTGGGGCGGCGACGGCGCCAGTCTGGACGTGATGCGCCGCGACCGGCAGGCGCCCGCGATCCTGAACGACTTCCTGGTGGTCGAGGCTACCCGCCGCCTGCCCGAGCTTGGCGTGCGGCGGATCTCGCTGAACTTCTCGTTCCTGCGTGGCGTGCTGGCCGCCGAGGCCGAGCCGGGCGCACCGCTGGGGCTGCGGCTGCAGCGCTGGGCGCTTCGCCGGCTGTCATGGCGATTCCAGATCGAGACCCTGTACCGGTTCAACAAGAAGTTCGCCCCGAGCTGGGCGCCACGCTACCTGGCGGTCGAGGCGATCGAGGACCTGCCGCGGGTCGCATTGGGCGCGCTGCGGCTGGAAGGCCTGTTCGCACCGCCACCCCGACGGGATGGCCGGGAGCGCACCGAGCGGGACGAGCTGGCACCAGACTGCGACGCCCTGCCTACCCCCACCTCGTAGTGCAGCCCAGCGACCGGCCAAGCCGCCGGCTCAGGACCCTGACCAGCAAACACCGCGGCTGCGGCACCACCATAGACAGACCTCCGATGAATGTGGCGGCGTCCCTTGTAGACGATCGGCAAAGCTAGCCCCCAGTCGCCAGTCACATGGGCAACAGCAGGAGATCGCCAAACCTGTGCTCGTACCGCAGCACGGCAGCCAACTCCCGGCGGACGGGTAACCACCACCCAGAGCGCTTGCACCAAGTCAGGAAGGTCTTGTTGCCCATGCTTGCGGCGTCCCTCCCG
>WNGK01022824.1_pt1 | contig 11016 bp, 13 predicted proteins | sample 5400601 | NCBI WGS metagenome assembly WNGK01 (sample SAMN13153376, study PRJNA577476) | soil metagenome | isolation source: 60 cm soil or saprolite under Garry oak tree replicate 1 | place: USA:California | collected 2016-06-15
TGAGCACGCCTCATCAGCTGAGAGCGCGAACAGAAGATTGAGCGGCACCTCGGAGAGCCGAGCGGGAGCAGGAAAGACACACAGAACAACCCGGCGTGACCCGCCGGTGTTGACGGAGTCCGCCACTTCACAGAAGATTCCAAGGCCGTGGATTTTGCAGCGGTGGGCAAGCTGGTCGCACAATTTGGACCAGCGCTATCGCTCGCCGACGAGCCGTGGGACGGCTTCTGCGGCACCATGCGACATTTCATCCACATCTACATTGTGAACCCTTGGAGCGGTATTTCCCTTGCGGATCTCGGTCAACTCCGCGAGGTAGCCGGGGAATTGAAAGGGGGAGCACGTTCGACCGGGCAGCTAGGGTGACCGCCCGGAGACAGGCATGGGCGGAGGCCGATTTGGTGCGACGTCTATGCGAGGCCCTTGATGTCGCGGATAACGCCATCGAACGGCTTGCCTCTGATGGTTACACGGACTCGCAGGAGCCAGCCAATAACCTCAGGCCGGAAAAGGTGATCTCGGAGTCGGGGCTGCTGCTTCTTGCAGCCTCGACTGCGGCTCGGCACGCCGAAGTAGCCAAGCGACTCCGCGAGGTGGCCCAGCGCTTGGCGCCTCACGCCAGAAGCGACCGGATGCTTTTTGGGATCTGCACAGAGCCAGCGCTGGCTTGGGACTATGCGCAGGCGCACATTTGCCTCAAGCGGCTCGGCTGCCCGGACGTGCGTTTCGACTCTGTCTTGGAGTTGATCGGCAAGTCCCAGGCGCGGCGGGGACGTGAACGTCCTCCCCACCGGGCACTCGAACAGACCTGGGCCGTCCGTGGGTGGCGAACCCCCGAGCCTGCACCTAAGCAGCCGGTCAGACGGGCGGCTCCGGTGACAGCGCGTGATTCTGTGCTCTGCCAGTCGATGGACTTGCTCAGCGGCAGTCGCGAGGACGTTTACGCGTTCACGCATGCACTGCTGTACGTGACTGACTTCAACATCCGGCCTTGGCGCCTGCCACGGCCGCGGTCGATGATCCTTGCTGACGCGGAGGCGGCGTTGGTTCGGTGCCTAGACGATCAAGATTACGACCTCGCCGGAGAGGTGCTCCTGACGTGGCCGTTGACCGGCCGGTCCTGGGGGGCTGCCGCGGCCTTTGGCTTTCGGGTCCTAGCCCATGTTGAAGACCAAGCAGGTTTTCTCCCATCTACCAGTACCCGGCTTGACCGACTCAGCAGGTTCGAGGGCGACGACAGGGCCAAGTATCTCGTCGCGTCTGCCTATCATACAGCCTACGTCATGGGCCTACTCTGTGCTGCCGCCCTGCAGCCGGGACGAGCACCACCGAGAACAATCAGGCTGGCAAGCGTCACTCCGGGGCTCAGCCGCTTGGTTCTGGAGGGGCTCGACGCGGATCCCCAGCGCCCTCACTGGCGGGAGGAGATCAATCAACTCTCGGAGTCGGAGCGCGATGGCTTGGTCAGCATGTTGTTGATGATCGCGTTGCGCCGGAGCGTCGTTCAAAAGGAGTTCGACCGACTCCCCGGCCTGTTGGAGATGGGACGCACCGCTGGCCTCACCGATATGCCGGCGGCGAGCCAAGCCGCGGAGTTGCTGGCGCGGCTTGCCCACATCGCCGAGTCCCACCCGAGCACACTAGGGCAGCCGGGGCGTCAGTCGCCGCGCTCGGGCACTCACACCTGTGACGGTCGCCCCGCCACAGCGGCGGCGTAGCTCGCTAGGACCTCTCAAACGTTTGCTCGAGGGCGGCCATCGATCTGGTGAACAGGCTGGTGGCCCGCTAGCTGACTTCATGCGACGCTCAAGTGAGTACCTAGTTGCCCGCTACGATTGAAACCAGCACATCCCGAGTTGGCCACCCCGCAAGACAAAGATCGTGACCTCTGCCGGAGTTGCTGCGATTCTTCTGGTGGAAGAGACTTGGGAAGACCGGCGGCCTCGAGAGCAGCCTTGGCGTAGCTGGACATCGTGTACCGGCCGTCCGATTCTAGGCCCACTCAAGCAAGCCGGATTTGACTTCCAGAAAGACAGCTCGGATTTCGAGGTCGTAGAGATGCTCGGCGGGAGGCAATGCTCGAACCAACGCGGCTGCGCGTTTCCCATAATCGTCATTCCGACGATCGACTTTCTTAAGATTCCCCTGGCACCACCTGCGAATGCTCGAATAGGCATCGGAGAGGGAAAGCGGGGCGGAGGGGGCATCGACACTCACGGGACCCCCACCGTCTCGGGGCTTCCTCATTCGCGTCCGAGTGGAATCCTGCGTTGAAGAGCTCCGTTGGTCTTGGCCCCCTTTTGGCCCCCGGGATTCTGCGTCCATCACGTTGCATCAGACAGGCAGGGACCGTCTGCTGCCCGCTAAACCACCTGCATGCGCTACGGTTTACCATTATGGCGCTCGATGCCAAACCATTCCCGCCGCTTTGAGGGGGCGGTGGTTCGCGATGGTAAGCGGTAGTGAGACGTGGTGATCCGCGGGCGCAATAACTCTGTTGGCCCCCGAGTTGGCCCCCGCAGGTTTGACCGGCCCTGGTGGTGAAACTGGTAGACACGCCATCTTGAGGGGGTGGTGCCGTAAGGCGTCCCGGTTCGAATCCGGGCCAGGGCATCCGGTCACCGTAGCTCAATAGTAGAAGGCTCGAGTCGTAACCCCGTGCGGCCAGCGTGAAGCAACGCTGGCCGTTGTCTTATGAACGAGATCGGCGATGCGAGCGACGACCTTGCACGCACCCTCCAGCTAGCGACGCGAATAACGGCGCCGGAGCTACCCGAGACGCCTTCAGGTCTAATTGCTACCCCCTGCTGTGGCCCTGACCGTGATGGGATGAACTTGGGGGCGTCGAGGATGGTTCTTCGGCACCACACGGCGTCTCCGCGCAACGCCGCACCCAACGGGAGTCCGACACGTACGAGTGACGTCGTAAGCGCTCTCGATTTGGCTCGGCCGGATAGACGAGACCACCTGTGGATCGTCGATCATCTGGGGTCGCAGGCGACGTTGGGAACTCCGGGGGCTGACTGGGAATCGAACCGAGAACCCACTGATTAAGAGTTCACGACAGGACCAGCACTCCCGTCCCCTGTTAGCGCGAACACCCACGAACGCAGGCGTCTGACGACGGCTCGCTACCAGCTCGGGCCGCTCGGTTCGCGTACGGTTGACACAGGATTGTCACAACGGAGGGAATCGCGGCTACTTCTGATCCTGAAACAGCTCTGGGTGCGCGTCCGCCCACGCGACGAGCCGCGCCTCGATGGTGTCGCGGGTGTCATGCGGGTCGTGAGGGAAGGCGAAGTAGGAAACCCCGTCGAGGACGACGCTCCACTTCGGTGCGTCGTAGTGCGCGCGGAGCGGCCGTCCCCGGTACAGCACCTCGACCATGTCGTGCCCGCGCCGCGGCCTCATCCACCGGACCAGATCGAGCGTGTCCTGCGTCAGGTTCTGGGTTGCCCGCTTGAACATGTCGATCGTGTCTTGTGTCAGTCTTCCTAACATCGTCCCCCCTTACCTCTTCGAGCCTGCGCCGGCCCCGCCGGAGCCACCGAGCCCCCACAGCAGCGCAGCGGCAACAGCGACCGTCGTGATGCCCCGCACCTGGGGGCTCTGCGCCTCGCCGGTCTCGACGAAGGACACGAGGTGCTCGCAGTTGCTGAACCCGGCATCATAGCGCGGCCGATGCTCGAGGACCCACCGGAGACGGGCCATCGCGCCGGTTTCGTCGACCATCATGCGCTCGATCCTCCACGGCCCCAGCTCGTACACGACCTCGTGCTGGACGCCCCCGGGCGGCGTCGAGTGGACGATGACGCCGAGCGGCCGGCGATCTTGAAACAGGTCCTTGGCCGAGAGCAGCCCGAGCAGGTTCCCCACGACGAGGACGCCCGAGTGCTCTACGACCTTCCCCGGAGAGCGGCGCTTCAAGACGAACAGTGGCACGGGCGCAATCTCGCGAGGCCATCGCCCAAAGGGCAAGTGGCGTGATCCAGCTACCCTCCGCTACGCCCGTACGCCCTGCGGGTTGTATCTTAGGCTTGCTCATCTCTGGTTACGGATCGAGCCCAAGTGGCCGCGCCCGTTGCTCCTGTATACCAAGGTCTGAGCCGCACGGTCGAGCTTCCTGCATGCGCACTCTCGGTGGAAGACTTTCGGCGGCTCTTTACGGATCTCGACGCCCTCACGCGCGAGGTAACCGGCGCCCAGATCGACGGCGTTGAGCGGCCAGCCGGCGTTCAACCAGCAGCGTTTGCCATCGAGCAGCAGCAGGCGAAGGCTGAGGCAGGACTCGCGCTGTGGGTTTATGGGAAGAACGGCGAGCAGGTCGCCCTCCACTCCGCCGCGGCGATCACCCGGGAAGCCCTTCCCGATGGGCTCACCAACATCACGTTCGATTCAGGCGCGCGGTTCCGGATGAAGTTGAACGTCGATCCCATCAACCGGTTCCGGCTTAACTTCGACTTTACGGAGCCCGTCCTCTTCATCGGCTACGATCCGTGGAACCAGCCGACGCCCAACGGGACTCGCCTTGAGGTCATCGGGGCCAACCAGACCTGGGTCGCGGGTGTCTGCGACAGGGTGCTCAACTTCCTCAAGGCGCGGAAGCGGTCGCGACGCCGGCTCCACGGGCCGACGACCTTCAGCCTCTTTAACTGGCTGATCGGGTTTCCCGCCAGCTTCTGGCTCATCTACCGCGTTGACACGGTTACGCAACGGATCACGGCCGGGCTCCCCGGCGTGATCCGCGCGGGCTTCTACGTATACCTCCTGCTCCTCCCGCTCATGGTGTTCAGGGTCGTCGCCTACGTCGTGCGCTGGCTCTTTCCACTCATCGAGCTCGAGGGAAGCCGAAGCAAGACGGTGCGAGCCACCGGCAGTGCCGTCGTGATTGGCCTCTTTACGGCGCTCGTCTATGACGTTCTAAAAGCAGTTATACAGTAAGAGGGGCGCGATCCGGCGACCGCGCCCCTGGCGGGGCTCCCGGATTCTCGGACCACGAAGACTAACGGAAAACGATAGGTTGCGGGCTGGCCGACGGCTCCCGGGCGGAGCCGGGGAGGCACAGTCCGATGCGAACGAGTCGGTTCACCGTGGAGCAGATCGCGATCGCCTTGCGTCAGGCCGAAGCCGGGACGCCGGTCGGGGAGATCTGTCGGAAGCTCGAGATCACCGAGGCCACGTTCTACCGCTGGAAGCGGAAGTTTGGCGACCTGGGCGTGAGCGAGCTGCGGGAGTTGCGGCAGCTGCGGGACGAGAATCGTCGCTTGAAGCGTGTGGTTGCCGATCTCACGCTCGACAAGCAGATCCTGCAGGAGTCGCTGCGAAAAAAATTCTGACCCCGGCGCACCGACGGAGCTGGGTCACGTGGGTGCAGGAGGCCTTTCGGGTCTCGACGCGCCGCGCGTGCCGGGCGACCGGGGTCTGGCGGTCGGTGATCACGTACCAAAGCACCCGTCCGCCCCAGGAGGCGCTGCGGCGGCGTCTCCGGGAGCTCGCAGCGGTCCGGGTGAGCTACGGTTACCGCCGGCTGCACACGGTGCTGCGGCGGGAGGGCTGGGCCGTGAATCCCAAGCGGATCTACCGGCTGTACTGTGCGGAAGAGCTGCAGTTGCGGCGCAAGCGGCCCCGCCGCCGACGGAGCGCCGTGCCGCGTGGCCCGCGCCGCATCGCGACGCAGCGGAACGAAGTCTGGGCGATGGATTTCATGCACGACACCCTGGCCGACGGCCGGCTCGTCCGCGTGCTGACGCTGATCGACAGCTACTCGCGCGAGAGTCTGGCGCTCGTGGCTCAGCCCCGCTTCCGCGGCGAGGACGTGGCCCGCGTGCTGCAGGACATCGGTGCCCAGCGGGGGCTGCCCCGTTGGATTACCGTGGACAACGGGACGGAGTTCACCTCGCGAGCGCTCGATGCCTGGGCGTACTGGAATCACGTCCAGCTCGACTTCAGTCGCCCCGGCAAACCCGGGGACAACTGCCTGATCGAGGCCTTCAATGGTTCGCTGCGACGCGAGTGTCTCTCGCAACATTGGTTTGCCTCGATCGCCGAGGCCCAGCAGATTCTCGACGGCTGGCGGACGGACTACAACACTGAGCGGCCCCATCGCAGTTTAGGTAATCGCTCGCCAGTCCAACATCTCGGAGGAGGCCGCTTCATCCCCAGCCGCAACCGACTCCTTTCCTGTACGTCCCAGTGGTCCTAAATCGGGGGGACCCGCCAGACTTGGACGTCCTTGGGCTCGATGGTTCGCTGTTGAGCCGCGACGCTCTGGAGCGCTCCATGAGACCCTATGCCGCACTGATCACGACGCTTGCGCTCATCCCGGTTGTTGCTGCCCGGGGGCAGACGACCTGCAATGAGCCGCATTACCGATGGAGCGAAAAGACCGACACGACCCTCGCCAAAAAGGCTTCGGCCGCGGTGGACGTCACGGACATCTTAAGCTGGGCGCCCCGAAGCATCACGGCCAAGGACAAGTGTGCCAAGCGCATCGGGTGGGAGCGGAATCTGTATAGCGTGACCGGGTGGGTGCGGCGCATCAAGTTGCACGAGAAGGATCAGGATTGGCATATCGAGCTCACCGAGAACGAGGACGACACGCCGGTCAAGGCGTCGTGCATCATTGTGGAGATCCCGGACCCCGCCTTCGGCGACGTCTATAGCCAGGCCCGGGCCCAACTCGCAGGCCTCGTCGATACGTTGACCCTGAAGAGCAACGGCGACCTCGACCAGGCCGTGCAGGTGCGATTCACGGGGGTAGCCCTTTTCGACGGCTACCACCAGACACGGCCCGCGAACGGCGGCACGCCACATGCGAGCAACCACGGCCGCTGCAATTCCTCGGTCCGCGCGCTGTGGGAGCTGCACCCCGTCTACCGCGTGGACGCTCCCGAAGGACCCTAGCGCACCTGTCAGACGGTCTCATCCAATGATATCGCATCGTGGGCTACTCATGCTGGTTGGTCTGGCTCCCGCACTCGGGGTGATGGGCGCGTGTCCAAAGGCCGAGCAGCAGACGACGCAACCTCCGCCCGACACGTCCAAGATGACGTCCGATACGTCGCACAACATGACGGGCGACACGTCCCACAAGATGGCGGCCGATACTGCGAAGGGGGCTCCGGACCACAGGCCACCGCGGAAGCATGCGAAGCCGCCACCAAAGCACGCGAAGGGCGATCACGGCGGACCCTCATCAGTGGACACGGCCGTCGCGCAGTTGTCGCCGGGCCAGGTTCGCTACGAGGGACCGGACACCATGGTCGTTGGTTCGACGGCCAGCGTCGCGGTGAAACTCGCCAGGGCGACGCAATTCAGTCCGGCCGTACCACCTCTTCATGAGCAAGTGCTCACCACCCATACGAAGATCGGGGACAGCGCGAGTGTTTGCCTTGACGGTAGCGCGTCAGACTTTCAGATCAGCCCGCCTTTATGTCGCACTCAAGTAGTCGCGAGCGACACGAGCAACATTTGGTCGTGGCTGGTCACACCGCTCCGGGCGGGACAAAAGATGTTGCAGCTTCGCGTAGAAGCCCTGCTCGCCAACATGCCCCACAAGGCCGTCTTCGATAGCACCTATGTCGTGACCGTCACCGTTGCCCCGCGCACCTTCATCGACCGCGCGAAGGATGCGCTTGCAACGTGGCAAGTCATCCTCGCAGGCGTTGCGGCCGTCCTCGCGGCCGCGGTCGCCATCAGCAAGAATTTGCGAGCACTCATCAAGAGCATCTTCCGGCGGCGCCGCTCGCCAGGTGATAGCCCGGGCGACGGGGGATGAATTGGGCGCTGATGCAGAGACGCACATTCGGCCCCGAGCGACGGGATTGAAATGACCAAGGGTACGACGGCACACACCGCCATTCTCGTGATCCACGGGATCGGGGAGCAGAACCCTTACGAGACCCTAGACAGCTTCGCCCGCGGGATGGCCACGCACTTTGCCGACAACAGGCCCGCCCTCCGCGCCGAGCGCATCTACCACGAGGAATGGACTGAAGTCGCGGTGCACGTGGAATTCGAGAAGGCTGTAACTCCCCACGGGCTCAAGCATCTCAGCCTGTTCGAGTTCTACTGGGCGCCGTTCACCGAGGACAAGGTCAGCTACTGGGGAGTGCTACGGTGGCTCGCGCGAACCGCGTTCACTCCACTGGCCTATCTCGCCGATAACCTCCAGGCGTTGCTTTGGCAAGAGCAGGAGAAGAGTGGAAAGCCTCCGAGCCGGAGGCGTGCCGTTGCGTTATTCCTCCGGGAGGTACTGCGGATCGCGTTCGCCTACGTTCCGCTCCTGATCCTCATCGCCGTGATTAGCTCGCTGTTGTACCTGAACGCCCCCACGGCAGTCGATACCGTCCGCAGCCTTGTGAACGTGCTGCGACAAGAGCAGCACCTCGGTGGACTCGGCCTCTTCGTCGTCTGTTTCGCGGTCGCGTCGGTCCTGCTGTGGTTCATCCTCCAAGAGTTGATCCATTGGGCGGCGCGCTCCGGGCCGAGCGTGGAGAGGATCGCTGAGAAGGTCTGGCTGGCACTGGCGATCATCTGCTCCGTGGGTTTTCTCCTGGCGGGGCTCGGGCTCGCGCGCCTCATGAGCGTCGACTTGGGCTCGTACGCGCAGCTCGTGCTCCGCTGGTCAACGCTGGGGGTGCTGGCACTCGTGGGCGGCCTATGGTTCTTGAAGCGCGTTGCCGTGGGATACCTGGGGGATATCGCGGTGTACGTCACCACGGACCAGAAGGCAGCGAGCTTCGAGGCAAAGAGGGCGATCCTGAAGCGATCGAGCACCGCGCTCGCCACGCTGCTCATCGATCGGACGCGTCAATTCGACCAGGTGGTGCTCTGCGGGCACTCACTCGGCAGCGTGATTGCCTACGACACCGTTAACGAACTCTTGTCGCGGGTCTGGGCCACCCCGGAACCTGGTGTTACCGGAAAGGGCGTGGCACCAATCTTGACCCGCAGCGACCTCGAGAAGCTCCGGGGACTAGTCACCTTCGGATCGCCGCTGGACAAGGTGTACTACTTCTACCGTGAGCACGTAGCGTCGGATCAAGCGGTGCGCGCCCAGATCTTATCGTTCCTCTATTCGCTTCTCCGCGGTCGGTCCGGTCGGGACTATGGGAGATTCACCTTCACGTATCCCAAGCCCCCGAAGGTCGGAGAGAGACCCGCTGACGAGCCGTTCGCATTTCCGCAGCCAGCGGACGACTTCCAGTGGGTGAACGTGTGGTCCCCCATGGATCCGGTGAGCGGACAGCTGCGGTTCTATCGACTGGACGATAAGGATCGGTATCGCCGCTTGGGCCCCCGTTACCTGATTTGGGGCTTAGCGCACCTTGCGTACTGGGGCGATCCGACGTTCTACAAGATCATCGCCGATCGCTTTCTCTGATGGCCTACACCTCGAGCTCGCCCACACCACCGCGACATGCGGCCGCTCACGATCTACGACGACAACCCGCAAGATCTCGGGGGCGACGTCGCACGCCGGGTGGCTGCGACGGTCTAGTCGTAGTAGAGTCCGTGTTCTCCCAAACGGACTAGCTGCTCACATGACCGCTGGTGGACCGAACACCCCACTGCTCGAAACAGTAGAGAAGTCCGGCTTTCCGTTCCAGCTCGCGGTCCTGCGCGAGTTACGGAGGCTCGGGGAGAAGCACTCTTGGCCTGTCGTTGCGACCGAGGTGCCGGTCGGCGAGGAGTTTGCCGACATGGTGCTGCTACGCCCAGGGCTGCTGGGGGTGATCGAGGCCAAGCGCGTCGAGGGCGAGAAGTGGAATTTCCTGGTACCAAGGGGCGCCTGCTCCAATATCCCGCGCTGCAGGATCGAATGGCACAACTCCAGAGCGGCTGAGTTGCCGCTTGAGGCGAGGATTTCGATTCGCAATCGCGCGACCAAGGTTTTCTGTTCGGAGTGCAACATGGCCGAGGGGTCGTATGAGTCCAGCGTCGCCGTGCTTCCCAAGGGCAAGGCTGCCCACTCCCTCGAAGCCCTCAGCAATAATCTTCTCTCCATCACCCACGCGCTGGGAGACATGTTTGCGTTGAAGTACGACAACAAGCAGCCGACGTACCTCATCCCAGTAGTGGTCACGAACGCCGAACTCATGGTGTGCGAGTACGACGTCGGCTCATTGGACATCGATCTCGGGAAGCTCGGTCAGGCTGACTTCAAGCCGGTTGACTTCGTGCGCTTTCGAAAAACGCTCGTGTCCAGGGCGAGCAACGACTACGAGTGGGATCGGCAGATGACGTTGGAAGATTGGACCTCGGACCGGGAGCGCACCGTATTTGTCGTCTCCCCTAAAGGGCTGGATCAGTTCCTGTCCGGGTTTCGCGCGTTCGGGCCAGCCGGGGGAAAAGAGTATCCGGATCAGTTCCTGACGCCGCCGACGTATGGCTCTGGCAGCCGCCGTCAATAGAGTACGCAAATCCGCATTATCGTAATTATCGTACGCAAGCCGCGCTACAACGGAGCGATGCAGAACGCAACGCCCGCCCGGCCGAGTCCAAGTGCCGCGGGTATATCAGCCCAACCGCCCGTACGTCACGGAGGCACACGGTGGTCGTGAACTATGCTTCCCGCGGGTTCCGCCCCGCTCGTGAGCGCCGGCTCGTACCCTCACGGCGCAGCGGAGTGGACCGCCGCTCCGAGAGTGTGCCCGAGCCCGTGGAGTGGCGCAGAGGTGAGCGACGCCTGCTGCCCGATCGGCGCAGATCGACCGGGCGGCGACCTGCCACGGTCGAGTGACGTAGCGAGCGCGCTCAACGAGCGGCGAGCCTAGAAGGCCGAAGAGGGAGAAGCGGACGGAGCAGGAAGCTGACCAACGGCGGGGCTCCAGCGGTGACCTAACATCCTCCTGATGGGTCTCAAGACCCAACAGTTTCATGATGTTGTTGCAAGACCCCCACTCTATCGCGTCGGACCTAGACGTGACTGGTCCGAGCTACCAGCGTACTGACGGGCAGTTGCGAAGCACGCCCGCCGATCCGCGAGCCGCTGCGCGCCTGGAACGGACTAGT
>WNGK01008018.1_pt1 | contig 11014 bp, 12 predicted proteins | sample 5400601 | NCBI WGS metagenome assembly WNGK01 (sample SAMN13153376, study PRJNA577476) | soil metagenome | isolation source: 60 cm soil or saprolite under Garry oak tree replicate 1 | place: USA:California | collected 2016-06-15
GCAACGTGTCCTTTCGGCAAGGCTTCGCACTCGGCGCACTCGCTCGATCTCAATCGGCATTTGAGAGGCTTCGCTTCAGTGGTCGGTCTGCACTTCGCTTTGCAGGGGTTCCGCCGAGGAGTATCTGCTCTGGCGCAGGCATCCTCCTTCCTTTACCCGCCTCTCCTCGGGCACCGCGAAGGGAACATCGGGCTGGCGCCCAGCGGCACGGCGGTGCTCTGCTTCGGCTTCGTCGCCCTTTGGGTCTTGGTTCCTCCCACTGCGCAGGTACCCTCCAAGAAAGCGCACCTGGGCACTTGGGAGCAGCCATCCCTCGCGTCCGTCCCGGCTGAATGCCCCGAGTAGATCGGGAGAAAGAAACGGAGGATTCAATCGTATGTACCAGAACAGAATTTCGCTCATCGGCTTCACCGGCAAGGACGCGGAAGCGCGGACCACCAAGAACCAGACGGCCTACGCTGTCCTCTCGCTCGCGACCAAGAGTTCCTACAAAGACAAGAAGTCTGGCGAGTACGTCTTGCACACCGAGTGGCACCGCGTCGTCGTGTGGGGAAAGCTCGGCGACTTCGCCAGCACACTCAAGAAGGGCACGCATCTGCTCGTCGAAGGTGAACTGCGCAGCCGCGAGTATGCCGACAAAAAGAACAAGGACGTCCAGCGCCGCGTGTGGGAAGTGCGGGCTGACTCGATCTTGAAGCTCGACCGCGCCGAACAGGCCCCACCCGAGGACCAGCTCGATGCCGGGTCGGCCGAGGATGAGGAGCCGTCCTAGCGACGGCTCCCTTTGGGAGAGGCTGCTCCCCGCCGCCAGCGGCCTCTCCACTTTTTATCGAAACGGTTTGGACGGCGGAGCAGGAGTTCCCGTGCTAGCCAATGCGATCTTTGTAGCGACCGTGATCTTTTTGGCGTTGGCCTTTGCGCTCATGGGCCAGCTGCGTTTCCTCATCCCTTGGCGCGCCCTGCTCTGGCACGAATACTGGCGCGGCATCCTCTTCTATTGCTTTCTGCTGTTCACCAACATTCTGGGCCTGACCATTTGGGTCGAGCGCAAGCTCTGGCTACGGGATACCGGACGAAAACTCAAACACCTCGATCAGGAAATTCACAGCGGGCAGAACGAACTCTCAGCCGAAATCCTCGAACGCTTCGGCGAGGAATAGATCAAGGGAGGACTTCACTCATGTCTAGAAGCCGTGATGGCAGGTATTACGAAGATTCCGACGATATGGTCGAGCGCATCCGGCGGGCCAGGGAGGCCTTTGAAAAAAAGACCAAGGCTTTCCAGGGACCGGACTGGCCTTACTACGAGAAACGCATCATTGTCGGCCAAAAGAACAAGGAAGACATGGATCTCGGTCAGGCACAGACGGCGTCCGCGGCTCCAGGGAACGCAGCAGCAAATACGGTACCTGCGGAGACTGATTCGTCCGCGGATGCAGAACCCGTCCAGCCCACCGGCCAGGATGCTTCAACGGCAGCCGATGACACTTCCGCCTGGTGGGCGGCCCGGCGCGCCGCTCAGAAATCCCCCAAGACTGCCCAAGACAGTCTACCCGCAGTGGAAAGCCAAGACTCGGAAGATGGAGCCAATTCATGAGGCTCGACATTCCATTCGAGGAGCCTCGCTCTATAAGGCGACGGGAATCCGAGGTTGCGCCGCCATCAGAGGTTGAACCGCCTCGCGTGCCAGAGTCTCCGATTACGCGCCGCATGGAAAGGCTTCAGCAACGCGCCCAGGAAAACCACGCCCACTATGTTGCACAGCCTCGGCCGGAGCGTCCACAGGAACCAAACCATGAACCGGACAGACCGCGCCAGAAGGAACACCGGCCCCGCCGCACGCGCGAGGGCATCGCGGTCAATATTCGTGGCCTCCGGCTTCGCCAGGAAGAGCAAACCTTGCTCGCAGAAACCGGGCGCTTCCGAGTTCTCGCCGTAAAAGACATTGCCCGTACGATTTACGGTGGGGATAAGCAAGCACTGGAAACTGATCTCCGATATCTGCAAGAACGCAATCTAGTCAGGGTCGATTCCGTCCCGGCCCGTAACGACGGGCGCTGGCTTCGTCCCCAGCGCATCGAAGTCGTAACGCTCACCAAGTACGGTAAGCAACTGGCTCACGAAACTGGGGAATTCCCGCTCGATCAAAAGCTTTACCACGGGCTGGTGAAGCCTCGCGAAGTTGAGCACGATGCTCAGATTTACCGGGCCTACCTCAAAGAAGCCGGGCGGATAGAGCATCTCGGGGGCAAAAATCTTCGCGTCGAGCTTGATTTTGAACTGAAACACAAAGTCCAAAAAGCCCTCTACGCCGCCCGCAAAGCTGAGCCGGAACGGGACCTTGCCGAGATCAAGCAGGAGGTCGCTGAACGATTCGAACTTCCACATACGCACAACAAGATTGAGATTCCTGACGCCCGCATCCACTACGAACTCGATCAGGGATCGCAAACAGCTTTCGCGGACATCGAAGTTGTGACTGCGGCTTACCGGCCAAAACATCTTCAATCCAAAGCCCAGGCCGGTTTCCGCATGTACGCCTCTTCCTCGGACAAAGCATCCCTGTCCGCAAAGATCGAAGACGAACACCACACGCTCGACTGGGTGCTGGATCTATGAATACGCCGCGGCTCCAACATGACGCCATCGACACCATCCAGCACCTCGGATATTCCGAGCGGGAGGCTGCCTTCCTGTACACGGTTGCTGTCAACTCCGGGTATTTCCTCCGGCGCCAATTCAATTTGTTCGTCCAGCGGGAACGCGGCGCCATCGCCACGCAATTTCTGCGCAAGGCAAGACGGCGCGGCCACATTCGGGAAATTCAGTGTGAGACAGGCCGGGCGCTTTACCAGCTTTATGCCAAGTCCCTCTACAGGATCGTCAGCCAGGAGGACTCGCAGAATCGTCGCGCCAAAGGCACACGAGAAATCCGCCGTCGGCTCATCATGCTCGACTATGTCCTCGCGCATCTGGGAGAGGAAGAATTTCTGGATTCCGAATTGTCCCGCCGCACGTTTTTTGCCCGGCTTGGGATGAAGCCGGAGATCTTAGCCTCCGCTGCGGAATTCGGAGACCTGATGCCGGTCACCGTCCGAAAAACCGACGGCCGACCGACCGTTTGTTTCACTTTCATCGACGAGGGCTACCGGTCTACGGCCAAATTTGAGCGTTTCCTCCGTACCCATGACAGGCTCTTGTGCTCGCTAATAGATTTTGCGGTGATCTACGTTGCAACCACTCCAAGGAACTTCGAGCATGCGCAACGTTTGTTTGAACGCCGTTTCCCGGCAACCATCGTGCCGCAGTTGCCGGGTTCTTCTTCCAGAAGTGCGCGTGGCGTGTCCGAGCAACCACGCGCGTCGTTCGTAACGGAGCTAATCACGCACGCCTATCCATCGGCCTTGAACCCGGATCCGGGCTATGAGACGGGCCAAGAAGAGCAACTTCGCAACGCACAAACCTCTTTGTTTTCAACCGAACTGCTAAATAACACGGGCTAAGGGCAACTGCGCCAAAGGGCGGGAACGACCCCGCCTCCGGCTGCCGCGCGGCGAAAGCGCGCTGGTCGTTCCCGCCCTTTGGCTGTCGAGCGCGGGAAAGGATCAGATCGCTAGCAGATCAGATCGGTATCTCCGACTGATTGGAACCTGAGCTGATCGTATCGCAGGGGGAGACAGTCATGGGCAAGTTCAAAATCGAAAAAGGTGCGAGTCGTATTACTCGCGTGAAGCTTCAGGCAACAATCGAGGAATCGATTGCTACCGACTTGTCGCTCATGTGCGAGTGGTCCAACAACGAGAAGAACTACGTAGTAAACGAACTCTTGCGCTTCGCGGTGGCCGAGGACGGGGAGTTTCAGGCCTACAAGCAATCCCTTGCTTCCCCGCGTCCGGAACGAAAAGAGGCTGGACCCACTCCTTTGGCAGGATCGAGGAGTATATCGCCAAGCAACAGCCGGATGACCATGACGGAACCAAGTTCTGGCGGGCGCCCGTAGGAGTCGGAGCATGGTTTGCGGTCTGAAATCGCGGTTGAAAATGCTTTCGAGAGCTTTCGTCCGAAATCGGTTTCTGCTTTCGGTGGGACTGAGTGTCGCCACCGGCTTGGTTGTCAGATCGGTGATCCAGATCCCAGATAGCGATCCGCTGCTCCGGTATGCGGCGTTTGAACGGCCGGCAATGTACCAGGCCTTCATTGTCAGCTATGCGCTGTTTCTGTTCACAACTCCTTTTCTTATGCTTTCGATGTGTCTCTCTCTCGTCTACATCCATTTTTATGAAGAGCAGATCCAGCAGGCTCCTGGACTTACGCCGCCCTATCCCAAACCTGAATTCCGAAAAGAGCTGTTTCTGGTACTGGGTGAAATGCATGAGCAAGTTGAACCCGTTCCATCCGCGCATCCGAAATGGCTGAACATTCCTGAGCGCGGTCTCTATACCGGCATCGCCGCCTTGGGTGCTATTGGTTCTGGGAAAACTCGGGGGCTGATCCTCCCCGCAATGAGACAACTATTCGGATACGAAGCTGAAGATTCGGAGAAAAAGCTGTCCGGTATTGTTTTGGAAGTTAAAGGAGATCTCTGCCGGCACCTGCGGCGAATCTTGAAAGAGTGTGGACGCGAACAGGACTACATCGATGTCAGCCTCGATTCGGACATTCGCTACAACCCGCTGAACAACAGCCTCGATCCATACGCACAGGCCTTCAATATCGCTTCGATCATCACATCCATCTGGGGCAAGGGAAAAGAACCCTTCTGGCAACAGTCCTATACGGATCTGGTTCGCTACGTCATCGTTCTCCACCGAATTCAGTCGGCATACGTAACTCTGGTGGACATCTTCCGCACGGTGATCTCTTCGGGGCAGTTGGAAAAGCTGCTAGGGGAAACGAGCTGCCGTTTCAGCGGAACCGCTTACGTCGCAATTTCCCAAGAAGACTTTGCGGCCTACAGCAAACAGCTGACGCAGTTCGGATTCTCGCGGGACGGCACTTCAGATCGATATATAGCTGAACACTTTCAGCAGTTAGAAGCGTTTTTGGAGGAAGACACCCACATCAGGGCCGTCGTCTATTCACCGAAGCAATACGATGCGCGATCTCGCCAGCAATTCGAGAGTGTGAACTACTGGTATTGGGAGCACTGGAAGTTCTTCCGCAACGAAGTGAAGACCTCGATCATCCAGGGCATTGCGGTATTCCTTTCCCTGTTCGAGGCCGATCCGGACGTGTCCCGCGTTTTCTGCCCGCCGAAGGACCTGTACGAAGGAAAGCACGTCGCCTCCGATCCAAACGGATGCGTCCTGCCGCCGTTCGATGAGCTGATCGAGAATGGCAAGATCATCGGCCTGAACTTCCCGGTTGCCCTCAATCCAGCCCTGGCCAAGACCATCGGAACCATGATGAAGATCGACTACCAGCGTGCTGTGCAGCTACGCATACCCAAGATGGAAATAGGTACCGATCGGCACTTTCGCCCCACGGTCTTTATTTGTGATGAGTATCAGAACTTTGCCACTGTGGGCGGCGACAGCCCGGTTGGCGACGAGCGGTTCTTTTCCCTTTCGCGGCAACCCAAGTGCATTCCCCTCGTCGCCACGCAGAGCGTGAGCTCTTTGAAGGAGGCGCTGCCGAACGAGGGATTCAAAACGTTGATGCAGACATTCCGAACGAAGATTTTTCTGACGACCTCCGATCCCGATACGGCGCGCTTCGCATCGGAAATCTGCGGCAAGACGGATAAAACCAGAATCAGCTACACGGTCTCGGAATCCAGCAACAATGCGCAGGTTGGTTGGCTCAGCGGACGGACCTCCTCAAACAAAGGAAGCGTCTCGGCCTCCAAGCACTACCAGAAGTCCAAGGAACCGCTCTTCGAAGAGAGAGCTTTCTTGGAACTTAAGAATGCGCAGGCGATTGTGGTCGCCTTTGATGGAATCCACCCTCTACCGGCCACCTACTGCTATCTGAAAATGGATTTCCTGCCCACCGAGATGACGTGGTTCGAACAGGAGCGCATCAACTTCGATCCCAACCGTTCACGGAGCTACCTGACATGAGTTTCGACTTGATCTTGCCCTTCTTCCGACCCATCGAGCACCTGCTGTTCAGCGATACGGTCAGCGAAATCATGATTAACCCCGACGCTTCTGTGTGGATCGAGGAAGAAGGACAGAAAACTCTATTGTCAAGAATTCACTTTGAGCAGGGGGCACTCGAAGCGGGCTTGGAGGTTATCGCCAATCGTTTCGGAAAGAAGCTCGATGCTGACAGTCCAATCATGAACCTGCGTCTCCCTGACGGCAGCCGCCTCGCCGCGATCATCCCTCCAGTGGTCAATCCGCGGCCCCTGCTGACCATCCGAAAGTTCACGTCGCGGAAATTGAAGATCGAGGATCTGGTTGGCCAGGAGTTCATGACCGCCGAACTCGCCGCTGGTCTCCGGGAAGCCGTTCGACGTGGCGACAACATCCTTGTATCCGGTGGCACAGGGACTGGAAAAACGACATTAGTGAACATTCTCGCGGATTCCATCCCGGATGAAGAGCGGATTCTGGTGATTGAGGATACTGCAGAACTCGCCATCCGAAAGCCCCATGTTGTCTCCGCTGAGGCTCAGCTCGATACCCACAAGAGCACAATCACGTTCGATGATCTCCTGAAGGCGATCCTGCGGCATCGGCCAGACCGGATTATCGTCGGCGAAGTGCGTGGAGGTGAAGCACGCACTCTTCTCGATGCTTTGAATACCGGTCATCGTGGCATGCTGGCAACAATTCATGCCAATAGCGCCAATGGGGCGCTCCGGCGTCTCGCCAATCTGGCGCTTCGAGGCTTATCTAATCAACCACAAAGCCCAGTTGAGACCGAAATCAAGGCCGGTATCGACTTCGTTGTACACCTGAATCGGGAACAGAGTCGCCGATACGTGCACGAGATACTGGAGCGCTCCGCGGGAAAGGTGTGAAGTTATTCGTAGCTGCTGCCTGCCGCGATTCGTACTTGGAATGATGAATATGACTTCTTCTCACGATGAGGGAATCCGGTGATACTGGTGCCAGACTACGGAGGTCACCATCAACAAGCCCGCAAGCGAGCGCTGTGTTGAGTTCAATGGTGTCGTTTATGTATCCGGGTATAGAACTCCGCACCATGCGCTACATCGTTGCCGTTGGTAACGAGCTGCACTTTAGCCGAGCCGCGGAACACGTCCATGTCGCCCAGCCTTCTCTGAGCAAGCAGATCCGGCACGTGGAGGAAGAGCTAGGAGTGGAATTGTTCAAACGCACACGCAAGAAAGTGGAAGTCACCGAGCCCGGACGAGCCTTCATTCAAAACGCACAACAAGCCTTACTTTATGCCGATCGCGCTGCCTCGATGGCCAGGGCAGCGAGTGCCGGGCAGCAGGGCAGATTGCGGTTGGGCGTCGCTCCCAATATCGATCTTCAGCTCTTCTTTCGAATTAGAAACGCGTTCGAAAAACGTTACGCAAACGTTCAGGTCCAATTCGTGAGTGGGTTTGCGAACCAACATGCCGAGTGGGTCATGCAGAGCGACCTTCATGCCGGCTTGATCGAACTTCCCATACGCTATCGCGGACTTGCTGTTTTAGCCGTATTTCGCGAGCCGGTCCTTCTGGCCGTGCGACGGAACGACAAACTTGCGTCGGCTAAGAGCATTGTGCCGGAGGAACTCAAGGATCGAACGCTCGTCTTGCTCTCTGATGCTGCTGATTTAGCACGCAACAGAATCTTGGTCGGCCTGCAGGGCTGGGGCTATCGGCCAGAAAAGATTCTCAACGTTATTAGTCTGGCCCACGCCTTCGATTTCGTCGCTGCCGGTGCTCGCCGTCCTACATGTGAGTGCGGCGCGCTTTGAATCAAGGAAAATCATTCTCCGTTCTGTTCCTGAGCTTCCCATGCTTGACACTGGAATTGCTTATCGCAGAGACATCCGTAGTCCGCTGGTGCGGAATTTGTTGCGCGTCGTGCGGGAGGTCTTCGCCGAGGAGCGATCTCGGATGATGGAGAACAGGCAGAAAAAGTGATGGAAGGGTCCGTGTCAAAGGCGGCGCATAAGCTGGCCCAGTGAAAGATCAAAGGCATCGGCTAGTATTTCAATGGAACGTAAGCACGGCTCCTTTTTCCCTGTCTCGAGATTGGAAATGAATGGGCGGCCCAATCCTGTATGCACCGCTAGATAGTCCTGCGTCCAACCCCGTTCCTTGCGGAGCCTACGCACCCGTTTCCCGAATCGCAGACAGACGTCTTCGCTTGCCACGCCATAAGCATGGCGGTATTCTTTGGGCTACATTTCGCCTATAGGATACAATTGCATCGAAAAGACCACATGGGCATGTTTTTCACGAATCCTAGGACTACCGCAGATTCCTGGCCGATAATATGATTTTGTTGTCGGTGTTGGCCTGTTGCTGAGGCCCAGCCCCCTCCCGTCGTTAACCGGGCGAGGTGCCGTCTCCGGTCACGTCGAATCGAGGTGCGAAAAATGGCCAACCGATATCAACACCGGATCGGAGTTCGTGCGGAGATTTGTCTCGACCTGACGGTTGACGTGCGTAACCCGACTCCCCAAGAACTTTCACAGATGGTGTCCCAGGTCCTAAAACAGGCAGCGGACAATGACGGCGGCTTCAAAGTGCACGCACTTTCCGGTGGGATCGTTTACCCAGATTGGAACAGCGTGGATCCTGACGTTGAGCCGGACCATGTTCTTGATCCCGAGACTATCAGGATCTTCGACTGCACAGAGGTCAGCAGCATACATTGAAACGAGAATCTACCCGAAGGGCCGCAATTCTCTCAATCTTTGCTGAGGCGCAGGGGAGACCTGCCGGTCTCACAAATAGCTCATCTCCTAGGTTGCACTGAGTTTGGGGGCTCACGACTCGGCGATTTGCTCCATCGACACAACGCGACCAACACGAGCTCTAATGCAGCACCTAGGGCGGTCAGAGTGTACTCTACGGTCGGCGGTATGGTGGGATATTGAGTGCGTTGGATAATCCGATCCGCTTCCAGGCGCCGCAGTTCGTAAGTGAGAGTGCCGCGGTGGATTCCCGGCAACATGCGACGCAGTTCGCTGAATCGTTTCGTGCCATCAAGGAGAAGACAAATAATCCGTAGCTTCCATTTTCCGCTGATCGTCGCCAATGCGGTGACTAGGTCAGGGGGCTCGCAATCCAAACGGGGGGCTTTCGACTTCATTACAAAATGGCGAGAGCCGCCCCGGTCATAGCCGCCCCCTCGGGGCTGTGACCAGCACTCTCACTTCCTCATTCTTTCAGATACCTGCGTTATTTCTAGTTTTGCCGCGGAGATGGCTGGTTTGTACCAAACACAAAAAGAAATGTTCTGGTGGACAATTGGTGCTTGTTCCGTACTAAACTGTCGTCGGAAGCAAGGGTCAGCGTAAAAGCACATGAGCCCTGCCACAAAAGACGAGTCCAACATCAAAGAGCCTTGCGATCTGTCTTTCGACGGACTTCGGTCGCTGGCGGATGAACTCGTTATTGCTCACCTGCGGGCTGGACACGGCGACGCCCTGGGTGTGCTATTTGATCGTTACCATCGCCTGGTGCTCCATGTCGCTTTGAAAATAATTCACGATGTCGGTGAAGCGGAAGACGTGATGCAAAACGTTTTCATGGAAATCTACAAAGTGGCGGCACAATTCGATCCGGCGCGCGGCACTACTAAAATGTGGATCTTGCGCTACGCCTACCATCGAAGCATGAACCGGCGGAAGCAACTGCAGGTCCGACATTTTTATGCCAGCACCGATATCGCCACCATTGAGGACACCCTGCCCACCGAAGGCTCAGGCATTCCTGCTTGCCACGAGGCGAGAGAGGTCATTCAGCGGGGCCTTCAAACCCTCAGTCCGGTCCAAAAGCGTGTGTTGCACTTGGCTTATTTCGAGGGACTCACGATGAAAGAAATCGCCGAGGAAACAGGGGAATCTCTCGGTAACGTCAGGCATCACTACTACCGTGGCCTGGATAGGTTGCGCGATGAATTGTCAGAAGCCGATCAGACAAGTGAGGTGAGGGTTGCACGTAAGGAGATGGGCGATGCGAAAGCATGAAGATTTCGAAGAGCTTGCCGCATTAGCTGCTATCGGTCAATCGTCGGTTGAAGAGCATGGCGAATTTTTGGAACACCTGCGAGGCTGCGCTGCGTGCAGGCGCACCAGCGATCAGTTTAACTTCATCCTCGATGAACTCCCGCTACCCGAGCCTTCCGCCAGCGACAGAGACCTACAGCAGTTGCAGGGCGCGAGCTATCGGCAGAGATTTTTGAAGAGAGCGTCTGCCGAAGGCGTACGCTTCACGCCCGAAGCGCTGGGTGAGAAGAGGCGACGAATTGGAACTTCTTTCTTAAGAAACTGGCGTCCGTATGCCCTAGGTATTGCATGTGCCGTTTCGGTCATGGTCGTGGTTTCAGCAGTCGTGCTTCCTAAGGTACTCTCTCGCCTGGCTGCCAGTAAGGTCACTGCTTCAAGTCCCAAACCCGCCGTTGCCCCTCCGGTTTTGGCGGGCACATCTTCTGATTCCAGTGCTCGCGATTCAGATCTGGCGACAACTGTTGTTCAATTCCAGGAAGCGAAGCAGGACGCTGAAAAACGACTAGATTCCTTGCGGCGTGAGCTTGCGAGAGCACAGACGAATTACCAGCAACTTCTGCAAGAATCAGAACGATGGAAGGATCATGCTGCACAGCTTCAGCGCAAGGGCGAACAGCAGCTCGGTCAAGCCAGGACCCAGATCGAAAAGCTCGACAACGATAAGGACCAGTTGACTGCCGGCCTAGTAGCTCAACAGTTCCAAATCAAGGAGCTGTCGGAGGAAGTGGAGAATCAGAAGGCCGCCGTGGAACGCGAGCGACAGTTGACCGCCGCTGCTCGCGATGTCCGCGAGCTGATGGGTGCCCGCAACCTTCATATCATTGACGTGGCGGATTTGGACGGACAGGGGAAGTCAAAGAAATCGTTC
>WNGK01012559.1_pt1 | contig 11014 bp, 7 predicted proteins | sample 5400601 | NCBI WGS metagenome assembly WNGK01 (sample SAMN13153376, study PRJNA577476) | soil metagenome | isolation source: 60 cm soil or saprolite under Garry oak tree replicate 1 | place: USA:California | collected 2016-06-15
CGCCGTTCACTTCGGTGGCAATCACCTTTGCACTGCTCGGATGCCTCGGTTGGGCAGGTGCTGCGCGCGTGATCTGCGCCGACGCGCGGACCCTGCGCAGCTCTGACATGCTGTTGCTGGCGCGTGCCTCGGGAAGCGGCGAACTGCGCCTCCTGGGTCGGCATGCCCTTCCCAATTTGCGCCCCGTGCTTCAGGCTCAGTTCTTGATCTCGATTCCAGTTTTCATCCTGACCGAAGCAAATCTCGGCATGCTCGGCCTCGGTGTCGCAGAGCCGTTGCCATCCTGGGGCAGCCTGCTGCGAGAGTTAGGCAGCTACGCAGGTCTCCCAACACGGCCAGCGCTGCTCGTGCCCCTATTGCTGCTGATCCTCACAGTGGGTTGCTTCCACGCGGTCCTTGGAAAAGAGGAGTCATGGACATGAAAGCCCGTCCAATCCTGACGATAGTGCTGTTGATATTGAGTGTGCGAGCAGTCGGCGCTCAGCCCGGTTCGCAACTGCGCTTCTGCCTGTCCTCGCAGCCGAAAACGCTCGACCCGCTGCTCGCGGAAGACGACGCATCGGAGACACTTCGCTACCTCACCGGCGGCGTGCTGGTGCGCCTCAACCGCAAGACACAACAGCTTGAGGCGGAGCTGGCCACTGCGTGGAAGGTGAGCCCCGACGGCCGGAACATCAACTTCGTGCTGCGCGAGCACGTGCGCTTCTCCGACGGCACTCCCTTCTCGGCGCAGGATGTGGCCTACACGATGGAGCGGCTCATGGATCCTGCGCTGCACTCTCCCCAAGGCGATGCATTCCGGTCCGATGCATTCCGGTCCGGCGCGGGCAGGGTGACGACGCAGATCACCGGAAATCGAATCATCATCGCTCTTCCCTCCCCCATCGTGGGGCTCGACAAACTCTTTGACCAGGTGGCCATTGTTTCCGCCCGTTCGCCGCTGAAGGAGAAAGCGGTGTTGGGTCCCTACTACGTTGCCGAAAACAAGCCCGGGAACTATCTCCTGTTGCGGCGCAATCCGAACTACTGGAAGCTCGACAACACCGGGCGTAAACTGCCCTACATCGAATCCGTACGCATCGATATCCAGCAGAACCGGGATATCGAGATGCTGCGCCTGATGCGCGGCGAAATCGACCTTATCAATTCTGTCAATGCCGAGAATTACGACACGTTGAAATCCCGTGCTCCGCAAATGGCCGTCGATGCCGGCGTCGGCCTCGACTCGGAAGAGATGTGGTTCAACCAGGTTGCTAGAGCGCCCGTGGTCGGGTACAAGAAGGCGTGGTTCACGTCCGCCGCGTTTCGGCGCGCGATGTCGGAAGCGATCAACCGCGACGACATCGTTCGCATCGTGTTTCATGGACATGCGCAACCGGCAATCAGCTGGATCTCCCCCGCGAATCGAGCTTGGTTCAACGATAGATTGCACGCGCACCAGTTCAACCCCGTCGCCGCACTGCAGAAACTGGCACAGGATGGATTCCGGCTGCAGAATGGAGTACTTCGCGACCGCGATGGCCACCCGGTGGAGTTCTCTCTCATCACCAACTCCGGAAATAAGAACCGCGAGAACATGGCTGCGATGATTCAGCAGGACCTCAGCCACCTGGGAATCCGCGTGAATGTGGTCACGCTGGATTTTGCCTCTCTCATCGAGCGCATTACCCGCACCTTTGACTATGAAGCATGTCTGCTAGGCCTGGTGAACGATGAGCTTGATCCGAATGCGCAGATGAACGTGTGGTTGAGCTCATCGGAAAATCACCAGTGGAATCCCGCGCAGAAGTCGCCGGCCACAACATGGGAGGCGGAGATCGATCGCCTGATGCGCGCGCAGGCCTCGACATTCGACTTCAAGAAGCGCAAACAGGCAATCGACCGCGTGCAGGAGATTGTGTGGGAGCAGGAGCCATTCATTTACCTGGTCAACAAGAATGCGCTCTCGGCAGTTTCGGCAAACGTGCACAACGCAAGCCCCGTCTCGTTGCGGCCGCAAGTATATTGGAACATCGATCGACTGACGCTTGGAACGCAGATGGCGGGAGCGCCGCAGCGATGAGCGGTCCGGCCATGAGCGATCCGTTGCTGGCGCTTCATTTATCCGCCTCCTACCGGGGAGGAACTGGCGTCCTGCGAGACCTCTCGCTCCAGGTGCGCCGCGGAGAAATAGTAGGGCTCGTTGGCCAAAGCGGTTGCGGGAAAAGCACCCTTGCGCTGGCGCTCCTTCGGCTTCTTTATCTGAAGGGAGGCAGCGCCGTAGGGTCGATTCAATTCAATGGGCGTGATCTGATGGCGCTGAGCGAAAGAGAGATGCGGGAGTTGCGCGGTAAGGAGATGGCACTGGTTCTGCAGAGCCCCATCGCCGCGCTGAATCCGGCGCTCCGTCTTGGCACCCAACTAATGGAAGCATGGAAGGTTCACCGGCACGGGTCCACGCGCGCGGAATGCGACGGGGCCATCGAGGGCGCGCTCCGCAGCGTCAGCCTCCCATCCGACAGAAGCTTCCTTCGCCGCTATGCCGCGGAGCTAAGCGTAGGTCAGGCGCAACGTGTGCTTATCGGAATGGCCGTGCTGCATCGGCCGCTCCTTCTAATTGCGGATGAGCCGACCAGCGCACTCGATGTGATCACGCAGGCCGACATTCTTCACCTGTTCTCCAAACTGAGCCGCGAGCTCTCCATGGCAATTCTCTACATCTCCCACGATCTTCCTTCGGTGGCCACCATCAGCGATCGCGTTGCCGTGATGAGCGAGGGCCAGATCGTAGAATGCCGCAACACGAGCGACCTGTTTACGTATCCTGCACACCCCTACACGCGCAGACTGATTAACGCGCTGCCGCTTCCGCCTCGGTTTGCCGTGGCAGCATACTTCTAACGCGTCAGGCGCGCAGATCGCGCAACGCCGCCTGCGCCGCATGATAGCCGCACATCCCATGAACGCCGCCGCCCGGCGGAGTAGATGCCGAGCAAAGATACAGCCCCGGCGTTCCGGTGCGATAGTTGCGAATTCCGGGACGAAGCATCACTTGCTTCAGCGTGAATGCGCCCGCGTTGATGTCCCCTCCAATGAGATTTGCATCCATCGACTCAAGATCGGCAGGAGCGAAGACGCGGCGCGCGAGCACGCAGTCGCGAAAGCCGGGAGCGAAACGCTCGATCTGCGCTTCGATCGCGGCGGTGCGATCATCGTTCGCCCCGTTGGGCACGTGGCAGTAGGCCCATGCGGTGTGTTTGCCGGCGGGTGCGCGTGTACCGTCGTAAAGCGAGGGCTGCGCGACCAGGAGATAGGGCTTCTCGGCCTGCTTGCCAGTCCACACGTCATACTCGGCCTGCGCGATTTCAGCGAAGGTGCCCCCAACATGAACCGTCATCGCGCGGCGGCATTCTGCTGCCTTCCAGGGAATCGGCTCAGACAACGCGTAGTCGATTTTGAACGCCCCCCGGCCAAAACGAAATCGCTCCAGCACACGGCGATACGCGGGCTTGAGACTGGGGCCGGCGATACGCAGCAATTGCTTCGGCGTGATGTCGCACATCACGACGGCATCACGCGTATCGAGTTCGTCGAGGGACTCAATGCGATGCGAAGTGTGCGCGATGCCGCCGAACTGCTGCAGCATGCTGATCAGAGCGTCAGGGATGGACTGCGCTCCGCCTTTGGCGACCGGCCATCCGACTGCTGGCGCGGTGGCACCGAAGATCAGTCCAACGGCAGAACTCAATGGTTGATTGAACGCGAGCAGCGAGTGGCCAACAAGGCCGGCGAAAAGCGCTCGGGCGCGTTCGGTGTGAAAGCGACGCGCCAGCACTGTGGCAGGCAAGACAGCGTACGCACCGAATCGCGCCATCAGCAGTGGATGCGACGGAATGTGTAGCGGCGGCTGCAGCGCGTCTTCGGCAAAGTCCCACCACCGCTCAGCCGCAGGACGCATGAGCGCTGTCCAGGCCTTTCCGTCCGCGCCCAGTTGCCGCTCCTGCTCGTCGAACGTGTGCTCCAGCATCACCGCCGAACCATCGTCGAGCGGATGCGCGAGAGCCGCGTCTCCGTGAACCCATTCCAGGCCGAGTTCAACGAGAGGAAGCGAACGGAAGAAAGGCGACCCCGCGCCCATGGGATAGACCGAGGAACCAAAATCGTGCAGGAATCCAGGCAGCGTCAGCGGCATCGTGCGCGCAGCGCCGCCCGGCTGCGCTTCGGCCTCGAAGACCTCGACCGCCAGCCCAGCCTGCGCGAGCACCAATGCGGCGGACAGTCCATTCACGCCGGCGCCGATCACGATTGCGCGCTTCATTGCCTTCATCCTCTCCAACTTAGTCGTGCGGCGGCAAGTCGTCGGGCGGTGCCACCATCCTGTAGTGGCCGTCCGCGGTGCGTTCGATCGCGGGTGCGTAGACGCCCAGAAACTTGCGCCTCCACCAGTCGCCAGTCCTTCGTTTCTCGTCGAGTGTGGTGAACCAGTACTGGTAGAGCACGGCGCGGACGAAGCGCGGAGTCGTGCTTCCGAAGGGGCTGCTACGGAAGAGTGCGAGAACGTCGCCATCGTTGGTGAGCAGACGCGTTTCGGTGACGGGAACAATGTCGTTCTGCTGCCAGTCGCCAAGCGACGCGAACCAGAGATTCCAATCGAAGCGAGGCTGATACGGGGCGTAGATGCGTGGTGCTTCGTTCAGCAACTGCGGCTTGTAACGGAAGAGATAAGGCTGCCAGTTCTGGCCGTCGTTGGAACCCTGGAACTCGATCTCGTAACGGCCCCGTGTCATCACAGCAAACAGGCCATATTGATTCGCGATGCGGGATGGATCGAGTGCGATGGAAGGCGCGAGCGGGAGCGTGCGCGGAACCACAAGATCGACCATTTCTGCGGTTGTGGCATAACCGATCCAAACCAGGAAAAACGCTGAAAAAGCCACCGAAGCAGCGTGGAATGCGGTGCGTATCGGATGCGCGGCAGCAGCCGACGGAGGCTCTGAAGCTTGGAGCACAGGACGAAAGCGCGCAGGACGAAGGCGCGCAGGAGAGACACGCTGGAGATACACGTCATCAACCAGCAGAAAGCCGAGGGCGAGCACCAGGTAATTGAGGAACGCATAGTTTCCCGTGAGGATCACGCCGATCTCCCACGGCGTCACGATGCAGAAACAGATGAGCCGAATGCGCCGCGGAAAGAAGAGCAGGAAGACGATCACCAGTTCCATCACCAGCGTTAGCACCGCCGACGTGAAGTGGAACCAGTCCGGCAGGTGTTGCACGTACCATCCGATCCACGTGGGAAGAGGGCCGTTCTGGTAGTACTCGTCCATTGCGGTAAAGTTACGCCACTGCGGATCGCCGCTGAGCTCTTTCACCAGGCCAGACTCGAAATAAATGCGGAACCACTCCCACCGCAGAAGCCAGAGGCTCGCCCACGACGGCGGACGATGAGCCGCGATCCCCGGCCAAAATCCGGGCGGAGCAAAAAAGAGTGAGAGAAAGCCCGCTTCCAGCAGCATTCCGTCAGACTGATAGCTGGAGAAATCGCCCGCTGCGCTGACGAACGAGAGAAAGCAAGCGAAGCACACAAAGAACGTGATGCGAGGCCAGAGGTTGACGAACGCGAGCAGCGAGGCTGCGATGCCGCAACCCGTGACGGCCGTCATCATCGTCGATGTCGACGAGAACCAGAAGAGAGATGGCGCGTGCCAATAGCAGGTTGATCCGTAATAGCGCGTAATGGCGCGAAGATAACCTTCGACGGGAAGGACGCCCTGCGGTCCGATGAGGCCCTTGATCTGGAAGAGCAGCGAAAAGAATGCGGAAAAGTAGATGAGTGCGAGAGCACGCAGGAAAACCCAGCGTGCGAGGATGGCAGTGCCCGCACCAAATTTCCAATCGAAGCAGCGGCGAAGGAAATCAACCACCTTGCGCATGGTCATTGGAGGCAGCGTGACTTGGAGGAGTTGCACAATCCAGACGTCCGGGTGCGAAGGGAACCCGTGGAAAATCGATCAGGGCTGAGCGATCCTGAACCTACTCCGCCTTCACGAGGGTAGCAATCAACGCATCGCGGCGCTCGCTAGCCATGACCTCGAACTTGGGAAGCAGTTGAAACCACGTGAAGATCGACCCCACTGCCAGGGCGAGAAAAACGGGTACGGCGAGCCAGAGTCGATCAAAAAAAGCGCACGCCGCGAAAATCCCCGCACCGATTCCGAGCACCCCAATCTGAACCGCCATGCTCAGCAGCGCGTTGGCCTGCGATCCCTTCTGCCGCGAGATGCGCCCCATGTTCACGCGATACGGCATCGTGAGCGAAAACGCGTTGCCCGCGGACAGATGCACCGGCAGCGCAAATAAGAGCCACGCTGCGATAGCAGCCAGCGCTATAACATCCGTTGCGCCATAGCGAAGGCTGGAGAGGATGCAAACCAGCACGGCATCCACAGCGAAGAGCAGCGAGTGAAACAAATTCTTGGCAAGCAGCACCGTGCGGATCGGCGTGGGCGAAAGGAACAGCATTTGGATGCCGGCACCCTCCGTACCGAGATTGTTGTAAAGCAGTTGCGTGAACCCCACCATCGCGTACGCCAGGCAGAGAAGCAGGCCGAACGGTATGTGACTGAACGTAGACGCCCCCTTGTTGCGATAGAGGCCCGAAAACAGAAACACCATGATCAGCGGCGCTCCAAGGCCATACAGCAGCGGCAATGCGCGCAGCACGGTGCGCAATTCCTTTTCCATCACGGCAGCAATAGGCCCGGAGCCGTCAAGCAGCCACTGGCCCGTGTGCTTCTCCACTTTCTTGCGCGACGGAGCATCGCCAAGATTCTCGCCTCGATACTCGCCGCGAAGACGAAATCCAAGCGCGCCCCCCGCCGCCACCACGAAGAGTCCTAGCAGCGCAAGACTCTCTGTTGCATCGCCAGGGTCGGCGTGAGCCCCCCCGCGAATGACTCGCGCGGCCAGTCCGGGCGGGAGCCAGCGCTGCACCCGATTCGCAATCCGCAAATAGCGAACACTGGCCGCGCGGGTGCCAGCGCTGATCGGACTGCCCTTCGGATTCCCGCGGAGTGCCGGATTCAGAAAATTCATCGACAGCATGACGACAAGAAAAAGTGCGCTCACAATCTCGCGCGTACGTCGCTGCGCGAGCCAGCGATCGATCCACGCAAAGACCGCGCGTACCAGAAATATGTTGAAGGCCGCGAAGACCGCAAGGGACAATGCCGCCCACCCAAACAGGCCCGGCTTCGCGAGCGTGATGCCGGCCAGCATCCCCAGGCAGCAAAAACCTCCCATGATCGTCGACACGTCAACGAGCCCGAAGATCAAATGGAGCAGGTAAAACGCGCCAAAGCTGACCGGGAATCGCAACAGTCCGCCGAGATCGAATTGCTGCTGAAACGAAGCAAGCGAGACGGGCACAATCTGCCATAAAACAAACAAGGCCCACATCACCAGTGGCAGAATCTCCCATTGATCGTGCGCCGCAATCGCATACGAGCCGGCGCCGAGTCCAAACGCCATCCCCAGTCCCATCAGCGAGTACAGAAGAATGATGACCACGCGGGCGCCCAGTTCGACCGCGCCCTTCGTGGAGCGCACGCCGTGCCGAAACATGCTCCAGCGCATGGTTGCGAGAGCCGAATACTGGCTGCGCGCAAGGATCGAGAACACGCCTCCGCTCACAGTGCCGGCATTCGCCTGTTCCACTACGACAGCCATGAGAGCTCCTGCGCAGGCTCGCCACCGCCCGCGCCCACAATGGAAAGAAATATCTCTTCGAGCGTAAGCCGCTGGTCCCCTTGCGTACCGGGAAGGCTGCTCGCCACGCCCGCGCGCAGTTCTTCAAGCGACCCGTTCGCCACCAGCCGTCCCTGGCTGATGATCGCCACATGACTGCAAAGGCGCTCCACAATTTCAAGCACGTGTGTCGTCAAAAAAATCGTCGCCCCGCGCTGAATCATTCCTTGCAGCATCGCCTTCAACATCCCCGCGGCAATCGCGTCCACGCCCTCGAATGGCTCATCAAGAAACAAGATCCGCGGCGCGTGAATCACGGCAGCCGCAAGCGCAAGCTTCTTCTGCATGCCGTGAGAAAAGTCCGTGACGAGTTTGCGGCTCTCGTTCGCCAGCTGCATAAACTCCAATAGCTCTTCCGTGCGCCGATTGGTCGTCGCGCGATCGAGCCCGTACATCCGCCCCACAAAGCGCAGATACTCGGGCGCCGTCAGCCGCCCCAGCAGCGCCATGCCCTCCGGCACCACGCCGATCTGCCGCTTCAGTTCCAGAGCACTCGCGCCAAACGGCTGTCCCAGAATCTCAATGGAGCCCGCGCTTGGCTCAAGCAGCCCCGTCAACATTTTGATGGTGGTGGACTTCCCTGCCCCATTCGGCCCCAGGAACCCGAAGAACTGTCCCGTAGCCACGCTGAATGAGACGTTGTCCACCGCGGTCAACGCGCCGAAGCGCCGCGTGAGTCCCGTGGTCTGAATCGCGACGGTTTCCATGTGCCGCAAGAATAACAAGGATCGAGCCCCCAACAAAGTGACGCTCAACCTTCAACCCACGCTCGGCCGCAACTACGGTATCGCCGGATTCCCCCCATCCCCCGGCTCCATCAAGCCGTCCCAGCCAGCCTCGGGGGCGCGCCAGCTCCAGTTGCCCTGCGGCACGGCCGGCGTGTTCATGCGCGCCTCGGAGCCAAATTCAAACAAATCCTGCACCGGCACAATCGCCAATTGCGCCACGCTCGATTCCACCGCGCGAATCAGCGGCCACACCGGGCTCGCAACATCGCTGTTCAGCGGCACCGGCCCCAAATACGCCTCGACCGCCTGCTGCTCTGCGACGCTCGCCTGCTCCCACCATCCCTGCGTCGTGTCGTTGTCGTGCGTCCCCGTGTACGCCACAGTGCCCGGCGTGTATTGATGCGGCAAATGCACGTGCGCGCCCTTGTCGCTGAAGCCGAACTGCATCACCCGCATCCCCGGAAATCCAAGCCGCAGCCGCAACTCATCCACCTCTTTGGTGATCAGCCCCAGGTCCTCCGCCACCAGCGGCAGCGGTCCCAGCGCCCGTTCCAGCGCCTCGAAAAGTTCCAAACCCGGCGCTTCAATCCACTCCCCGTTGATCGCCGTCTCTTCCTCCGCGGGAATGGCCCAATACGCCTGAAACCCGCGAAAATGATCCAGTCGAATAATGTCGTACACCTGCCGCGCGCGAGCGATGCGCTGCACCCACCAATCGAATCCCGTCTGCTCCAGCACATTCCACCGATATAGCGGATTTCCCCAGCGCTGCCCGGTCGCCGAAAAATAATCCGGCGGCACACCGGCCACGCGAATCGGCTCGAGGTCCTCATCCAGTTCAAAGAGTTCCGGATGCGTCCACACATCCGTCGAATCCATATTGACGAAGATCGCAATATCTCCCAGAATGCGAATCGCATGCCCTGCCGCGGCTTCGCGCAGATTGTCCCACTGCAGCGCAAACGCAAACTGCAGCACCTGCTCCTGCGCAAGAGCGCGCGCATTCTGTCGACGAATTTCCCCCAGCGCGGCGGGCTCGCGGCGACGCACAGGCTCCGGCCAATGCGTCCACGCGCCGGTCTTGTAGTGCATACGCAGCACAGCATACAGCGCGTAATCGTTCAGCCAGTTCGCTTCCCTTCTGCAGAACTCCTCGAACTTCTTCCATTGCTTGGCAAGCTTCGGATCGTGCGCCCCGCGATCGAGAAAGTTGCCTGCCGCTTCATACAGCAGCGGAAGCTTCCGTTGCTCCACTTCTTCGAACTTCGCCGCCCCGCCGCGACCCGCGAGACCCGCGATCCGCCGGCCCTCAATCCATCCCCAATCCGACAGAAATTCCAGGCTGATGAAGTACGGGTTTCCGGCGAACGCGGACGACCCCGCATACGGCGAGTTCCCATAGCCGGTTGGGCACAACGGCAGTACCTGCCAAATGTGTTGCTTGGCCGCAGCAAGAAAGTTGATAAAGTCATACGCGGCGGGTCCCAGGTCGCCGATGCCGCCATACGAAGGCAATGAGCTGACGTGGAGCAACACGCCGGAGGATCGCTGGAATTCCATGTCAGTATTATCCGATGCGTGCGCGCCCAAGGGGGTGTTCCAGGGAGTGCCCCGTCACGGGGTGCCCCGTCCTAGCTCCGCTAGGGCGGGAGACCATCTCGCCTCCATCACGGACTTCACTTCGAAAATCACAGGGGGTGCCCCGTCCTAGCTTCGCTAGGGCGGGAGACCATGTCGCCCCATCACAGACTTCAGCTCGAACCCGCATCACTATCGACACCCGATACCACACAGCTACAATATTTGAGTTCATCGCAAAAGCCTTGGCGGGCAAGCGAAATCGCAGTAGTGAGGGACCCAACCTTGCACAGACGACTCAGCACCATTCTGTTCTCGACTTTGGTATCGATATCATCCATCCTCGCGTCTATGCGCGGCACATCTCAGACCCCGGCTCAGGCTCCGGTTCAGTCGCTGCCTCACCCTTCCCTCCCCCGTCCCATCGTCATCTCCTCGGGCTGGCTGTTGCAGGATGCATCCAAGGTCCCGCAGAACCCCGACATGGTGGCCACCCGCGGCTTTGAAACCAACGGCTGGTATGCAGCCACCGTACCCGGAACCGTGCTCACGTCGCTTGTGAATGACGGCATCTACCCCGACCCCACTTATGGCGAAAACAACCGGCCCGAATCGATTCCCGAAAGCCTCTGTCGAACCCCGTGGTGGTACCGAACCGAGATCGCCATTCCAGAGAGCTACGACGGCCGCCATATCTGGCTCAACTTCGACGGCATCAACTACTCGTCTGAAATATGGGTCAACGGCAAGCAGGTAGGCAAAACCAGCGGCGCCTTCATCCGCGGCAACTTCGATATCACCGCCAACGTCACTCCCGGCGAAAAGGCCGTCCTCGCCGTCCTCGTGTCTCCGCAGCCGCATCCCGGCATTTCCCACGAGCACACGCTGCGCACCGGCCTCGGCCAGAACGGCGGTGAGACCGC
>WNGK01008020.1_pt1 | contig 11013 bp, 4 predicted proteins | sample 5400601 | NCBI WGS metagenome assembly WNGK01 (sample SAMN13153376, study PRJNA577476) | soil metagenome | isolation source: 60 cm soil or saprolite under Garry oak tree replicate 1 | place: USA:California | collected 2016-06-15
GAAGTCCGCCACTGTCATCGCGTTCTCCGAATGCGCGCGCATCCGGAGAACGCGATGACAGTGGCGGACTTCCTCGCGCAACATCGAAAAGTAGGACGCGTCCATTATCCAGGATTGCAATCGCATCCCGGACACGAGATCGCCGCGAGGCAGATGTCCATCCGTTCGACTAACGCTCCCGCCTTCGCCGAGGCTACGGCGCGCAGGCAGGACAAGTTGTTCGGCGGGATGCTTTCGTTCGAAGCGAAGGATGGAGGCGACGCGGCGATGGCTGTCGCGGCGAAAACGAAAATCTTCATCCGCGCCACGAGCTTGGGCGGCGTGGAAAGTTTGATCGAGCATCGCGCATCCATCGAGGGAACGGGAACAACGTCACCCGAAGGTTTACTGCGCCTGTCCATCGGCCTGGAAAACGCTGACGATTTGATCGAGGACCTCGATCAAGCATTAGGTTAAAACGCCCAACGCTCAACGCTCAACGTCCAACGTCGAATTCAGGTAGTTCAGCATTGCATTTAGCACCAAAGGTGCGCTCTCATCCGTAGCCTGGGGCAGCGCCCCAGGATGTATGGAACCGCGAAGTGCCAGCGCTGAAAGCGCGTGTCATGAACGTCATGAGTCGCGCCTTCAGCGCTCAGCCGTAATTTCAACCCGATTTCCTGGGGCGATGCCCCAGGTTCGCCACGGCGAATCCGTCCTGTGGTGGACTTAGATTGAACCAGCGCTCTTAGCGCTAATCAGATACCGCTTAAAAGCCGGTGTTAACGAAATCTGCGCCGCACCAGCTCGACAAGGTCGTGCATCTCGGCGACGCGCAACAAGTATGCAGCGGAAAAAAACGCGCTCGCGCCGCAGCAGATGGTCGCCAACATCACCAGCGCATTTTGCCACCCTGGCGCAAGCGGATAGCGCATGAAGAAAAAGTTCGAGGCCAACCAACAAATGACAGCCAACACCGATCCGGCGAGGAGCAGCTTGCCCACTGTCAGGAGCATGGTGCCAGTCTCCAGCCGCTTCGCGTAATGGCGCATCATCGAATAAAGGAAAAAGAAATTCGTAATGGCGACCAGGCTGGTCGAAAGCGCCAGCCCGCGGTGGCCCAAGTGCAGCTGATAGGTAAAGAACCAGTTCAACGTGAAATTCACCGCGATCGAAGTGAGGCTCACAAACATTGGCAGGTGGCGTTTGTCGAGCGCGTAAAACGCCGGGGCCAGCACCTTGTCCGCAGAATATCCGGCAAGGCCAATGGCGTAAAAGCGAAGGGCACCGGCGGTTTGGATCGTGGCGTAGTGCGTAAAACGGCCATGTTGGTAAATCAATTGAATGATCGGTTCCGCCAGGATCATGAGCCCGATCGCTGCCGGAATCGTGAGCAACAGTACCAGCCGAACCGAATGCGCCAGCGCGGTGCGAAACTCGCTCGTATTGCCTACCGCTGCGCTGCGCGAGACCAAAGGAAGCGTCACCGTTGCGACTGCCACACCAAAAATTCCCAGCGGCAATTGCATCAGGCGAAACGCAATGTTCAGCCACGCAATCGGGCCGTCGCCCAGGCCGGATGCGAAAATACTGTTCACAGCCACGTTCACCTGCACGGCGCTGGCTGCGATCATCGCCGGCCCCATCATTCCAAGAATGGTGCGCACGCCCGAGTCGCGCCATTTGAAATCGGGACGAAAACGGAATCCGACGCGCCGCAGCGACGGCAACTGCACCGCCAGTTGCAACAGACCACCGATCAAAGTCGCGATGGAAAGTCCCACCAAACCGCGCTCACCAAAATGCGGATGCCGCCAATCGGACTGCGGATCGAGCCAGTAACAAAGTGTAACGCCTCCGATGATGGAGCCGAGATTGAAAAAGGCCGAGGCCATCGCCGGCGGCCCGAACACGTGTCGCGCGTTCAGCATTCCCATCACCAGCGCCGCGAGCGACACCAGCAAAATGAAGGGAAACATGATCCGCGTGAGCAACACGGTCATCTCCGCTTTTTCCAATGGGAAACCAGGCGCGAGAATGTCGATGAGCACCGGCGCAAACACGACGCCGAGCAGCGAAACAGCGCTCATGAAAACGAGCGTGAGCGTGGCGACCTTGCTGGCCAGGTCCCAGGCCGAGCGATCGCCTTCGGTGGCGATGCGTCGCGAGAACGTGGTCACGAACGCGGTGGAGAGCGCGCCTTCGGCGAAAAGATCGCGCAACATGTTGGGAGCGCGAAATGCCGTCAGGAACGCGTCCATGTTACGGCTCGCGCCGAACATGGCTGCGAAAACCACCTCGCGAATCAGCCCGAGAACGCGGCTGCAAAGAATCGCCAGGCCGACCACGCCGGTCGCGCGCGTGCTGATTCGTTGAGTTCCCGCCGCTAATGCCATGTCGGCGAAGAAAGAACAACGTCACGCCGACTTACGAAAGTGAAAACTTCTAACCACGAATGAACACAAATAGACACGAATGTTGTAGCGTGCGCTGTCCTCAGCGCAGTGGAACTCTCCGCTGGGGACAGCGAACTCTACAGCGCAGCCACTAATGAGACACGCGCCTTCGTCCCGCGGTCGCGGGACTACGGCTGTTGCGGTTGCTGTAGCTGCCAGCCCAGTCCCTGCATTTTGGATCCGCTTTATTCGCGGAGAAAACGGGCGATCGAACTGTCCGCGGTGCGTTCCAATTTCTACTTCGTAACTTTTTACTTCAGCGCATCCTCAAGCACCTGCTTTAGTTGTGTTGAGTAGGCGGGGCTGTAACCGATGAAGCGTTGCAAGATTCGACCATCGCGCGAGATGACGAAGATTTGCGGAATTGCCTCGTGTCCCTGCATCAGAGGCGCAGCAACTTCGACAGGGGCCCAGCCAATCCGGTAATCAATTTGAAAGTCTTGTATGAATTTGCGGACTTTTTCAGCCGACGCCTCCGGATTCTCGGTCGAGAGTCCGACCATCTCCACTCCACGGGATTGAAACTCCTTATGCAGTTTTACGAGCTCAGGAATTTCTCGCCGGCACGGCCCGCACCAGGTTGCCCAAAAGTTAACCACCGCCACCTTGCCGAAGAAGTCGGCCAGCTTGAAAGGCGAGCCGTTTACATCCTTTAGCGGTGCGACCGAGACTGCGGGCGGCAAGTCAGGCGCGGGTGGCACAGCGGTCACGGCCGGCGCGGGTGCGGGTGCGGACGCGTTGGCATTCACCGGTGTCGGAGTTGTCGCGGTGGCCACGGGCACAAAGCCGCCAATGTGGTAGCTGACAATCGCCAGCGGCAAAATCACAGCCAAACGCGCGGCCACGCTCATAATGCGTCTGCGGGCCCAGCCTTTTTGTTTGGAACGATTGTTTGTTTCAACTGACATCTTTCTGTTCCTTACTTCTCGGGTCGAAGAATACCATTACAAGCGTAAATGAGTAAGCTTTCAGATTCTTCGATTTTCATTCTGCGCAACAAGATTCCACAAAGTTGAAGTTGACGTCCAGAGAGTTGGGACTCTCCGCCCGCCTACTCCTTGCAATACTCGGTGATGAGCGCAGCGGCATTGGTCGCGCCGCGGGCCGAGGCCATCCGCCAGTCCTCGCATGCGCCGGTTTTGTCGCCCAGATAGAATTTTGAAATGCCGCGTCCGAGAAGGATTCCGCCATTGTTGGGATTGAGCTTGAGCGCCTGGTTGAAATCAGCCAGGGCCTCGGGAAATAATTTGAGAGAGTTCTTGATCACGCCGCGGTTTTGATAGGCATCGGCCAAGTTCGGATTGATGCGGAGTGCCTCGTCGAGGTCCGGCAAAGCCGCCTCGTCCTTGCCCAATTGATGTTTCACCGAACCGCGATTGCTGTAGGCGTCTGCGAAATGCGAGTCCAATTCGATGGCCTTGTCGAAGTCCTCCAGCGCCTTTTCCGGATAGCCTTGGGCGAGATAAATGGTGCCGCGATTGTTATAGGGCCGTGAGTAGTCCTTCTTGATGCTGATGGCCAAGGTGAAATCAACAGCGGCTTCGTCCAGTTTGCCCAGCACCCGGTTCGCCAGCCCGCGATTGTTATAGGCTTCCTCGTCCTTGGGATCCACACGCAGGGCCTCGTCGGCGTCGCGCAACGCCTCCTGCGCCTGTCCCAGCATGGCCTCGCCGCCGGCCCGCTTGGAATAAATGCGCGGATACAGTTTATCCATGGCCAGCAGCCGATTGTAGTCTGCGATGGCGCCGGTGAAATCGTTCAGAAGATAGCGGAGATTGGCGATTTTAAAAATGAAGTCCGGGTTGGGGCTGTTGGGGTTGATGGAGACCGCCTTTTGGAGGTCGGCGATAGCTTCCTCTTTTTTGCCCAGATTTTCATAGGTCACTCCGCGGTTGGCAATGGCGACGACGTAGCCGGGGTAAAGCTCGATGGCCTTGCTGAAATCCCTGGCCGCCGCCTCGTGATCGTGCCGTTCATTGCCGTAATAGACGGCGCGGTTGTTGTAACAAAGCGCATTCCGCGGCGTCCTAGCTATTGACTCGGTAAAAAACGTCAGCCCATCGCGGTAAAATCCCAGCTCGTGAAACGATGCGATTGCGCAATACGCGAGAAGAGGGACGGCGCCAATGGCGATGCGCTGAAAATATCTTTCATTTCGGAGGGCCAGCCGGTTCAACAATTCCGCCAGCACGATGATGAGACCGATGCTCGGCAGATAGGCGCGGTGATAGAGGTAATCGAAAATATATTGAGCATCGGCGTTTCGGAATACCATCACGGGCAGGATGCACAAGAGCGCCCAGAGGAGTCCGAATTGGACTTTTCGGTTGGCCCGTCCGCCGATGCGGACGATGAGCCAGGCGAAAAGCGCGGCCGCAACCACGCCGATGACGGTGTCAGTCAAATTAAAAAGAGGCGTTAGTTGAAAACGGGCCGGCACAAAAAATTTGCCGAGCAGCTCGGGCATGATCGGCAGGTTTTTTATGAATGCTGCCAGACCGAGCGAGTCTCCCCCGACGACGGGAAGATTAGAGTGCAGATAATACCATGCGCCGCCGGCGATCAGCCACGCCACGAAGTAACGCTTGATCAGTTTGCGCCCGGGCGTTTTGCGGAGCTCGAAATAATAGTAAAGCAGGCAGAGCGCCGGCACGGCCACGGCGGTTTCCTTCGATAGAAACGCGAGAAAAAAAGTGACGCCGTGCCAGACGACCAGGCCCGGCCGGTTCGCGCGAAAAGATTTGATGAAGAGGACAAAGGAGACGATGACGAAGATGGTCAGCAGCAGATCGCCCCGCGTCGGCACCCAGGCCACCATGGGAACGAACATCGGATGCAGGGCGAAGAGGAGCGCCAACAGCAGAGAGAGTAGCCGCTGGTAACTCAGAGTGCGCAAGAGCCAGAAAACGCAGAGGCTGCCCACGATGTACAAAACCAGATTGGTAAAATGGTAGATAAACGGACTCGGCCCGCCGATCAGGGCGTCGAGCATGAAACTGACCGTTTGCAGCGGACGGTAAAAGCTGCCGTTGCTCCCTAAAAACGCGTCGGTGGTAAAGGCCAGCTTGATCTTCGACAAGTCGCCGATGATGAAATAGCGATGCTTGAGGATGTCCGTGTCATCGAAGCCGATGAAGTTAAAGCCCAGCGCCGTGGAGTAAACGGCCAGCACCGCCAGGGCAATGAACAATGGCGAAAAGCGGAGCCAGCCGGGCGTGGGCGCGGCTGAGCGTGCCGTGGCCGCAGCGGCTTTGGGAGTCAGCGTCGCTACGGCGGCGCGCGAAGTTTTTTTCATCGAACGGCTTTGAGTGCGTTGCTGTAACTAGTAAGCGTGCTACGTGCGGCGTTCAATCTTCAAGCCGAGTCAGAGCTTTCGTTGATAGACGCAGATGTAAAACTCGGAGGTAGGCGAATAGCCGGCTGCCTCCGCATCCGCGCAGGAAGGGACCACGCTCCACCGGGTCGTCACGAAGCGATCGGGGCTGCGCTTCCTCGGGAGAAGGGGTCTTCGGGTTCAAGCCCATGCATTCATCTCGTTTGCGCAATTGTTAAGCAAGCTCAAATATCCCATAATCCCAAAAATGCATATATCCCATAAATTCGTCAATCGCCTGGGCTCTGATGGCGCTTCCATCCTTTCTACGGAAACTGCGAGGGGAAGTTCGCAAAAAAGTTTCCAAATCTTAGAAAGAACCGCGGATTACGCGGATTTCTCGGATGAAAACCCAGAAGTTCGAAGAGAGAGCGCAACTACTAGGCGTATTGGATCATCCCAGCGTTGGCCTCTTTCATCTGTGGCGTTTCGCCCTGCTTCCAAGTAGGAAACAAAGGCGACTGATATTTCTACCAGTCGCCTTATTATCTTACTAGTGCACTAGTATTTGGTAACGCTCGCGGTCGGAACGCAACTCATGCGAAAAGTCGGCGACTTGAACGGCAAGCTGCATGTCATCGCAACTCAGAAGACGCCTGGAGCTTACGGCGAAAATAAACGCACTGAACCGATGACTGCTGAACTGGGTAACACTACGACAGGCTGATCGCAGCGCAGCGCTGAAAGCGCTGAAAAATTGACGCTCCATATTCTGGAGCTAGCTGCGACCAAAGTTGTGCCGGTACTGATCGCAATGATCTAGCCGCGATTTTCAAAGACGTTGTACCGCATCGACGGCATTCAGAGGGCGCGCTTCATGAGTCCACGCAAGCCAGTGTGCGGCAGCGCTTAACGCGATCGTTGTCCCCATAGCGACGTCGCTAGAACCGGATCAACGATCCCGGCTGCAACGCACGACGGCCAACTCATCTTATAAATAGTTTGATCCGGTTGTTTCGCAGGCCGAGGGCGGCCCGGCTCCATCAACATGCGTCGATGGCGAACCCGCCTGATATTTGCGGCTTCGGCGATTTGCTTTGCCATCGTCTGCCGGAGAAGCCGATCCGCCTTGGGCTCACCGGCGCAAAGGTGGAACGCGTTGTCCTCAACGCGTTGGGCAAGCTTTTTTTGACGACTGAAACGCAAATCGTCTCCCGCGACGCCAGTGACCTGTAGAGGCAGGCGTGTCGGCTGCGTAATCACATTTGCAGGCGCGACGCGCCGCCACTACAGCGCAGCCGAAGCCGCAAGAGTCATACCTCTGCGCGAATTACTACCAGGAACTCCACCACGGTCTTGATGGTGTGGGACTCGGCCGAGGCGCCAACGTTGGGCGCGGCCTCGGCGTTGGTGTCGACCTCGGCGTAACCGTAGGCGTAGCCGTCGGTGTTACCGTAGCCGTCGCTGTCGGTGTAGGCGTCGGCGTGTGAGTAGCTGTTGCAGTTGGTGTAGGCGTAAACGTAGCGGTCGCTGTCGCCGTCGCCGTTGGCGTTGGAGTGAAGGTAGCTGTCGCAGTCGGACTAAACGTGGCTGTTGGTGTAGGCGATGGCGTGTGGGTAGCTGTCGGAGTAGGCGTAGGCGTAAATGTAGCCGTGGCTGTAGCCGTCGCCGTTGGCGTTGGAGTAAAGGTCGCCGTCGCGGTCGGAGTAAACGTCGCTGTCGGTGTGGGCGACGGCGTGTGGGTAGCTGTCGGAGTAGGCGTAGGCGTAAATGTAGCCGTAGCTGTAGCCGTCGCCGTTGGCGTTGGAGTAAAGGTCGCCGTCGCGGTCGGAGTAAACGTCGCTGTTGGTGTGGGCGATGGCGTGTGAGTAGCTGTTGGAGTAGGTGTAGGTGTAGGTGTAGGTGTAGGCGTAAACGTAGCCGTAGCTGTAGCAGTCGCCGTTGGTGTTGGAGTAAAGGTAGCTGTCGCGGTCGGAGTAAACGTCGCTGTCGGTGTGGGCGACGGCGTGTGAGTAGCTGTTGGACTTGGTGTAGGCGTAAACGTTGCCGTAGCTGCGGCGGTCGCTGTTGCCGTTGGGGTCGGAGTAAACGTCGCTGTCGGTGTAGGGGTCGGCGTGTGAGTAGCTGTCGGTGTAGGTGTAGGCGTAAACGTAGCTGTCGCTGCAGCTGTGGCTGTAGCTGTTGGAGTAGGCGTGGGCGTGTGAGTAGCTGTTGGAGTAGGCGTAGGCGTGAAGGTAGCTGTTGCTGTAGGTGTCGGGGTAAATGTTGCCGTAGGAGTAGGCGCTGGAGATCCCGTCGGCGTAGGCGTAGGCGTGCCGCATGGACCCGTATACACCGCCCGGTCGATTCCGATGTAATCTGACCTAGCCCCGGAAGGCCCGCCGTTCTCCACGAAATAGCGGAACGCCAGCCGACCTGTAGTCGGCGAGGGAACCCCGCTAATGGTCACCGTGAACTGCGTCCAAATAGTCGGGTATCCGGTTAGGCTGTAGTTCGGATTAATGTCGAGCAGCAGCGTGGTAAAATCGCCAACGTCGGTCGCAAGCAGCCCTACATTGGTGCTCGCGCCGTTGGTGCTCATGCGCACCTGGAGCCGGTCGGGGAACTCCGGAAGGGTCACCGTGCGGGTATAGAAGGTGAGCACGTTGCCGTTCTGCAAGTTCAGAACAGGTGTCAACAACCAGTTGCTGATGGTAGCCGTGCCTGCGCCGTTATTGACGTCTGCGGCAATATAGGCGGTGGACGCGCCGTCAAACGCCGGAAACACAAAGTTATCGCCTTGGAACCAGTTAGTGGTTCCTAACGGCTGGCTGTGGTTTATCATAAACCAGCCAGGCAGCATAGTGATATTATCAAACCCTTCGTTGATGAGTGGTGGGCAGGTATGGACGGTGACACACACGTCATCCAGGTAAAAGAAAGAGGGCGGGTTGAAGAATATGAAATGCAGGTCAGCGTTGGCTCCGGGCATCACATTGTTAAAAGTATATAGCGTATACCCAAAGGCGCTCTGAACCGCCTCCGCTACGAGAGTAATGCCACCAAAAGAAGCCCCAAAACGATTGTTTCCAGTGCCGTCGTCATTTCTGAGCCAAAAGCTCACGTCATACGCCGTGCCCGCCACGGTCGGGATGACCTGATCAAGAAAACCGTCGCTAGTATCCGGACCGGCGACTAATGCGAAGGTTCCCGAGTGCGGGTTGCCGCCGACACCGGTAAACGAGGTATCTCCGCCTTGGGTCCAACCTGTTAAGTCACCGGTTTCGAAGTCACCGTTAACAACGAGGCAAGTCACTGTGGGAAGCTGCGACGCAGGCATCTGCGACACGCTCGCGGCTACAATGCGCTTCGTGGTCCCGCGACTGCGGGACTGCGCCAGCGCGAATGGGATCGCGCACACGGCCAGAAGCAGAAGCACATAAAAGGCGCTTCTAATAAGATGCGCTTTGATGGTGGGATTGATTTGTTTTTTCAATTTATGAGACCGCTTGTAGTTTCGAGATCATACAAAAGCAAGAAGGGCTCTGCGGTTTCCCCGCGGAGCCCTCATGCTGGGGGTTATCTTTTATTACAACGGACAAGTCACCAACTCCCCGCATTCGTCAAAGGCTCTGTTGATCGCGTCAACAACCGCATTAACGTCCGAGGGCTTGACAGATCCGGTCGACAGTCCAGCCAACTCCCGGTTCGCGAGATCCAGGAGACCGGAAACCTTGCCGCGATGCGTTGGGTCTGGGACATATGTGGAATTTAACGTCGCGTCGATGACCGCCTGCGAGATACGGATGCGACCGCCACTTGTTGTGCAAAACTCCCGGTACGCTCCGCGCCCTGTGCCCCCCGGCGTTCCGATAGTCGTCAAATCCAGATCCGCCAAGGTGGGATCAAGCCGGAGGTTGAGCCCCAGAGTGATCGTCTGTCCGAGCAACACGTTAACAAACTTGCCATTCTTAAGCAGAAGAGGATGTGTACCTGTTGCCAGACAATTGGGCGAATTCAGCGTTTGGTCTCCAAATTGGTTGGGCAATGTGTCCGGAGTTCCGTTCGCCGGCAGTCTGGTAATGATGCATTGCGCAGCGCTCAAGGGAATCGTCAGCGACCTCGTCCCCACAATACCCACTATCAGGGGGTCCGGATTTGGCAACCCGCAGTTCCTGATCGAGGTATCGCCGAGCAGCGCCTGAATCAGAGCGAGCGTTCCCAGGCCACTGTAACAGCTATCAGGGCTGGTGAAGACTCCACCCGGGTTGCCATAGGCGCCCATGGTCAATGAACAGAACCCCACACATGGGTCTACGGTAATTGAGCCGCTCTTGGGGCAGTCATAGGCGTCCTTGACCGTGACGCTGTGCAAACCCGCCGACACATTGTTAAATGTCGTCGGTGAAGTGCAAGCCCCAAACGAACCGTTATCGAGCTTGCACTGATATGCAGGCGTGCCGCCCCCGAAGGTGGCCGTGATGGATCCACTGTGGGCCGCGTTACAACCCGCCACAAGGCCGAGTGTTAACGCCGTGGGCTGGCGGATACTGCCCGTCGTGGTCGCCGTGCAGCTATTGGCATCGGTCACAGTGTACGAGTATGTACCCGCAGCATGGCTGAACGTTCCGGTGCCGTTGTAAGGCGCGGTCCCGCCGCTGGCATTCACTGTCACCGTTGAACTGCCGCCGTTACACAGGATCGCTGTGTTGGACGAGCTGGCTGACAGCACGTCCGGTTGCGTGATCGATCCAGTCGTGGTCGACATGCACCCATTGGCATCGGTTACCGTGTAGGAGTAAGTGCCCGCGGAACGGCTGGCCGTGCCCGTGCCGTTGTAAGGCGCGGTGCCGCCGGTCGCGCTCACCGTCACCGTTGAGCTGCCACCGTTGCACAGAATCGCTGTGTTGGATGAACTGGCTAACAGTGCGTTCGGTTGCGTGATCGTTCCGGTGGTGGTCGAGGTGCAACCGTTGTGATCCGTCACGGTGTAGGAGTAAGTGCCGGCAGCATGGCTGAACGTGCCATCGCCAGTGTAAGGCCCGGTCCCGCCGCCGGCAGTCACCGTCACCGTCGAGTTGCCGCCGTTGCACAGAATCGCACTGTTGGACGAGTCGGCCGTGACCGCGCTGGGCTGGGTGATGTCACCCGTCGTTGTCGAGGTGCAGCTATTGGCATCGGTCACCGTATAAGAGTAAGTCCCCGCTGGAACGCTGAACGTGCCAGTGCCGCTGTAAGCACCCGTGCCGCCGGTCGCGCTCACCGTCACTATCGAATTGCCGCCGT
>WNGK01008021.1_pt1 | contig 11012 bp, 12 predicted proteins | sample 5400601 | NCBI WGS metagenome assembly WNGK01 (sample SAMN13153376, study PRJNA577476) | soil metagenome | isolation source: 60 cm soil or saprolite under Garry oak tree replicate 1 | place: USA:California | collected 2016-06-15
TCAGCGGTGCCTATTCCATCACACAACAGGCCATTCAACTCGGCCTGCTGCCGCGGCTGGAAATCCGGCACACATCGGAATCCCTGATCGGCCAAATATACATGCCGCGCATCAATATGCTGCTGCTGATCGGTGTTCTACTTCTTGTGGCGCTGTTCCGCTCGTCGGGTGCGCTGGCCTCCGCCTACGGCATCGCCGTGACAGGCACGATGGTGGTCACGGCCATCATGGCTTTCGTGGTAATGTGGAAAGTCTGGCAATGGCCGCTGCTTGCAGCCGCCGCGCTAATTGTTCCGTTCCTGACGCTTGACCTAACCTTTTTGGCGGCGAACCTTTTGAAAGTGTTCGAGGGCGGTTGGATGCCGCTCGCACTGGGATCCGTCGTCATGCTGCTGATGTACACCTGGCGGCGCGGCAGCCGGCTATTGTTCGAGAAATCGCGCAAGCTGGAGTTTCCGCTGCTCGACCTGGTGAAGATGCTGGAAAAGCGGCCACCGCAGCGGGTTTCCGGCACCGCGGTATTCCTGACCAGCGATCCCGCCACCGCGCCGACGGCGCTGATGCACAGCCTTAAGCACTACAAGGTGCTGCACGAGAAGAATGTCATCCTCACCATCGAAACCGCGCCAACGCCGCGGATCGATCCGGCGGAGCGGGTGAGGCTGGAACAGATCAGCGCCACCTTCTCCAAGATCACGCTGCGGTTTGGATTTATGGAATCGCCCAACGTGCCGAAAGCGCTGGCGATCGCGCGAAAGCTGGGATGGCAATTCGACATCATGTCGACGTCGTTCTTCCTGTCGCGGCGCGCGCTCAAGCCGGCCGCGCATTCCGGAATGCCACGCTGGCAGGATCACCTTTTCATAGCGCTCAGCCGCACCGCCAACGATGCGACCGACTATTTTCAGATTCCGAGCGGCCGGGTGGTCGAGGTGGGAACACAGGTTACCATCTGAATCTCAAGCTCTCTTGCGGAGCTTGATTTTCGTCCCGTGAGGGGCGAGGTTGGTGCCGAAGGGCGAGCAATCCGCATCCGCCCCTGTTGGATTCGCTCATACTCGCGCGTATTGCGCAAAAGTGGATACCGATTTTGCGAATAGAATACGCGCAAGTTAATGGACTGAGGATCGGTGGGAGGATTTGAGTGGCGGACCAGGTTCAAGATTTGACGCCGGAAGACGTAGCGAAGGGAGTGGCCGAGGACCGCTACCTGCTTGTCGATGTGCGCGAGCCGAACGAGGTTGCGGTCGAAGCCTATCCCGACGCAGTCGTGGTTCCGCTTTCGAGTTTTGATCCGCGGGATATTCCGGATCCCGATGACAAGCAGGTGGTCTTTGCCTGCCGCTCAGGGAAGAGGTCGGTGACGGCCTCGCTGGCCGCTCAAGCCGCCGGCTTGCCTCACGACAAGCACCTTGCGGGCGGCCTGCTGGCCTGGAAGGCCGCGGGATTGCCGACCAAGACCGGCGGCTGACCATCGCCATGACGTCCATGAACAAGGTGTTTGCGGATCTTCCCGTGACCGTCTTCGAGGCGATGTCGCAGCTCGCGCGCGACAACAACGCCATCAATCTCGGCCAGGGTTTTCCCGACGATCCTGGTCCGGAAGATATTCGCCGCGCAGCGGCGGAAGCGGTCATGGATGGCTACAACCAATACCCATCGATGATGGGCATTCCGGAATTGCGGCAGGCGATCGCAGCCCATTACGGGCGCTGGCATGGCCTCGTGCTCGATCCAATGACCGAGGTGATGGTGACATCGGGCGGCACGGAAGCTTTGACCAGCGCGATCCTTGCCGTGGTCGAGCCTGGCGATGAGGTCGTCGCTTTCCAGCCGGTATACGATTCCTACCTGCCGATCATCCGTCAGGCCGGAGGCATCCCGCGTCTGGTGCGCCTCGAGCCGCCGCATTGGCGGCTGACCGAGGAGGCGCTGCGCAGCGTCTTCAACCACAAGACCAAGGCCGTGCTCTTCAACAATCCGCTCAATCCTGCCGCGGTCGTTTATCCGCGCGAGAATCTCGAACTGCTGGCGCGGTTCTGTCAGCAGTTCGATGCCATCGCGATCTGCGACGAGGTCTGGGAGCACGTGATCTTCGATGGCCGCGAGCATATTCCGCTGATCACTATTCCGGGAATGCGCGAGCGCACCATCAAGGTGGGTTCCGCAGGCAAGATTTTTTCGCTGACGGGCTGGAAAATCGGCTTTGTCTGCGCGGCGCCGCCACTGTTGCGCGTGGTTGCGAAGGTGCACCAGTTTCTTACTTTCACCACCGCGCCCAATCTTCAGGCGGCGGTCGCTTACGGCCTCGGCAAGCCGGCGGATTATTTTTATCAAATGCGTAAAGAGCTGGCGCGGAGCCGCGACCGTCTCACCGCGGGACTGGAGGGTATCGGCTTTCCGGTTCTTCGGTCGCAGGGCACCTATTTCCTCACGGTCGACCTTTCCCCGCTCGGTCTTAACGAAACCGACGAGGCCTTCTGCAAGCGCATCGTGACCGACTACAAGGTCGCGGCTATCCCGGTGTCGGCCTTTTACGAAAAAGATGCCGTGACGTCGGTCGTGCGTTTTTGCTTCGCCAAGCAAGACGCAACCCTCGACACCGCGCTGGAGCGCCTGTCGGACGCGGTGCACCGCCGAAGAGGTTGACGATGCACGGCTGGACGTGGACTCAAATTCGATTTGTTGCCGTAATTGTCGCGGCGTTCGCATTGCTTTCGCCGCCCGCGCAAGCGGAGGAGCGCACGGTCAATTTCTATAACTGGTCGAACTACATGGCGCCGGGGGTGATCGAGGACTTCACCAGGGAAACCGGCATCAAGGTCGTCTACGACACCTTCGATGCCAATGAGACCTTGGAGACACGACTGCTCGCGGGAAAATCGGGCTACGATGTCGTCGTTCCCACAGCCTATTTCCTGCAGCGCCAGATCACGGCCAAGGTTTTTCAGAAGCTCGATAAATCAAAGCTGCCGAACCTCGCCAATGCCTGGCCGGTGGTGACGAAACAGCTCGCTGTTTATGACCCCGGTAATCTCTACGGCGCCAACTACATGTGGGGCACCACGGGCATCGGCTACAACGTCAAGGCGGTGCAAAAAATTTTCGGCGCCGACGCCAAGATCGACAGCTGGGATATCGTCTTCAAACCGGAGAACCTGGCCAAATTCAAGGATTGTGGCATTCACATGCTGGATTCCGCCGATGATATTTTTCCGGCGGCATTGAGCTATCTCGGGCTCGATCCGAATTCGACCAAACAGGCCGACCTCGAAAAGGCCGCCGATCTCGTGTTGAAAATCAGACCCAATGTCCGCAAGTTTCATTCGTCGGAATATCTGAGCGCGCTGGCCACCGGCGAGATTTGCTTCGTGGTGGGGTGGTCGGGCGACATCATGCAGGCGCGGAGCCGCGCCGCGGAGGCCAAGAATGACATCGAGATCGGCTATGCCATCCCCAGGGAAGGCGCGCAGATGTTTTTCGACAATTTCGCGATCCCGGCCGATGCGAAGAATGTTAACGAGGCCTATGAGCTGATCAACTATCTCTACCGGCCCGAAGTCGCGGCAAAAAATTCCGATTTTCTGTCCTACGCCAGCGGCAATCTGGCGAGCCAGAAGCTGATCGACCCGAAAATTCTCAACGACAGGAACATCTACCCGGATGAGGCGACGCTCAAAAAGCTGTTCGTGATCACCGCGCGCGATCCAGCCACGCAGCGCATCATCAACCGATTATGGACGAAGGTGAAGACGGGGCGATAGGCGCGGGTTTGTTTGGTTTTCGTCATTGCGAGGCGCGTAGCGGCGAAGCAATCCAGCTCTGTGGCCGTGGATTGCTTTGCGGAGCCTGTCATCGGGCGCGCAATGACGGCACGTCGCCTACCGCCAGCGGCGATGCAGCCACAGCCATTGATCGGGATATTCGCGGATCCAGCCCTCGACCACCGACGTAATCGCCTGGGTCGTGCCCTGCACATCGATTTTGCCCGCGGCGTCGCGGACCGGCTTTACTTCATCAGATAGTTCGGCGCGAAAGCGGTGACCGGGCAGGCGGATGATCCGGACGCCATGTACCGGGCATTCGACTTGCCGCAGCAGTCGCGCAAGCATCGGATTGGCGCGGGTCTTGCGGCCGAAGAAGGTGACCTCGACGCCATTGGTAAGATACTGATCGACCAGCATCGCGACGTGCTGGCCGTTTTGCAGGGCCTCCGCAAGTTTTAGCGGGGCGTCACGGCCGGCCGCGATCAGCGTACCCATCTTTACGGCGCGTATTTCCTGGATGGCGCGATCGGCGGAGGCAATGTTCGGCCGCCGATACAGGATCGCGGCGTTCAGTCCGTGCGCGACCGCGGCCAAGGCCGGCAGTTCCCAGTTGCCGAGATGGCTAGCAAAGATCAGCGCCGGCTTGCCATCAAGCCGCAGCTGCGCAAACAGCTCATGGGTGCGGGGCAGGATTTCGATGCGGCTTTGTTCGGGAAAAGCGGGATCATGCTCCCAGATATGATCGAGATGCGCGAATTCGGCGCCTACGCGGCCAAGATTGTCCCAGACGCCTGCCAGGATGGTCTCGATCTCCACAGGCGATTTTTCCGGGAACGCGGCGGTCAGATTGGCGCGGCCGATCCGTTGCTCGCGCATCATCGGTCCAATGGAGCGAGCGATCCGGCCGAACAGGTTCGCGGTCTTGATCGGATCGAAATAGCGGGTGGTGCGAAGCATTCCGATGGTCAACGCACCGACCGCGGCTTCAGCGATCGGCTTGGTGGCGCCGCGAATACGGGCCCTGGTGCGAGCGAGCAAGCGGCTCATTGGAAAAATGGCTAGCTTGCTAGACAGGTTCGCGCGTCAGAATCAGCGAGGCGTTCTGGCCGCCGAAGCCGAACGAATTCGACATCACGGCCGTGACGCGGGCGTCGCGCGCCTTGTTGGGAACCACGTCAAAGGGAATCGCCGGGTCGGGAACATCGTAATTGATGGTCGGCGGAATCCGCTGGTGCTCAAGCGTCAGCAGTGAGAACACGGCTTCCACGGCGCCGGCGGCGGAGAGGGTGTGGCCAACCATCGATTTGTTGGACGATACCGGAATTTGCTTGGCGCGCTCGCCGAACACCGTCGAGATCCCCAGATATTCCATCTTGTCGTTTTCCGGCGTGCCGGTGCCGTGTGCGTCGATGTAGTCGATCTGCTCGGCGACGATACCGGCATCCGACAACGCGTTGCGCACGCATCCGATGATCGGCTTGCCGTCGGGGCTGGAGCGGGTGCGGTGGAAGGAATCCGCAAGTTCGCCGCAGCCGGCGACGATGCCGAGGATTTTTGCGCCGCGCGCCGTGGCAGCTTCATAGCTTTCCAGCACCAGGGCGCCTGCGCCCTCGGCCATCACAAAGCCGTCGCGGTTCTTCGAGAACGGCCGTACCGCCGCCTGAGGCGGATCGTTATGGGTTGACAGCGCCGATAGCAATGAGAACCGGACCAGGGTTTCCGGATTGACCGAACCGTCGGTCGCAACGCATAGCGCCGCGTCCGTCTCGCCGCGGCGAATCGCTTCAACGCCGAGCTGAATGGCGGTGGCGCCCGATGCGCAGGCCGTGGAAAGCGAGATCGGCGAACCCTTGGTGCCGAACACATCGGCCAGGTGATCGGCCACCGAGCCGAACAGAAAACGCCGGTGATACCCCGTGTACCTTCCGCCGCCGCTGACGCGCAGTATGGCGTCATAGTTGAAGTCCGTTTCCGCGATCGCGCGCCCAAGTTCCTCCCGTTGCGGCCACTCGATCTCGATAGGAGCAACGGCAAGAAACAGCGGCCCGGGAAAATCACCTTTGCTCCCTATCGCGGATTGCGCGATGGCTTCTTCAGTGGCGATATCGGCAAGCCGCTCCGAAAGATCGGTTGATGAAAAAGGCTCGACCGGCAAGAAATCAACCGTTCCAGCCATCGTCGTTTTCAGTCCCTCGATGGGGAAACGCGTGATGGTCCGAATGCCGGATTCGCCCGCGGTGAGCTTTGCCCAGTTGTCGGCCTGGCCGGCGCCGAGCGATGTCACGACGCCCATGCCGGTGACGACGACGATCGGTCTTCCTGATTTATCGCGTGATGCTGTCATGTTTTCCCCGCCGGTGCAGCGCCGTGCTCACTTGATCGCTTCGACCAGGGCCATGCCTTCGCCCCGCCAGTGACCGGCCCCTACGACGACAATCTGTGTCGGCGGCCTGGACATTTCAACCTCCAGCCCCATGGGATCGTTGGGCGGAAACAGCGCTCCGCGTGAAATCGAGAGCGCCGCGAGCGCCAGTCCCAGCGGAAACTGGGTTTCCATGGTGTGACCGAACATCGTGCCGGTAGCCCGTACTGCGAAATCCGGATGCTCGCCCAGGAATGCCTGCTCCTCGGATGTCACCGGTTCGGCGCCGGTAGCGCCGGTGATGATAGCGCCCTTGGCCTCAAGCTTGCCGAGTTTCGACCACAGCTTTTCCAGCGTCGCGGTAATCTCGCCGGCATGCTTGCGGTGCGCCAGATCGGCGACGACGTTGCTCAGGCGCGCATAGGGTTTGGCACCGCGTGCTTCCGCGTGCGCCCTGGACTCGATGACGAGAAAAGCGCCGGCGGACCCCAGCGCGAAGCCGGCGCTACTGTGGCGCGCCCAAACTGGAGCGAATTTGTCCTTGAGGTTGAAATCGCCAAATTCATAGAGCACCAACAGGTCCTTGCGCTCGCCGTTTTGCGAACCACCGATCAGCGCGATGTCGCTCTGACCGGCGGCGATACGTGCAAGCGCGATCCTTGCGGCGTCAACGCCGGCGGCTTCCTCGCCCATGAAGGTGCGCGACGAGCCGGTCACGCCGTGCACGATCGCGATATTGCCCGCCAACAGGTTAGAAAGCTGCGCCAGGAACAGCGTCGGACGCAGATCATTCATCAGCCTCTCGTTGAGGAAGCCGGGAGCGGAGTTGCCTTTCGCTTCCAAATTCAGAATGTTGCAGTCCACCGCGCGATCGCGTTCGCCACCACCGGCGGCGACAATCATGTCCATCCGTCCGAGGATTTCCTTGTTGCCTTTAACGCCGGCCGAATCCAGCGCCAGCCCGGCGGCATAGGTGCCGATGCGTTGCCAGCCTTCCATCTGGCGCTGATCGCCTTTCTTGGGGATCTGCGTGTCAAAATTCACCGGCGCCAAGGGATGGACGATGTAAGGCGCAAGACCCATTTCATCGACGTTGATGCGCCGCGCATTGAGCGCCTCCCAGTTCGCGTCCAGCCCCTCACCAAGCGAGGTGGCGAGGCCGATGCCGGTGATCCAGACTTCCGTCGACCCCGGGTGCGAAGGTTTCGCCTCAGTCATGAGCGATGGCCTGCTGTGGAAAGCCGATGCGTTTGGCCATGGCACCCATGTGTCCGCGCAAATCTGGATTCGGGAAGGGAATATGGCTGAACGTGATCGTCGCGTTGCACCTCAGCTTGCCGCCGACCATTACCTTCGCTTCGGTCATCGCATAACCCGAGCCTTCGTGAAGGACGTTGGCGTTGATCGTCAGCAATTCCCCGGGGGACACGAAGCCGCGCATCTTGGCTTCCTTGACCGCGGCCAGAAACGGCATGCGCTCGAATTTCATCAGCGCGAGCAGCAGCCAGCCTGAGGTCTGCGCCATCGATTCAATCAGCAAGACGCCGGGCATGATTGGATAGCCCGGGAAATGCCCTTCGAAGATGGTGTTGTGCTGAGGAACCTGCGCCTCGACCTGAATTGTCTTCCCGTCGATGTTGAGGTCGAGAATGCGGTCGATCAGCTGGAAATATTCAAGCTGCATGGCGGGCGATTAGGCGCCCGCGCCCTTGGCGGCGACCAATTCGTCGATGCGCGCGCTGAGGTTTTTCAGGACAAAGTATTGTTCGGTCGTCGCCTTTCCGTCGTTGACTTCCTGCGTCCATTTTTCCAGCGGCAGCTTGATTCCGAATGCCTTGTCGATCGCGAACGCAATGTCGAGGAAATCGAGGCTGTCGATCCCCAGATCGTCGATGGCGTGGCTCTCGGGCGTGATCGTGTCGCGCGGTATGTCGCAGGTTTCAGCGATGATCGTGGCGACCTGATCGAATGTAGATGACATCACTAAGCCTTTGATATATTGAGGATAAGTTCCAGGATGGCACGGCAGACGGGCGCGCCGCCCCGAAATGCCCCATCCGCGATCCGGAGTCGAGTGCCCGTATATCGGAGCGCCGCCCCGAGTTCAATGGAGGCGGGCTTTGCCAACCAGTTGCAATTTAAAGGCCAAAGCGGCCGATCTTCCTTGAAACTGCTAAAAATGCGTTGTGGAAATGCGGGCGCAATCGCGCCGGCCCATCAGCACGCAGTCCTGAGTCTTGCGCAGATCCGCAATGCTCATGGCAAGCCAAATTCCGATCGCCGTCAGCGCCACGGTGAAAGCCAGGGCCGCAACATTTGCCAGCATGCGATGGCGAAAATCGTCCGGTTCATCGTGGTCTCGCTCGTAGCGCGACAGGTCATTCGGCTCTTGCGGCGACTGGTCGCCCGAGTTCCCCAGCCGACCGGGAGGGCGAGCCAAGGTGCGCGGCCGGAATTTGAGCACGCGATGCTCTTGTTCCGACACGATGGGTTGCCGGGTTTTCACTGCTGCCAGCTCCGGGACATCCTGATCTTATTTAGCACGCTCGCGAGGTCTCTCGCTGAAAATGTTGACATGGCACGAATGGACAATCTACCCCTCAACGGTCTCATGAAACCTGCCGTAGTCAATCCTAATCCGACCCTTTTCCGTGATATCGAGGATATCCGCGTAGCGCCGCCCAAAACAAATATCGTGATAATCGTAGGATTTTCGCGCGTGGACGATTTGCGCCGCGACGACGTCATATCCGGACACCACAACCACCAGCGAGACCTCCGATGCAGCAAGGTCGTCGGCATTGAGCCCGTAAAGCGGGCTTTGCTCATCGAGGATATGATAGAGGGTCCAGCTCAAGGCCAGCGCGGGATGCTCGTTGCGCACCAGCGGGAGTTCGTCAAACCTTCGAAGCGATTGGCCTTCCATGCTCACCGCGTTCTTGAGCAACCACAGTCTGGCGGTGGCATTGCCGATGATGTTGTGACGCTCGTTGGCGAAGCGAATCATCAAGGTCGGTTTGCCTTCATGGCTTGAAATCACCGGGTGGTCGGCGAACAGCAAGCGGGCATTCGGCCGCGAGAACCGCGCAAAGATCAGTCCGGTCATCAACGACATCGAAAAGATGCCCGTGAAGAGCTCTACCGTTGCAATGAAGTGTCCATAATGGGTCTGCGGATGCATGTCGCCGTAACCGGCGGTCGAAAGCGTCTCGATGCTGAAGTAGAGATAGTCGATATAGGCGCCGCCGGGCACATTGGAGATCGGCTGATTTCCGATCCAGTAGAACAATGCGAACACCGCATTGAAAGCGACGAACACCAGCGCGGCTCCGGCGATGAAAGCCGGCCATGAGGCCGTCATGCAGCGATGGCTGATATCCGCCCAAAAATTGAGACGAACGCCCTCGGCGATGATTTCGCGGCCGCCAAGCATGAGGACCCGCATGTTCGCTGTTCGCTCGCTCCGGCTTTTGACCATTTTTCCAAATCTCTCGACGAGGCAAAGGCATTTAATCGCGTCTGCCATCATGGCATAACCGGACGAATTTCAGAGCGATTTTTGGCGGTCAGACAGGGATTCAAATCATGGCGAATACGCGAGAACCGATCCTTCAGCCGATTCCGATCCTCTCATTGCATCCAACCCAGATCACGGTTGGAATGAGAGAGGTGAAGGAAAAGCGCCAGCGCTTGCGAGAGCACTGGCGGAAGTACAAGTCGAAGAAAAAGCAGGGCGAATTTCTGGGCAGACATATGATCCCTGTCGTTTTAGGACCGGGCAAGCGCCACTACGTGGTCGATCATCACCATCTAGCGCGCGCGCTTCACGACGAAGGCGTGGAGGACATTCTCGTCACCGTCATCGCCGACCTCACCATGGTTGACCGCGATGCAGTCTGGGACGTGCTCGACAATCGCAGGTGGGCCTATCCCTACGACGCCAAGGGCGAACGCCAACACTTCAGGGACATTCCAAAAACGGTAGCGGACCTCAAGGACGATCCATTCCGCAGCCTCGCCGGCGAATTGCGGCGCGTCGGCGGCTTTGCCAAGGACACAACACCGTTCAGCGAATTTCTTTGGGCGGATTTCCTGCGCCGCAGGTTGTCACGCAAGAGCGTCGAAGCCGATTTCGACAAGGCCATGGAAAAAGCGCTGGCTTTGGCGAAAAGCAAGGACGCGATCTATTTGCCGGGCTGGTGCGGACCGGCGTCGGACGATTAGCCTGGCGGGGTATCGACGCCCGAAGCTGAAGCCCTGGAATGTTCTTCCAGATCGTCCCTTCCGCCGAGCGTGCGATGGAGCCAGCGCTCGACCCGGCGGCCCACGATCAGAAGCGTGAACGCGAGCACAAGCGCGGTTCCGACCACCCGCCATTGCCCGACGCCGCAGGCGATGCCGACGCAAGCTGCGAACCAGGTACATGCGGCGCTGGTGAGCCCGCGAACCCGAAAATGATGCTCGACGTGGACAATGACGCCTGCGCCGAGAAAGCCGATCCCGGTGAGGATGCCTTGAATGACGCGGCTGCCAGCGTCCGTAATGTTCGCATGATCGGGGGATGGATCGGCCAGCAGCACGACCAATGCCGTGGCAAGACCCACCAGACCAAGTGTCTTCAAGCCGATCGGTTTGCTGTGAAGATCGCGATTAAGCCCGATCAGGCTGCCCGCAAGCGTGGCGACGCCAAGACGCAGCAAAATCTCCGACCAATCCAGCAATGCGACGACCTCCAGCTTCAGCCCTGGCAACGATAGGCCAATGTCCGCGATGTCTCAATCGCCGAATCGGATCGCGTATCCGGCCGAAAGCCTATTTCGGCAAGCGCCCCATGATGTAGAATTCGTCATTCGGGCGCATGCCGGTGACGTTGGCCATCCGGT
>WNGK01010844.1_pt1 | contig 11012 bp, 10 predicted proteins | sample 5400601 | NCBI WGS metagenome assembly WNGK01 (sample SAMN13153376, study PRJNA577476) | soil metagenome | isolation source: 60 cm soil or saprolite under Garry oak tree replicate 1 | place: USA:California | collected 2016-06-15
GAAATTTCAGAAGGGACACCTCTGCTGGAGATTGTGCGCGACGCGACGCTCGACCGGGTAATTAATGATGCTTTCGATCATGGTGGCCCAGTTCGCAGCGAGTTGGCTCTGGATGGTTCGCAGGTCGAACTCGACGCCGTCGCGACAAGGAACCAAGCAGGCGAGATCACCGGTGTGCTCGTTCTGTTCCATGACATTACCGAACTGAAGAAGATGGATCAGGTCAGGCGGGATTTTGTCGCTAATGTCTCGCACGAATTGCGCACGCCGTTGTCGATCTTGCGCGGCTACATCGAGACCTTGCTCGACAGCCCGGAAATCTCGCGCGAGGAATTTTCTCGAATTCTCGGAGTCATGGAACGCCATTCGAAACGCTTGGATTTGCTAGCCGAGGATCTGCTTACGCTTGCGCAATTGGAATCAGCCAATCCCAATTTGCAATTGAGCCCCGTCGATCTGTCGAGCTTCTTCGGAGAAGTCATTCGCGATTGGGAAACGAAACTCGCAACCAAACAGCTCAACGTAATTGTGGATGTTCCGCCTGGCTTGCCCCCGATTCGCGCCGACCGGCAGCGGTTGCAGGAAGCACTCTACAATTTGCTCGATAACGCCGTGAAATATTCGCGTGAGCACGGCGAGATCAGGCTGATGGCTCGGCAGCGCGACGAAGAAATTGTTCTGAGCGTAAGCGACGATGGCATCGGCATCAGCAAAGAAGACTTGCCGCGCATTTTCGAGCGTTTCTACCGCGTTGACAAAGCGCGCAGCACCGAAAGCATTCGCGGCACCGGTCTCGGCCTGGCGATCGTCAAACACATCACGCAACTCCACGGCGGCCACGTCGAAGCCGAGAGCGAAATCGAGAAAGGCACGACGATTCGGGTGGTTCTGCCGGTCAGAATGTGACGTTCTTGTGACACCCGGAATCGGCGTTTGGACTGGTCTTCCCTTTGATTTAGCATTTGCTTGTGAACAAAAACGTCCTTTTCATTTGCGTCCATAACAGCGCGCGCAGCCAGATGGCCGCAGAGCTTCTCAACCGGATTTGCGGCGAGTTTTTTCACGCACAGAGCGCCGGACTCGAACCGGGAACACTCAACCCGCTGGCGGTCGAAGCGCTTCAAGAAATCGGGATAGACATCTCTCGCGCCAGGACGCAATCGGTTTTCGATGTCTTCAAGTCGGGGCAGCTCTTTGCGTACGTAATTACAGTTTGCAGTGAATCCGAATCGAAAGGTTGCCCGGTATTCGCGGGTGTAACCAAACGGCTGCACTGGCCATTTCCCGATCCGTCGCAGTTCACTGGAACGCATGAAGAGAAGATGGCCAGGACACGCGAAGTGCTGGAGCAAATTCGCGCGAAGATTGAAAACTTCTGCGAAGAGCATTGCGCGCTCGAGCCGAGAGCTTGGCGTTTCACCGATTGACCAGGCGAGCTTTTCCACGGCTCGGAAATCGTATCCAAAGAAACTGGCCCGCCTGCATCTGCAGTAGCGAGAAGCGGGATGCGGCCTCGTTCGGTCGCTGTCACACAAACGTAACAGTAAAGGTTTTGACCGCACGAAATCGGATGCGGCAGTTTCGTGGTATGACAAAACTTCAACTGCCGAAAATTCTTGCGCTCGTTGTTGCGCTGGGATTAAGCGCGAGCGCTTCGGCGCAAATGATGATCAACGGAGCAGGCGCGACCTTTCCGTATCCGATTTACTCGAAGTGGTTCGACGAATACGCGAAGGTCGATCCTTCCGTCCGGTTCAATTATCAATCGATCGGTTCCGGCGGCGGACAGAAACAAATTCTCGCACAGACGGTCGATTTCGGTGCGTCGGACGGGCCAATGAGCGACGAAAATTTGAGCAAAGCGCCCGGGAAGATCCTGCATATCCCGACAGTCGCAGGCGCAGTGGTGATCAGTTACAATCTCGACGGTAATCCGGCGCTCAAACTCGATGGCGAAACGATCGCCGACGTCTTCCTGGGAAAAATCAAGAAATGGAATGACCCGAAAATCGCGGCGTCAAACTCCGGCGCAAACTTGCCGGACAAGGAAATCGTGGTCGTGCATCGCTCTGATGGCAGCGGAACGACGTTCATTTTCACCGATTACCTGAGCAAGATCAGTCCGGAATGGAAGAGCAAGGTTGGGACGAATACCTCTGTTAACTGGCCTGCAGGAATTGGCGGGAAAGGCAATGAAGGCGTCTCGGGACAGGTGAAGCAAACCCCGGGCGCGCTCGGATACGTCGAATTGATTTACGCTATCCAGAACAAAATGCCGTATGCCGACGTTAAGAACGCCGCAGGACAATTTGTAAAGCCGACAATCGAATCGGTGACCGCAGCGTTTGGGACGGCCAACATTCCGGATGACTTTCGTTTTTCGATGACCAACGCGCCGGGTAACGATGCGTATCCAATTGCTGGCGCGACCTGGTTGCTGGTTTACGAGCAGCAGAAGGATGCAGCGAAGGGCAAAAAGCTGGTCGAATTTCTCAAATGGGCGCTAACCAAGGGAGAAGGAATGGCCAAGGACTTAAACTACGCGCCGCTGCCAGGCGATCTGCAACAACGGGTTTTGAAGCGAATTGACGAGATTAAATCGTAGCTAAGTGCACGGCAGTGAGTTTCCGCTGCCGGTCCAATTTAAACTGATTATGGCGATAACCGCATCGATAGCGGTGGAAGAGTCCTCCGCACAGGCGAGGATGGCGCGACCGTCCCGGTTCGGTGACAAAGCGTTTGAATGGCTCACGCTGGCCATGGCGTTGACCGTGGTTGTGCTGGTCGTTTTGATTGGGTGGCAACTCTGGCGCGGATCTACGCTCGCGATCCAGAAATTTGGTTTTCATTTCCTAACCACATCCACCTGGGACCCAGTGGCCGAACAGTTCGGGGCGCTACCCTTTATTTACGGAACACTTGTTTCTTCGCTCATCGCGCTCCTGATTGCAGTTCCCCTGGGCATCGCCACAGCAGCGTATCTGACAGAGCTTGCGCCATTGTGGATTCGGCAGGCACTGGTTTCACTGATCGAAATGCTGGCGGCAATTCCGAGCGTGATCCTTGGCTTGTGGGGAATTTTCGTCATGATCCCGTGGCTGCGCGATTATCCATTTCCATTCCTCAAGCGGTTCTTCGGCTGGATACCGCTCTTCAGTGGACCGATCTACGGGCCGTGCATGTTTGCTGGCGGAATCATCATTGCCATAATGATTCTGCCGATCATCACTTCGGTTTCGCGCGAGATCTTGCGCAGTGTCCCGGATTTGCAACGGGAAGCCGCCTACGCGCTGGGCGCGACTCGCTGGGAGGCAACCCGAATTGCAGTTTTAAGTTATGCGAAGAAAGGGTTGTTCGGCGCGGTGATTCTCGGTTTGGGACGCGCTCTTGGCGAAACGATGGCCGTTACGATGGTGATCGGCAACACACCGCAGATCGCCGCATCTCTCTTCAAGCCCGGATACACGCTCGCCAGCGTGCTAGCCAATGAGTTCACGGAAGCGACGACTGACATGTATCTGCAGGCGCTATTCGAAATTGGCCTGGTTCTCTTTGGCACAACCATCCTGGTGAACCTTCTCGCGCAACTCCTTCTACGGACCATCGCCGTAAAATCTGCAACGCGAGCGGTGCAATAGCCATGCAATTTGAACGAACACACAATCAGACCTGGCGCAAAATCAAAAGCGGGTTGGCGTGCGGAATTGCTTTTGTATCCGCGGTTCTTGTGATCTCGCCCTTGGGCCTGGTGTTTTTTTATCTCCTCGTCAATGGCGCCGGTTCGGTGAACTGGGATTTCTTCACGAAATTGCCTGCGCCAGTTGGAGCGGTCGGCGGCGGCATGGCAAACGCCATCGTCGGTACGCTCGAGCTGCTCGCGTTTGCGGGCGTGATTGGAATTCCCATCGGCGTGCTCGGGGGAGTGTACCTTGCCGAGTATGGCTCGGCTCGGATCAATTCTTTCCTGCGGTTTCTAGCGGACGTCCTCAACGGCATTCCGTCGATCACCTGGGGCGTCGTGGTTTACGGACTGGTGGTGTTGCGTTTCAAAGGGTTCTCAGCATACGCCGGCGGTCTCGCATTGGGCCTCATCATGATTCCACTGATCCTGCGCACGACCGAGGAAGTTATTCTGCTCGTGCCGAATGGATACCGTGAAGCGGCGCTCGCGCTTGGCGTCAGCCGCTGGAAGACAATCGTCCACATTGTGATGAAGACCGCGTCAAAGGGGATCATCACCGGGATTTTGCTCGCTCTCGCTCGCGTGGGCGGCGAAACGGCCCCGCTTCTTTTCACGGCTTTCGGTAATCGTTTTTGGAATCACAGCCTCAGCCAGCCCATCGCCGCATTGCCGTTGCAGATTTTTACCTATGCGATTTCTCCCTATGATGATTGGCATCGGCAAGCCTGGGCTGGCGCGCTCGTCCTCGTCACGGGTGTTTTTTGCGTTAATGTAACAGTCAGAATTCTGACTCGAGGCCGTACGGCGTCGGTCGTCTAGGGCTTTCGCAGATGGAGAATCTGGTTATGGAAACAACTGAACGAAGCGTTATCGAGCGCGCCGAACAACGGTCCGCGCCGCCGCCCGAGGTGGAGGCTCCGATGGCATGCACGTTTCAAGTAAAAAATCTCTCAATTTGGTACGGCGAGAAGCGTGCCATTGATGATGTGACAATGGATATCGCAACAAACGCCGTGACGGCCATCATCGGGCCGAGCGGCTGCGGTAAATCGACATTTCTACGGGCTCTGAATCGCATGCACGAGCTGGTGCCAAAAACGCGGATGGAAGGAACGGTTCTGCTACACGGCGAAAACCTCTATTCGAGCACGGTCGATCCGGCGATCGTTCGGCGTCGCGTCGGCATGGTTTTTCAAAAATCGAATCCGTTTCCGACTATGACGATCGGCGAAAATGTCGTCATTGGCTTGCGATTAAACGGAGTGCGCAACCAACGGTTTCTCGATGAACGCTTGGAAAAATCGCTTCGTATGGCTGCCCTGTGGGATGAGGTCAAAGATGATTTGCACAAACCGGGCACAAGCCTTTCGGGCGGCCAACAGCAGAGGCTGTGCATCGCACGGGCGCTCGCAGTTGAACCGGAAGTGATCTTGATGGACGAGCCGTGTTCGGCGCTTGATCCCATCGCCACGGCAAAGATTGAGGAATTGATCTACGAACTCAAAGCGCAGTACACGATCGTGACCGTTACGCACAACATGCAACAAGCTGGCCGGATTTCCGATTATACCGCTTTCCTTTATATCGGACGGCTAATCGAGTTCGGGCCGACCACGAAAATTTTCACAAACCCAAGCGAAAAACAGACAGAGGATTACATTACTGGCCGATTTGGCTAAGAAATTGATGAAATGATCGCGCATAAACACATCTTAGGAACATTCGATGAATCGCTCGCGGCGCTGCGTAACAACGTGCTCATGATGGCTGGGCTGACTGAGCGCAGTCTGGAGCGGGCGATGAAGGGTTTGGTGAACCGCGACGACAATATTTGCGCAACTGCAATCGCCGACGACGAAGAGATCGACCAGTTGGAGAAGCAGATCGATAAGGACGGCGTGGATATTTTGCTGCGCTTTCAGCCGGTTGCGTCCGATCTGCGCCGCGTAGTAGCGGCAATGAAACTTTCATCAAACCTCGAGCGCATGGCCGATATGGCGACAACGATCGCGCGACGCGCACGCAAGTTGAACCGGCATCCGCCGTTGCCCGAAGTCGAATTGATCAGACCGATGTACGAGCACGCGATGTCGATGTTCAAAGACAGCGTGGACGCCTTTGTGCGTGAGGATGTCGATCTTGGTCGCGCAATCGTTCCGCGCGATGAAAAGCTGGATCAGTTGAATCGCGCGGCCAGCCACAAACTGGTCGAGCGCATGGCGCAAGACCCGGAGCAATTGCGCGGTTACCTGAATCTGATTTTTGTTGGCCGCTGCCTCGAACGCGTGGGCGATCACGCCACGAATATCGCCGAGGACGCCGTTTACGCTGCGGCCGCGGAGGACATCAGGCACCAAACTGCCGCGGCCTCCGTCTGAGATGGTGCGCGTTGCATATGCGCACCTAATTGTCGATGTTGGGAGATGCCGGAAGCTCAGGCCACTGCCCGGACCGAAGAGCAAAGCACCGCGTTTGCGACTCCGGAGGTCGTGCAAACCGCGCATGAGCGCTTTGGTAACCCAAAAAATTTCATTAACCGCGAGCTAAGCTGGCTCGAGTTCGACCGGCGCGTGCTCGAAGAAGCGCAGGACCCGAGGCAACCGCTCATTGAGCGGGTCAAGTTTCTAACCATCGTCAGCTCGAATCTGGACGAGTTTTTCGAGATTCGCGTCGCCGGAATCAAACAACAGATCGAGAGCGAGACCAGCGAGATCGGTCCGGACGGTTTAAGCCCAACGGAGACATTCGACCGCATCCAGAAAACGGTGCGCGAACTCGTGGCGACGCAATATGCGCTCTGGAAAAATGAATTGCTGCCGGAACTGGCAAAGAACGGGATTTATGTGCGCGAGATCGCGGAGTTGCCGGCGAAACGCGCGGCTTGGGCGCACCGTTATTTTCAACAGGAAGTCTTTCCAATGCTGACGCCGCTGGCTGTGGATGCCAGTCATCCGTTCCCGCACCTCCTCAACCGCAGTCACAATCTGCTGGTGCGAGCAAAGACGCGCCGTCGCGGCGAACCGCTGCACGCCATCGTACAGGTGCCGCGGGTTGTTCCGCGACTGATCTTGATGCCTCGGGGCACTGGCGCGAACGAGCCGTGGGAATACATTTACCTGGCGTCGCTCATCAAACAGCACATCGCCGAATTGTTTCCCGGCTTGATCCTCGATGGCGCACACGCGTTTCGCGTGACTCGCAACAGCGACCTCTACATCGACGAAGAGGAAGCGGAAAATCTTTTGCGCACCATCGAGCAGGAACTGCGACGGTCAAGGCGCGGCAACGCCGTCCGTCTCGAAGTGGAAGCCGATTGTCCGAAAGATTTTCTCGAATTGCTGCTGAGATTCTTCGATCTCACGGAGGCCGATGCCTACAAGCTCGATGGCCCGCTTTCCATGACGCATCTCATGCCTCTCGTGACTAACGATGCGTTTGCCAAGCTGAAGGATCTGCCATTTCAGCCGGCGCGCGATCCAGCCCTGCCGCCGCATGTCGATTTTTTTGAAGTTTTGCGGCGCCAGGACGTGCTGCTCCATCATCCCTACGACAGCTTCGATCAAATCGTGGAATGGATCGAAGCTGCCGCTCGCGACCCCCAAGTGCTGGCAATCAAAATCACGCTGTACCGCACCAGCGGCGATTCACCGATTGTCGAAGCGCTCATCGACGCAGCGAACGCCGGAAAACAAGTTACCGCTATTGTCGAGCTGCGAGCGCGCTTCGATGAGGCGAGCAACATTCAATGGGCGCGTCGCCTGGAAGAAGCCGGAGCTCACGTGATCTATGGCGTAGTCGGTCTGAAGACGCATTGCAAAGCGCTGCTCATCGTTCGCCGCGATGCCGACCAGCTCCGGCGCTACGTCCACCTGGGAACTGGCAACTATCATTCACGGACTGCACGCATTTATACGGACTTCAGTTTGCTCACCAGCGAGCCGCAATTGAGCGAGGAGGTGGCGACTGTTTTCAATACTCTCACTGGCCTTGCTGGCTATCCGGGCCTGAAAAAATTGATGGTTGCGCCCTTCGACATGCACAGCCGGTTGATTGCATTGATCGAGCGCGAACGCGACAACGCACAGGCAGGCAAACCGGCGCGTATCGTTGCGAAGCTGAACGCGCTGGTGGATCAGGAGATCATTGAGAAACTCTATGAAGCCTCCTGCGCAGACGTGAGCATCGATCTCATCGTCCGCGGTATCTGTTGTTTGCGTCCCAAAATTCCCGATCTCAGCGAAAACATTCGCGTCATCAGTATCGTTGGCCGGTTTCTCGAGCACAGCCGGATTTTTCATTTCGAAAATGGCGGACAGCCCAAGGTCTTCCTCTCGAGCGCGGATTGGATGCCGCGAAATTTCTACCGGCGAATCGAATTGGCGTTCCCGGTCGAAAACCCAACGTTGCGCGACCAAATCACTAACGAGGTGCTTCCAAGTTTTTTAAATGATCGGGTGAAAGCCCGCGAGCTTCAGTCGGACCGAAGCTATCGGCGCTTGAAACCCGAAGGTTCGGAGCCGAGCGCGCAGGCGCAATGGCATTTTCGTGAAGTCTCGCGCGAGCGCGCAAAAAAAATGACCGGCTCAAAGAAGAAATTGCGTGCCGACAAATTAATTCCGATCACCGTAGCCAGTGACAAATCTGCGGCTCCAGCGGAATCCGGAACTGATCAGCAGCCGACGTCAACGCCCTCGGCCAAAACGACGAAACAGTCGTGATGCGGAGAAAAATCCTGGTCATCGACATCGGCGGCTCGAATGTGAAGCTGATGATTTCGCGCTCGGGAAAACGGAAATTCAAGTCCGGGCCGCACTTGACGCCGCGCGCGATGGTAGCGCAGATCGAACCGTTAGTCAGTGATTGGAAATTCGACGCGATCTCGATGGGATTCCCATCGCCCGTGCGCGACGGGCGAATCGTAAGCGAGCCGAAACATCTCGGAAAAGGCTGGGTTGGATTCGATTTCGAAAAAGCATTCAGCAAACCGGTTCGCATAATCAACGACGCATCCATGCAGGCGCTCGGCAGTTATCATGGCGGCCGAATGCTTTTTCTCGGGCTCGGCACAGGCCTCGGCTCGGCTCTGGTGTGGACCAATTATGTCCTCCCGCTGGAATTGGGTGATCTGCCGTATCGCAACGGCAGCATCATCGAAGATTATCTCGGGAAACCAGGTTTGGCGCGGCTTGGCGAAAAGACTTGGCGGCGCGACGTCGAGCACGCCCTCATTCAATTGAAAAAAGCACTCATTGCCGATTACGTGGTCCTCGGCGGCGGCAACGCTAAAAAAATCGATGAACTGCCGGAAGGAATCGAACGCGGCCACAATCGCAATGCATTTTTGGGCGGAACACGCTTGTGGCAAATTGACCTGCGGACGCGTCGGCCGAAGTGGCAAATCCTTTAAACACTTTACGATTCGACGCCTAACCCTTCAACGCTTGAACGATGGAACTTTATCTTCTGAGACATGGTGAGGCCGATTGGCCGGACTGGAACAAATCCGACGATGAACGTCCGCTGACCAAACGCGGCAAGAAAGAAATGCAGGAAGTGGCGAAATTTCTCGGCCGCCTGAAAGTGCGGCCCGACTTGATCGTCACGAGTCCGCTGCCGCGGGCATCGCAAACAGCTGAGATCGCAGCCGATTATTTGAAAGCGAACCATGAACCGGACTTCACGACTGTCATTTCGGGATTGACCGGCGCTTCGCTCAAGCTTTCCAAAGCCGGCGTCGCGCTGCTCGATGTTGATCCGGAGTCCGAAGAAGGAAAACTTCTCTGGCTTTTCCCGCCAAAATTTTCTCGAAAGTCTAAGTGACGAGCGCTTTCGCAAGCGAGTGCGATGATTTGCCTTCCCAGCCCTCAAGCCAACTCGTGACGCGAGCGGCGAAATCGCGCGAACACGACCGGATTGATTGGCCGGAGGATGCGTAGTTGATACCAAAGTGTTTTCGCTTTGGTCCTGAACGCGTGAAAATTTTCGGCGGTCGGATTTGCTGTAGCTTTAGCGAGCGCTTTCCTGGCCTGCTTGTAACTTACCTGCACGGCGCGGCGGAGCTGTTTACTGTTAAATTGGTCGAGGGTCCAGTGATCGAGGGATGAGCCTGCGTGCTCCAACAGAGGGACCGCTTGTGTTTGCCACTCCGCAAACGCGGCCATGAAATTTTCCAGTTCCAAGGTCAGCATCGCTTCGAGTTTTCCGTAAGCGTTGCGGCGATGGCGCTGGGTGACTTCTTGAAGTTGCCTCACGGTTTGCAAGCGCACTTCGGCATCGCGGATTTCCGAAGTCAGCCGCCCGACATCGCGCAGGCCACGGTCTTGTTTCCGGAAGAGACCTCGTCCGATCTCCTTGCGCACCAGCCGCAGCGCCCCGCGCGCTTTCTTCAAGTGCTTGCGCATTTCGTGCACCGGCGTGTCGTCGGTTTTCTCTTCGCCTTTGGCAATGGCGATGGCGCCCTCGATTTGTTTGCAGCAGATCTGGCGAAGATTATCGCCTAACGTTTCGCCGTGCCGTAATTCGTAGCTCATTGCCGATCTTATTCGCGGGCCAGTCTCACATTGCTGTAACGTTTTTCGCCGGTGATTTCACGCCCAAACCAGCGCGGGGGTTTGAATTGGCGGCAGCTCGCCTGGCTTGGGAATTCCACTTCCGCCACCATCAAACCATGATTGCGGCCGTGATAAGTGTCGATCTCGATCTTAAGATTTTTCCACGGAATTTCGTAGCGGGTCTTGCGCAATCGCCGCCCCGCCGTGGCCGGCCATAGAGTGGCAAATTGCTTCGGGCTCAGCCGGATTTCGCGTTCTTCCCTTGCCGCCGCCCGTCCGACCTTGAACGTAAGGAAGGCCGTTTTGCTTTTTTTGCGCAAGCGGACGTGTCGCCCGCCGGTTTCGCTCGCCAGATAGCCCTGCGCGATTCGGAAATGCCTTGAGCGCAACATTTCCAAAGGCAATCGCTTGATCAAAAATTTACGTTCGATCTCGCGCGACGAGACGTGATGGGGCCGGCGCATGTCGTCGATTCAAACGTTTCTTGAGCGAATCACCAACAATTAATTCGCCAGAAATTCACATCTGGGGATGCGGCCAGCGATCATGCCAATTTTTGTTCAGCGCGACCCGGTTGCAGGATCACGAGCGCGGATGGTCGCACTGTGATCTCAATTTCCCTGCGCTGTTTCGATTCCTGTTTTTTGCGCGGCCAGAGTTTGTCGTCGAGGTGAAGTTTCGACGATCCTTCCCAAACCACCTGTAACTTGCGGAACCGTCGAATCGGCAATGGGAATTTGGGCTTTTTCCCTGCCAGCCTTGCATCAAGATGATCCATG
>WNGK01008023.1_pt1 | contig 11011 bp, 9 predicted proteins | sample 5400601 | NCBI WGS metagenome assembly WNGK01 (sample SAMN13153376, study PRJNA577476) | soil metagenome | isolation source: 60 cm soil or saprolite under Garry oak tree replicate 1 | place: USA:California | collected 2016-06-15
GGGGGTTACTTGTAGTGCGAATGGGCTGGAACTTTCCACCTACGCGGAACATTTCTGCACATTTCTTGGAGGCGCTTTCCTACTCGTTGAGGGCTGGCCGGAGGACCGCGATGACAAAATGCGCGAAATTCGAAGCCCCTTCATCCAATTGGAGCCACCGCACCACGCAGTGCTCCGCCAGATACTTCGCAACGCGCGGTTCCGGAATTCCCAGATGCCCGGCGAGCTGCGGCTTGATCGATTCCACTCCACGCCGGCTCGAGCCACCGCGCAATAAGTTGGCGATGGCGATTCGCAGCGTCTGGCAAGCTTCCACGTAGTAATAGCTCGTCAGGTCAGAATCCGTCAGCACAAATACTCCGGGTCCTGCCGGCGCACGTTCCGCTTCTTCCAGTTTGGCAGGCGGGCAAGTCATCAGTCTTCGGAATTGCATTTCCAACAAGGAAATCCGGGAAGAGAGCCCGGGATCGCCATAGCGGCCCTTCACGCTCGGTCCGCCCGGCTCCCCAATCGGCTCGACCGGCAGGCTGGGGATGGCGCGGCTGTGCGTCACTCGGGGAGGAGCCGGCTCGGCCGATTCAGCGAAGACGGCAGGAGGCAATCCACGGCGTGGCATCGGCGGTTCCGGAGAGTGTAAACCAGAAGCAACCACTGCTTCCTTCCCATTGCCGCCCTTGCGTCTGTTCCGGCCCCCCCGGCGTCCCCGGCGACGGCCTTTTCTCTCAGGCCCGGAAGACATCGGCGCGTTCGCTGAACTTTCTGCTGCCTGCTGGATCTCGCTGGTGATCGCCACGGAGGATTCGAGCGCTTCCGGATTCGGTTCGAATGGCAAATCCGGCTCCGGTGCTGAAACCAGAGGTGGAGTCAAAGCAAACTCCTGCCTCGGCTGGGCCCCTGCTTCCAGCGGGATCTCGCCCGGCGCGCCTCCAAGCCGGACCGCAGCCTCCTGCGCCTTGATTTTCCAATCCGAGCGGCGGAATCTCTCCGCCGCCGCGGAATACCATTTCGCGGCATCGGCATTCTGCCCGGAGGTTTCGAAATATTTCGCCAGTTCGAACGCCACCATGGCGTCCCGCGTCTTTTGAAAGAGATTCGAAAGTTGTCCCGCGGGATCTTTGCCGGTACGCGCGCGGCGGATGCGGGCGGTAATCTGTTTCCAGTCGGTCATCTTTTGCTTGCATTGTAACAGCGGAACGCCTCATCGGCCAGCAAACTCCGTCCGCGCCAGAAGAGCGTTACTCTCCCGCCTAAGAAACGTTTGCCGATTGACGGCCCGAAGTTTAGTCAGTATTCTTCCGCTAGCCCTCTTGGAGGAGTTTGATGACGCGACTGCGCGTTGACCGTTTTACGGTCACCAGCAGAGTTGACCGTGTCACGGTCATCAGCAGAAAAGACCGTCTTATGGTCACCAGCGGCATTGACTGTCTTACGGTCGGAATAAAGAGCTTCGCAGTCGCCAGTCGTAACGACTTCATCTACCTTACGAAAAGCGTCCTCGCTCTGCTCATCTCAATCTCGCTCCTATCCTCTCCCGTCTGCGCCGCTCCTTCGTCTTCACTCGGTATCGTTGTTTACGCCGATCGGGCCCACGTCGGCGTCGGACAAGCATCCGTTGGCACAACCGTTTTTAGCGGCGACCGGCTCAGCACAGAACAGTCCGGCAGCGTCCAGGTCCGCACCGGTGCCGCACGCTTTGTCCTGTCTGGTGCCAGCACCGCCACTTTCTCTCTGGATGGGCCTAGCCCTGCCGCGACGCTGGCTTCCGGCTCCGCCACTTTTTCGACTGCCAATTCGAATGCTTTTGCTTTGCACGTTGCTTCTGCCGTGATTCGCCCGAATTCCGACCACCCCACCATCGGACAAGTTACGGTCTTGAATCCCAAGGAATTGATCGTCAAGAGCACTCGCGGGTCACTCAGTGTCGCCGTCGAAGATGACGTGCGCGAGATTCCGGAAGGCGCCGCCTATCGCGTGGTTCTCGATCCCAACGCTGCCAACCCGCAGGGACCGCGCGGCGCGGGCACCAAGGGTTATGGTGGACCACCGGCCAAGGCCGCCAGGAGCAGGTTCATCTGGTACGCCATCGGTGTCACTGCCATTGCAACTTATTTTGTTGTTAGCGAAGCCTTCGAAAGCCCCGACCGCCCGTAAGCTGACTGCAGCGCCTCGCTTTAATCGGTTCGACGGCTATTCGTTTTTGAGCCACGCGTTGAAATAATTCCTTCCGCCATTATTTCGATCGAAGCGAAATCCGTTCCAAAAACCAAACATCCAGGCGCGTTGTAGACGCTTTCGGTGCAAGGCAGTGCGCGAGATGCGAAACACCGTCTTGACGCGCGATTGGCCATCCTGCCTCAATCTGCCCCGGGTGACAAGCAGACAGACGCAAAGATCAACACCGTTCCCATCTTGGTCTGAACCGTATCTCTCTCTGTCCTTCAATACAAGCGATACACGTCCATGTCCATGTTGGGGTTTGTATTGCCAGGGTTCCCGCGGAAATCAGCCCAAGCCGCGAATCCTAGGCCCGAACCATCTACCGCGGCACCGGTGTAATCGCCGATAAAGGATCCTGTGAACGTGATGTATGGATTCGACGATTCGGTCGTCAGGCGCGTCTCACTCGCGAACGCATCCGATGAGCTGCGCGCAGCATAGTCCAGGCAGACCGGACCAGGGAGAAGGCTAAGCGTGCCCGTCGTCGTGTCTTGCACCTGGGCGTGGCAGTCGTCGCTGTCCGGAGAATAAGAGCGTGTGTAGTAGGTGACGATCAGGCGTCCCGCATTGAAGCCCACGGCGGAATAAACCTTGTCGGCGGCCCCTGTGGTGATCACCTTCGGCGCGCTCCAGGTGGTACCGTTCGAAGAAGTGATGAGCTTTACCTGATTGGAGGTGGGCCCAACGAAATGGCCGCCCTTTTCAAAGCCGCAACTGGCGTTCGCCTGGTCATCGGTCCAAGTGATGCCCATGTGACCGCTCGTGGGATCGATAGCAAAACTTGGAAAGCTGTTGATGCGGAATTGTTCTCTGCTCAGGGTCTGCCGGCCCTGCGCGACGTTAATCGGATAACAGTTGAAATCGTCGTAGGCGCGGGCGAGCTCGGTGTTGGTGAAGGTCTTGCCGCCATCGGTCGAGCGCGCCAGGATAATTGCATCACCGAAAAAGTTGGTACTCGGCGTTGCCCCCTCGTAGGCCACATAAACCGTTCCGTCCGGTGCCACTTGTGTCTGCGAACCCTGATTGAATGGATGCGAGTCATCACTGACTTTCGCAAAGTCAGACCAGGTATTCCCGCCATCGTGGGACGCCGATATCACGATGGGCGAACCGGCGAAACCCTGTAGAGCTCCCCTCGACTTAAAGCGTGTCCACGTGACATAGACGGTGCCGTCCGGCCCCACCGTGATCCAGTCCTTGTCATTAAAAAGCTCGTTCGGGTCGGTGAAGTGGACCATTTTGGGCGCGTCCCACGTCATTCCCCCATCGTGCGAGGCGCTCACGGCCACGCCGCTGGCGGTGCTGCCCTTTCGGAAGTTGCAGTTCAGGCCCACATAGTACAAGGTTCCGTCGGGCCCGAATGCCAATACCGGGTCGCCACAAGAATCCACGCGCGCGAAGACCCCTTGCCCGCCGGTCGCTCCGGTGCGGCCCGGGAGTACCACGTCGGTGAAGGTCTTCCCTCCATCCATGCTCACATAAACCTCATCGCCATGGATGCGGTACTCGTTGGCCGAGGTGACGACGTTGTTCGCGTTGGTCGGGTTGATGACGATGTTCGACTCGTTTTGTGGGTTGTAGCACTTCGTGTTATTCGCTAAGGGGAACGTTGTGTCGCCCACGATCGCGTCGGCGGTTTGCGTGCCGGCAAACGGCGCATACAGGGTCGTCGAGGTGCTGAACGGGGCGAAGCGGCAGCGTGATACGAAGATCTTTCCCGAGGGATCGGGACGAGCGGCCATCGCTGCTTCAAATTGCGCGGGTGTAAATAGGCCGTCATCGTTGCTGGCCAGCGGATCGGGGGCCGAATTCTTAAAGCGGTTTCCGGAATCCGCCGCCGCTGTCAATGCAAATACCAACACTACTAGAACGATTCGAAAGAGCTTTTTCATTGGACCACCTTTTCCGGACTCTCTTCGGGGACGAGGCGAGTTTGGTAACACGGTGATCGATACTCTGTCAAGCAGGCGTTGTTCACAAGCCTCATGGAATGGCCTCGTGGAATGGCAGAACGAGAGACATGGAAGTGGGGTCGAAGGGAGTGCCAGCTCCGCTCCGGCCCGTCGTGCCACACTTCCCATCCCACTGAAGGAGCACTCCTAGCCTAGCCTGACTTGACTGCTCAGCAGATTTCGCTTGACTCCCGCTAATGAGTAGTGAAGCGGGGATTTGAGCCCTATCGAGCGCCACAGGTCGTGCTGGAGCCCGGCCGCGAATTATCCCAGAACGTCACATTGGAAGTCGCCGGAGTCATGGAAGAAGTGGACGTAGTGCCGGAAGGAACAGTCAAACCCCTGCCTGGATCGGAAACGGGAGGAAAACCATCGCGCCTGCGCCTCGGCGGCGAAGTACAGGCTACAAAACTTCTCAACAAGGTGCAGCCAGCCTATCCCGCTTCTGCCAAATCGGCCGGCATCCAAGGCACTGTGATCCTTCACGCCGTCATAGGGATGGACGGCAAACCGTTGTCCCTCCGCGTCATGAACAGCCAGGCTGATCCAGAGCTTGCCCGCGCCGCCGTCGAATCGGTCAGCCAATGGCGTTATCGCTCGACGCTGCTGAACGGAGAGCCCATCGAAGTCGACACCACCATTATGGTGAATTTCTCACTACTGCCCTAAGGGGTCACCCGAACGCATGACCCGCTACTGAGAAGCGCCGTACTTGGGATCGAGGCGCATTACGATAAATCCGTATCCACGAGTGACATCAAAGCCTCAATAGATGATCATTATGGAAAATCGACCTATGTCATCGATAATGAGACCTCGCCGGTAAAGGTGTGGCGCGTCGAACCTGAGAGAATTGCGATTCAGTTGGCCGAAGAGGATAACGGAATGAAGGAGGTCATCTACTTGTCTGCAAATGCGTGGCGCAAACCAACTGCCCCTAGCTCCGCGCACGGAATTTTGCATCTGCGAGTTTTGACTAAACTTCATACACCGAAATCGCCAATGGCAGGAAGAAAATGACGGGCAAGCATATGGTACGGATTAACATTGCCCTGTTGATTTGCGGCCTGGTTATTCTTGGAAACGCATACCACAGTAGCGCCGATACTTTCGCCTACGATGGAAAGTGGTGGCTTTCCGTCGATAAAGCTCGACGTGAGGGTTTCGTGGATGGGTACATCGCTTGTTACATGGGCGATGTGAAGGGGAAAATAAAATTCGACCACACCGGGCAGTCGTACGCGCCGCGAGTGACCGATTATTTAGACAATCATTCGCAAGAACAAGACAGGTCTGTTGAAGAATTGCTATGGAAGATGACTACACCTCCTTTCGCACCTCCTGCGAGAAGGTACAAGGGAACCGCAGCTGGCGGTCCCACGGGAAAATATGGCATCGACGCTCAATTTTGGCGCGAAATTCGGCCTTCGAAACGGCTTGGAGTCGTTGAGGGCTTTCTCTATTGCTATTCCAAATATGAAACGGGATCAAGGGGCACATTTTCAAAGGCTCCGCCTTGGTACGCAGAGGCGATTTCGAACTGGTACGGAGTGGACGACAAAACAGATACGATTAATAAGGAGAGAGTTAACGTGGAGATTCCAGTCGTTTTATTCAAATTTCGCGATTCGGAAACGCCCTGATTCCTTCTGATCGGTTCTAATCGTAGTGCGGCTGGCGGGTAGCGACTCCTTCTACTTCTCTTGCTTGTCGGCAGGCACGACGTTAGTACGCAATTTCCATCAACTTAACCATAATAACTAACGGGGGTGCCCGCTCTTCGGTTTTGGTTTTCGAAGGGTGAGCAATTCTTTGCTTTGTGCTTTTCTTCATCACGCACTTTGGCCTACAACCCCGCAATCACTTCAATCTCCACCAGCGCATCCTTCGGTAAGCGCGCCACCTGCACCGTCGACCTCGCCGGCGCTGCCGATGTGAAATACTTCGCGTACACTTCGTTCATCGCCGCAAAATCGTTCATGTCCTTCAGGAAAACCGTCGTCTTCACCACGTGATGCAGATTCGATCCCGCCGCCTCCAGAATCCCCTTCACGTTTTCCAGCGTCCGTTCCGTTTGCTGCCGGATCTCCGCTCCCGCCATCTCGCCGGTTTTCGGATCCAACGCCACCTGCCCCGAGACGTACAAAAATCCGTTCGCCCGGATGGCCTGCGAATACGGTCCGATGGGCTTCGGCCCCCGGTCGGTCAGAATGACGTCTCTCATGGTGCGGTCTCCTTTTCAGATTGGCCCGTCGCCGCCGCGGCTTCTCGGTAACGCGCGCGAAACTCTTCCGGCACTCCCGGTCGCTTCATCCATAGTCGCACGAACTCCGCGGCATTCTGGTGCGTTTCCTGATCGAACGAGGCAATCAGGTCGCCGACTTCCAACCCGCGCTCCTTGCGAGCAGACAACATGTGGCTGATCGCCTTCCGAAACACTCCCTGCCCATAGCGATCCTGCAATGCATAGAAAAATAGAAAACTCTTCGCGCGCACCACCGCCGGATCTTCCGGCCCGCGCCCTGCGGCCTTCTCTGGGACCAATTGCAGCACTCGGCGAATCGTTTCCGTGCGCGAGTCCGCTCCTTCCGCGGCCTCCCGCCCAATCCACGCCGCAAACGCTGGAAGCGCGGAGAGCGGAGGCTCCTGTTCGTAGAATCCGGGGCTTTGCGCGTAACCGAGCCAGCTCGAAGCCAGTGACGGAGCGGCGGCGACCACGAGTTTCGGCATGCCTCCGCTGAGATCTACCAGCGTAGTGTCCAGAGAAACCATTTCCGCGGAGACGGACTCCTTTTCGTCACCCAATAGCTTGGCCGTTGTGGCGGTAAGATTCGTGAAACATCCGGCCGCCACGGGACATTCCACAATCCAGGTTCTGGAAGAATCCTTGCTGCGCGCCCCGAACGCCGAATCGTACGCCGCCATCGTTCGAGCGAGCGCATCGCTTGCGCCGCGCAACCCCGCGGCCGCCTGCGGTTTGTGCGTCCACAAAATAATCTTTCCATTGCCGCCAATTTGCGCGGAAGTATAGCGTCCCGCAATCACGAAAGGATAATGGTCGTTCGCTCTCTGTGAGGCGAGCACGATCATCTCCCCGTTCTTACGCGAAGTTTTCTTTTGCTTGCCGCTGGTGTGCACTAGAAATCCGTCCGGCACACTCACATTCATTTCCCATTTTTTCGGCGGCACGCCGCCGGTGGCGAAGAGGCCTCGCGCAGGCAGCAATTCGGGACTCCATCCCTCTGCCGGCAGAAAAAACGCATCGCCGGAAAAACTCAATGCCGTTTCGCCCTCGGCCGCCGGCAAATACTCCACGGAGAGATGCAAACTATGCCGCGCCGATTTAGTCCATGGCTGCGGAAGGGAAATCAGCGCGTTTCGCGGATTCTCGGCGGAGATCCCTGTTGTGATTTCGGTACAATCCCAGATTGCGCGAGGCTCATCAAAATGAAAACGCCGCCGCCCTGGCAACCGCAATTCGAGTTCGTTGAGCGGCTGGTTGCCGGTATTCTTGAGTTGGTATTCCGCCTCGATTCGAATGCGCGGCTGCGGGGCCGCAACAAACTGCACGCGGATTCGCTGGCTCTGGATGGTGTAGCCGGGGCCGAGCGGCGCCACGCAACCGGCCGCCCCGAAAACCGCAACCGCGGAAAGCGCCGCAAAGGCGAAACGCGCATGAATTCGAAGGCACAAAACAATTAGATTGTAACGGGGAAAAGTCGGAAGCAAAAGCGGCGCGTAAATGTTTGCAGGCGGCGGTAGACCGTTGCTGTCGAACCTCGCTCAACTTTCCAAAGGGAGAATCAGCGCCGGCGTCCGCGCGTTCGAACGAAACCCGTGTTCGCATGATTCCGCGTGGCTTCCCGCACCGCGGCTTCCCGGTCGGCCTGCGCGTCCGTCATTCCCTCATTGATGCGCTCGAGAATTTGTTTTTCTGTGAGTCCGGTATTTTTCAGGCGGCCGATTTCCGCGCTGCTCATGGTGCGCTGGCCCCTCAGTCTCCGGTGCAAAATAAAATCGACCGCGGAATCGGAAAGCCCCACCAGTCGCAGCATGACGGCGTCGGTGCTGAGGATATCGAGCTGATCGGCTTTTGCAATTTCCAGAATCACCGGCTCGGCGTAACCCGCGTGCGCGAGGTTGACTGCGGGATCGGCGTTCGCAAAGGGATGCTCGTGCTGGTGCGCGTCAGTAATCAGAGTTACGCAAGTATCGTCCGTGATCCCGGCTTGCCTCAGCTTTACGAGTTGCGCGACTTCCGCATCGGAAGTGTTTAATTTTTTGAGCTCTTCAACGCTGCTGGACCACATCCCCGCCTGGTCGAGCGGACGATAATCCGTGAGCAGGTGCTTATCGCACCCGCTCGTCCGGAAGAGGACCACCACCCCGAGAAGCATGAGCTTGTACCGCATGACTCCATTGTATCGGGAGCAACGGGGAGGGCCCGAAAGTGTGCTGTGCGAGATACCCGTGCGGAAGGACAGGTCGCTAAAAGTGGGCGAATGCCCAACAAAAAAAGGAATTTTCAGCGGTGGTGAATTAGGCGTGGCATGAGTATTGAACAGAAGTCATTTCATTGGCTCATTGGCCGGGCTGGCAGACGCGTTCGACGCCGAAAACGCCGGAGATTTTTTTTATGTTGGCCAGGATGGTTTCGAGCTGGCGCTTATCGGCGATTTCCAGGTTGGCGTCAATGCGCGCGTTGGCACGATCGGGGCGGCTTTCGAGGTTGTGAATGTTGGAACCGGCACCGCTGATGACGGCGGTGATGTCGGCAAGAAGGCCGGCGCGGTCGCGTGCGCGGATGGTGAGCTGCACGGGGAAAGTCGCCTCTGATCCGCCGCCCCACTCGACGGCGATGCGGCGCTCGGTCTGGTACATGAGATTCTGGACGTTGGGACACTGGCGAGTGTGCACGGCGACGCCGCGGCCGCGCGTGATGTAGCCGACAATTTCGTCGCCGGGAATGGGATTGCAACACTTGGCGCGGTAAACGAGCAAGTCGTCATGGCCCTTGACGACGAGCGGGGCTTCGCCGAAGCCCAGCATGCGCTTGACGGTTTTGACGAGCGTGGGCTTGGCGTCAATGGTTTCGGCCTCGGCGGATTTTTCCGGCTCTCCGAGAAGGCGGGTGAGGACCTGGCGGGCGGAATATTTTCCGAAACCAACGGCGGCGTAGAGATCCTCCGTTTTGGAAAGACCGTAGTCGGAAATAAGTTTGTGGATGTCGGCTTCCGGGATTTTCTTGAGGCTGCGGCCGAAGTGGCGCGCTTCGTTTTCGAGCAGGCGCTTACCCATTTCCGTGGCTTCTTCGCGTTCCTGCTCGTTGATCCAGTGGCGAATCTTGCTTTTCGCCGAGGATGATTTGACAAAGCTGAGCCAGTCGCGGCTGGGGTGGTGTCCTTTTTGGGTGATGATTTCCACGACATCGCCGCTGCTGATTTCATGGCGCAACGAAACCATCTGGCCGTTCACTTTTGCGCCCACGCACTGGTGCCCCACTTCCGTGTGAACCATGTATGCAAAATCGACGGGAGTAGCGCCGCGCGGAAGCTCCAGCACGCGGCCTTTCGGCGTGAACGCGTAGACTTCGACGGGGGCGAGATCCACTTTCAGCGTGGAGAGAAATTCTCCCGGCTCCTGAAGTTCCTGCGACCATTCAATGAGCTGGCGCATCCAGGTGATGCGCTGGTCGTCATCCTCCGACGAGGGCTTTCCGGATTTGTATTTCCAGTGCGCGGCAACGCCTTCCTCGGCGATGCGATGCATTTCCTGGGTGCGGATTTGCACCTCGAAGGGCTGGCCGCTGTGAAGCACGGTGGTATGCAGCGACTGATAGAGATTCGGCCGGGCAATGGCAATGTAGTCCTTGAAGCGTCCGGGGACGGGACGCCAGATGTGATGGACGACGCCAAGAGCCGCGTAACAATTGCGCTCGGAATCGGTGATGACACGCACGGCGAGGAGATCGTAAACCTGGCCGAGACCGATTTCCTGGCGGATGAGTTTGCGATGAACGGAATACAAGCCTTTTATGCGAGATTCGAGCTCAGCGGGAATGCCGGCCTCGACGAGCCTGGTCTGGATAGTAGCCTGAACTTCCTCGAGAAATTTTTTGTGGCTGGGCGCCTTGTCGCTGATTTCTTTTTGCAAGGCGAAGAAAGCTTCCGGCTCGAGATAGCGAAACGCCAGGTCCTCGAGCTCGCCGCGTACCACGCCCATGCCCAAGCGGAGCGCAATGGGCGCGTAGATGTCCAGCGTTTCGCGCGAAATGCGGTGCTGCTTTTCGGGTTCGAGATATTCGAGCGTGCGCATGTTGTGCAGCCGGTCGGCCAGCTTGACGAGAACGACGCGGACGTCGTTCACCATGGCGAGCAGCATCTTGCGGACGTTTTCGGCCTGGCGCGCTTCGGGCGCCATCATCTTGAGGCGACCGATTTTTGTTACGCCCTCGACGAGATGGGCGACTTCCGCGCCAAAGCGTTCTTCAATGCGGGAGACGGGGTACTCGGTATCTTCGATGGCGTCGTGGAGAATCGCGGCGGTGAGCGTGGTGGCATCGAGGCGCATGTCCGCGAGAATATGGGCGACTTCGAGCAGATGGGACAAGTAAGGATCGCCGGAGCTGCGGAACTGGTCGTGATGGCGCTCCGTGGCGATTTCGTAGGCGCGGCGGACCATCCAGGGATCTTCGGAAGGGCGATTCTTGCGGAGCTTTTCGAGGAGCTCTTCGAGGCGCGCGTCGAGCTGGCGAACGGCGCGGTCGCGGTTGAAGCTGAGGGGGATTTTTTCAGGAGACGGCATGGCTTAGTTTACGCCTGATTGAGGGCCTCCGGGCAGAG
>WNGK01009173.1_pt1 | contig 11011 bp, 9 predicted proteins | sample 5400601 | NCBI WGS metagenome assembly WNGK01 (sample SAMN13153376, study PRJNA577476) | soil metagenome | isolation source: 60 cm soil or saprolite under Garry oak tree replicate 1 | place: USA:California | collected 2016-06-15
ACTACGCCGCGTGACTTCCACGTAGATCCTGGAAGCCCCTCTCCGAAACTGAAACGTCGGGCCCGCGATACTGTTTCAAAGTTCTTGAACGAATCGGCCGTGGGGCTGTAGAAAGCCGCGCATTCCAGGGCCATACGCAACTCGTTGACGATCCAGAATCCACCGACATCCCACCCCAAACGCGTTGTCAGCAGTCGCAGCATAGCGTCAGCGGGAGGACTCTCATCAGGCGCTTCGGTAAATAAGCGAGTCACTTCATGACTGATGTTCCAGTAGTCCTGCGCGCTCAGAGCATCTACCTGCTTCTGATTGGATACCGTTCGATTGTGCTTGCTCATTTCTTGCAGCGACGCTCGCAAGCGTAAAACTTCGGACATCCGCTTTCAAGCCTAATGAGCGGGCCGCTTGCGATTCGAGGCGACCAGCAACGCCTACTTTCGGGTGCGCAGTAATTTCTCGGCTAGCTTGGAGTAGTATTCCCCCGTCTTGCCGAGACCAGGGTCCTCTCGCTTCTCGTCCAAAGGAATTAGTCGCGGGCCTTCATCTCTGGCGGCAGGCGCGGTCGGCGAAACGAGCCGAACGAATTTCTTCCGCCGTTTCTTTGTTGAAGACGATCTTCGCAATGTGCGGCTACTCTGTACCAATCATCCTAAGTAGGCAATACAGGAAAAGCTGTACGTGCTAGGGGTAGGTGTCGGAAAAATGCCCGCCGAGGGAAGGGGAGCGGGCCATTTCCGTTTCTAAGGTTTCTTCTTGGATTCTACGCCTTCAGTAGCAGATGCCTGTAAGCCCACAGGTTTTTTGGCACCGGTCGTTACGGGATGGAAGGGGGCTAAACCTTGCGTTCCTTGTTTTCAGCGGAGTGAGCTAGACGTTTCTTGATTTCCGCTCGAACCTGCTTCTGCTCCTGCCCCAGTGCCTCAATTAGCTTCTCGATGAGCAAACGAACCTTCTCAGGGTCTTTCTCTTCAGCGGCGAGTTGTTTCCAATCTTCCGCCATGTAGAAAAACTATCACATTGAGAGTACCTGCTCCAAGACACGATGATTGAACCAGTTAACCACCAATCCAGTTTTGGCTTCTCGGCGAAAGAAATCAATCGGGGTCCTTCGTCTCTCGCGGTAGGCATGGTCGGCTACTCTGTCTCAATCATTCAGGGCGGGCAATGCAGGGCTTTTACCGGGGAATCGCGTTGCTCAACAATGGTGGCGTCATTCGTTCTTCCATATTCTCTTCTTTGGAGCTAGCTTGCTTTTTCGATATCCTCCAGCCTCGCAGCGGTAGATTCCGCTTCTTTTCTCAAGTCCTCCAATGAAAAGAGGTCCCACTCTGATTCGTCGATGACAGCCAAGTTGGCTACCACGGCTGCCGCGTCCTTGCGCATGTCCTCCAGATCGTCCAGCGTCACCCCCGATGCCTCGATGGCGACAAGGTTCTGCTTGATGGTCTCGGTCAGTTCCTTCATCTCGCGAAGTTCGGCCAAGCTATAATCTTGCATTACTTTTTTCCCCTCCTTAATTCGGGCACAAATATTCCGCTACAGGCAGTTTCCTTTTCAACGCCCATTTTTGGTGCAAATGTGCAAAACGTCCGCTTTTGGTCCAAATGTGCAAATCGGCTAACAAATGAAGTAGCCGAGAACGCGGTGCTACAGATGCCAGTCAAGCGTAATCTTTCCACATGGTTGGTCGCGTTATTGTGGTTGTACTGCTGCTGGTGGTAGCCGGGCGGATCTTTTACCGCATGATTTATCCACACCTGAAACGAGACGGAAAATGAAACTGATAGAAGCCTAGGCAAAAAAAGAAGGGCCCGCCTGGGGAAGTTTTCAAGACGGGCTTCAACTGGGGGAACCGGGATCTAAGCGTTGCTTGGGCCAGCTTGACGACTTCGTATGCTTCCCGTCAAGGTTACTGTAGTTCGCCCGAAGAATGCCGAGAGCGAGCCGAATGTTGGGTTCCTATTCATGGAAGGTTTTGCCGTAGATGTAGGATGTCCTGGTCGTGAGCCAGACTTCTGCGGCTTCCTGGAAGAGCATGTGTGCGATGTGCAATTCTGCCGCTTTAGGTTGCAACGGCGTGCCCTTCTGGCTTCCTAGTTCTGCTTCGGGAACTTGGGCTTCGACAATCGCGCCGCAGTCCCGGCAGACCAGGTGCGCATGGTTGCATTGGCCAGGCTCCTTTGGCGTGGTCACCTTCGCGAAGCATAGCGGGCAGCGCCGCTCGCGTGGAATGGTCTCAACCATTCAGGCGGTATACAATCAGCAAAGCCCTCCTGCTCCAGCACAAGAATTACGTTTTACTATTGGTCTTATGATTTCGGCCTAATGGCTCTGAAGTAAGCATCTACAACAGTTTCGCCAAGACTGAGCCGGTCAAGCAAATGGAATCAGCATCGCGAAGGCAATACTTCCTAAGATTGGTAACGGTTTTTGTCCTTTATCTCAGCGCCGGCAAGCTCGGGCTCTCCGTGCCATTCACGAGCGGCAACGTCTCACCGGTCTGGCCCGCTTCAGGCGTAGCCCTCGCATCAGTGTTGCTATGGGGATACGAAATCTGGCCGGGAGTTGCCTTGGCCGCGTTCTTCGTTAATTTTCTCAGCCAGATTCCCGCAATATCCTCTATCGGAATCGCGCTCGGAAACACATCGAGCGCTCTGCTTGGTGGCTATCTCGTGCGCCGCTTCATAAGCGATAAACCCTCTTTTGAGCGATTGCGGGATGTTCTTGGATTGATAGCTTTCGGCGCCGCAATCGCCCCGATTGTCGCCGCTTCGGTTGGAGCGACAACTATCTTTTTGACACACATTCGGGCGTGGTCTGGTTTCAGTTCGGCATGCCGAATTTGGTGGCTGGGTGATGCGATGGGAGTACTGATCGTCACGCCATTGTTCTTCACAGGTCGAGCGCTCACTAGGTCTTTCAACAGAGTAAGAATGATCGAGTCGTTCGTGCTGTTGCTTAGCCTGCTCGCGACGTGTTTTGCGATTTTCGGAGGTCGCCTGGGGCCGGGAATGAAGGACGATGTCTTGGCGTTCCTGGCATTTCCATTCGTCATTTGGGCAGCTATTCGTTTTCGTGCGTTTGGTGCGGGGATTGCGACATTTGTGATCGCAGCTATATCAGTTTGGGGCACGGCGCAAGGAAATGGACCTTTCATAAAACACAATCCTCTGCACGGTGCTGCCCTTCTGCAGCTTTTCATCGCTGTAACCGCCATAACCGGATTGGTTCTGGGCGCGGTGACAACGGAACGTGAGGAGGCCGGAGAAGCATCGGACACCAAGGAAAAATTGCTCAGGGCACTGCATCAGGCTCAGTCTTCCTTACAAGAAGCTCATGCACAATTGGAACTCCGGGTTCGAGAGCGAACTGCCGAACTAGAGCGGGCGCAGGAAGGCTTGCGTGCTTTGTCTGGCCAACTTCTGACCATGCAGGATGAAGAACGGCGGCGTATCGCGCGCGAACTGCACGACAGTGCTGGACAAATAACGGTCGCGCTGGGCATGAATCTCACTTCCATTCTCGCGGAGACCAAGAATCTTACTCCGAAGGCTGGAAAGGCTTGTCGGGAAGCTAGTGAATTGGTACAGCAATTGTCCAGGGAGCTGCGCACCATTTCTCATTTGCTGCATCCGCCACTGCTTGACGAAGCTGGGCTTCCGCCTGCCCTTACGTGGCTTGTGGACGGATTCGCTCAACGGAGCAAGATTTCGGTGAAACTGGATCTGGCACCTGACTTGGGGCGTTTCTCACCCGAATTGGAGACTGCAATTTTTCGGGTCATCCAGGAATGCCTTACCAACATTCTTCGGCACTCCGAGAGTCGTGCTGCTTCTATCCGCATCGCCCGCGACGTCGACGAAATAAAAGTAGAGGTGCGCGACCAAGGCAAAGGAATGCCGTCGATGTCAAATGGATCAAGTGGGCGCAGAAGGATGGGCGTTGGCATTCAAGGCATGCGCGAGCGAATTACGCAGCTCGGAGGCCGATTCGACATTCGTTCCGGCAAGAATGGAACTACCGTCCTCGCTAGCCTACCGGTGCCGAGCGCTACCCTTCAGAGCGCTCGGACCACCGCACAAGAAGCTCCATAGAGTTGAGAATATATTCCGGTCCCGGTTGGTTGACGTTGGGAGAAGTTGCTGATGGAAACCGTTTTCAACCATGCCTCGGAAGGCGACCTGGTTTAAAATATTGGCCGTTTTCGAAGCTGAAAAAGAAATTCCGAGCTTCATGTAGAGTGCGTCGTTGTTTAAGGGAGACTGCAATGATTCTGATCACTGGAGCAAGTGGAAACGTCGGGCGTGAAGTGGTAAAGCAAGCGCTGGCGGTGGGGCTGAACATACGCGCCACCTTCCAATCGGCTGACGTAGCAGCCAAAGCCCCTGCGGGATTGGAAGGCGTAATCATAGATTACGCCAAACCGGAGACGATCCGTCCAGCATTGCACGGAGTCGAGAAGATTTTTCTGGTTGGGCCGCCCGTTCGGGACCTGCCAGCCATGGAAGCGAACTTCATCAAAGAGGTGCGAGCGGCGGGGCGGCCGCACATTGTTAAGCTTTCCGCTCTAGGTGGGCGCGAATCCATGTTTCCGGGCGGGCATCGTGATTCGGAGGAGAACATAGAGGCCTCGGGAGTACCCTACACATTTCTTCGCCCCAACGGTTTCATGCAGAACCTGGTTAACTATGATGCTGGCACGATCAGGTCTCAGAATGCGTTCTACGGATGCGAGGGGAATGGCGCGGTCAGCGTAGTTGATATCCGGGATATTGCTGCGGTGGCAGTGATCGTTCTCGCCGCGACCGGACACGCAGGCAAGTCTTACGCATTGACGGGAAGTGAAGCTCTCACGAAAGGACACGTTGCGGAGAAAATTTCTCGAGTTGCTGGGCGCAAGATCAACTATGTGGACCTGCCGCCGGCCGAATTCAAGAAAGCAATCATGTCCAGTGGCATGCCGGAATGGTCCGCCGATGCTCTGGTCGACCTGCAGCGTCTCTACCGCGAAGGGAAAGCGAGTCTGTTGACGGATGACGTGGAGCGACTCACAGGACGCAAGCCGATCACCTTCGATCAGTTCGCGCTTGACTACGCCTTTGCGTTCCAGACTGAGGCAAAGGCAGCGAGTTAACTGTGAAATGAAGTCCGCAGTCGTCTGCGTGCCATGTCGCTGGCCGTGGAGGGCAAAATCGGCGACGAATTGATCGGCGGCATGGTGCACGAGATGAACGTGTCCTACATCATCTCCGATCTGAAACTTCCGCCCGTGGGTTCGAAAGAAGTTTGTTCCAGCAAGCCTTCATTACGGCTCGCCAGCTCCACCCTACCCTACCTAGGCAGGGTGCTTTTTCAATAGAGCGCCAATTAGGTTGTGACTTGTTCCGATGCCGAGCCCGGCGAAGGGGCGGCGTCAGACCGCTATGCGGCGGCCCTCTGCTTCTTTCTCAGCCAACACCTGCAGCGGGATGTCGCGCAGGGAAACCAGGCCCTTCAGTTCTTTGCCGTCGGTGAGAGGCAAGTGACGGACACCGAATTCGCGCATCAGAGACAGGCAGTTCTCTACCGTCTCCTGCACGCTGACCGCTTTGGGATTGGCGGTCATCACCTCGGAAACTTTGGTGGTTCCGGGCGTGCGGCCTACGGCCACCACGCGGTTCATGATGTCGCGCTCGGAGAAAATGCCCACCAGTTCCCCGTTACGTAGCACCGGCAAAGCGCCGATGTGGTGCTCCAGCATGAAACGGGCCGCCTCCAGCACCGTATGGTCGGCTTCGATGGAGTAAACTCTGCGGTCTTTTACCAGATCGTAAATCAGCGCCATGGGGGACTCATCGAAAATCGGGTTTCCAGCGGCCGGTTCATGGGCTTCCCACAAGGCTCGGCTAGAAGTGTCGAGTGAAAAACTTTACCACATCTCCCGCCGGCGAGAAAACACCCGTCCGGAGAAGCACGCTGGGGCGGAGTCTGGCTAGACGAACTCGACTTTTTCGACACCGCTTAACCGACGTGAAGCGGCAATATATCGGAGTTTAACGACAGTCGAGCCAGCTTACAAGCGGTCCGGAAGCAGTCCTCGCATAGTGAGCCAAGTGAGCGCAGTAAGACTGTGCGGCAAGCGGAGGTCCTGATCCACCGGCGTAAGTATGTGCCGGCTATTGCCTTAGGGATTGTGCTGTGTCTGCAGGCGATAACTCGTCTGGCTTGAAGATCATTCCCCGGCTGGTCTTGCCATTCATGATTACGGGAAGCGGCGCTGCAAAATGCAGCTGGCGGACGCAGCCCTGTTCCTCCACGGCGGGCTGCGAACTGAGCCACTGCCAGTCCACAAAGCCCTCCCCAGCGTCCGGGTTGACGGTGAAATAACCAATCTGAAATGCCGTCAGGTTCTGGAAAAAATGGCTCCCTTGCGACGGTGTCACGCGAAAATCGCGGAATCCAGCCTCCACGATTACGCGGGCACCTGAAATCTGGTCCCAGGCCACTGGGATTCCGAGCCACGGGTCATTCGATCCCCACCGGCCCACACCAATCAGGAGATACGGAGTGCCCTTCTCGCTGAGCTTCGCGTTGAAATAAATGACGCCCCGGGCCACCTCCTGACTACGGGCGCGTTCGAAGCGGTGAAAGTCCACCACCACTGCATCGTGCAAATCCTGAATACGGCCGTTACCCAGCACCTTTGAGCTTTGACAGATAAGCCGGGCCGGGTCCACGTCTTCCATCCGGCACTCCTCCCCCTCACGCGAGAGCATCAGCGGACGTATTTGGAGAAACCCAAAATCGGCGGTCTCGTCTGGGAGACGCTTCAGTCGCACCGCGAACTCGATTTCCACCGGACGCCCGAGCGCGTCTTCCCCGATTCTCATGAGTTGTTCGAGAATCGAGGCCAGCGGGAAGACATCGTGCTTGAGGATCGGAGCGAAACTCACGACGCGAATCCCAGGCCGGCTGAGTCCGTCATAGACGACATGATTGTCACCGGAGTAGGTGGAGCCGAGGCTGTGCAATGTCCCGTCCCTCTCCGCCGCATCCAGCCCGAATCGCACTTCCCGCAGATCGGCAACGGGATCCTCGTCGCGTGCCTTGTGGTCCAGTTCGAGGGCCCAGAACTCAGATTGAGAGTTCGCCAAGATATCTTCCACGGACGAGAACTGCACGATATTCCGAGGATACCGCGGACAGAACGTCAGGCACTTTCCCCCACCTACGACCTCCCGCCCCAGGCCCAGAGCAACTGCTGCGATTCCGTCTGCGAAGCTCATTGGCGGTACGGGGTAGAAATTGCGTGATCGCACTACCCCAGAGAAGTCCGGGTAAAACCGCTGCCCATGGATGGCGCCCACGACCTGCTGGAGGATCACTGCCATCTTCTCCTCTTCCAGCCGATACGGCGTGGCTCGCACATATGCTTTGGCGTGCTGGCTGAAGGTGGAAGCGTAGACGCGTTTGATCGCCTCCGTGAGTTGATGCAGGCGCATGTCGAGGTCCGGGTCCTGGTTGGCCAGCATGAAGGTTTCGTATACACCGGTAAAAGGCAAATACTGGGAGTCCTCCAGCAAGCTGGAAGAACGCACCGCCAGGGGGTAACGCACTTCCGCCAGAAATGCCCGGAGGTCTTCGCGCCGAGACAACGGGAGCGATGCAGCCAGGAAGCGCCGTTCAATCTCGGCGTCATCAGTGCTGTGAATGGCGAAATCGAGAAGGTTGTTCTCGCGGAGGAACTGGTCGAACGCATCGGTCGCCAGCACAACCGTCGGCGGCACTGCAACCTGGACGCCAGCGAAGTGACGGGCCACCCGGTGGCTGTGCAACAGGTGGCGTACAAAAGCCAGGCCGCGCGCCTTGCCACCCAGCGAACCGCCCCCAATTCGCAGGAAGAGCGCCTCCGCCTGCTTGAACGTTGCTGAGCTGAAATCGCCGATTAGAACCTGGCTCTGCTCGCTTCGATACTCGGCAATGGACTCAATCAAGTCGCGCCGCAAATCGTCGTAAGTCGCGAAGTCAGAGACTTTGCGTGGCCTGAGCTTCTGCGCCAGCGCAAACTCGGTCCTGGCCATCAGCCAGTGCGAGAAATGGTTTCTCTGGCCGTGGTATGCGATGCTCTCCGCCGGAACTTCGTGGAGCAGCGTCTCCAGTGCGTTCAGATCGCTCGCGCGCGCCACTTCGGTATGATCCGGCAGACGGAACACGAAGTCCCCAAAGCCGAACTGCTCCATCAGAAACTGCCGCAAGTCTCCCAACAGTGTTGGCGAGCGTTTCCGCAGAAACGAGAACCCCCCGGCCTGCGCGCGTTCCATGAACTCTGTCCGGCTGGACTGAAGCACGATGGGAACATCCGGCACCATACCTCGAACCATGCGCGCCAACTGGAAACCAGCATCATGCAGCAGCTCACCTCCGCGCGGGAATTCCACGTCCGAAACGACGCCGAGCAGGTATTCCCCGTACTTCATCACTTGCTGGGCGGCTTCTTCATAATTGGAGCAGAGGAGAATCTTGGGCCGGGCCCGCATCCGCACCAGCTTGTGCGCCACGTTAATTCCTTCGCTGATGAGGCTACGGGACTGAGTGATCAGCTCGGTGTAAATCACCGGCAGGAACGAGGAGTAGTAGCGGATATTGTCCTCCACCACCAGCACGACTGGCACGCCCATGGCCTCTGTGTCGTGAAACACATTGCGTTCGTCCTCGATGTACTTAACGATCGAGATCAAAATCCGGACATTGCCCTGCCAGAGGAAGATGCGGTCGATGTCGGTGACCGGGTTGCGGGCAACGAAATTCTTAATCTCGCGGTAGTCGTAGGCCAGCACGACAACGGGCACGTCGAGCCCGGCGTTCTTGACCTCACGGGCAAGCTGGGCGGCATCCATGTCCCCTACTTCGAGGTTCGTGACGATCAGGTTGAAGCGGAGCTGGGAGCGTGCCAGCGCCAGCGCCTCTGCGCCGCTCGAAACGTGGGTTATCCCAGGTATTTGCTGAAGATTGAGTTCGAGAGACTCACCAATCAGCAACTCGTTGAGCCGGCCGTCTTCGCGAAGGATGAAAGAATCGTAGAGGCTGGAGACCAAGAGAATGTCCTGCACCCGGAAGGGCATCAGGTTCTCGAAGCCCTCGAAGAGTCTCTCCGCATCGATGACGGGGTCGGGTACGTGCCTCACGCCCATGGGCAAGTCCTAGCCTGTAATGAAACACGCGAGGTGGACATTGGCCAACCCGCTTCATACTCGCCACCCGGACACAAATAGACTCAGACGAGTCCCTGGTCCAGCATCGCATTCGCCACCTTTAGGAATCCTGCGATGTTTGCTCCGTTCACGAGATTGCCAGGAGTCCCGTAGGTCTCCGCCGTCTCGTAGCAGGTCTTGTGGATCGCGATCATGATTTTGTGCAACCGATCGTCCACCTCTTCGCGGGTCCAGCTCAGCCGAGCACTGTTCTGGGCCATCTCGAGGCCGGACGCAGCCACACCGCCCGCGTTCGCGGCCTTGGCAGGTCCATACAGAGTCCCGGCATCTAGGAACATCCTGGTGGCCTCGAGCGTGCTGGGCATGTTCGCGCCCTCGGCGACGACCCTGACACCGTTCTTGATGAGGTTCGCCGCATCCTTCGCGTTGATCTCGTTTTGCGTGGCGCTCGGGAAGGCACAGTCAGCCTTGATGTTCCAAAGCGGATTGTGCTCGAGCTTGATGTCCGTGGGCATGAAGATCGCCTTGCTGAACTTGTCCGTATATTGGCGGATGCGTCCACGGCGTACATTCTTGAGCTCCATGACCCAAGCCAGCTTTTCGCGATCGATGCCGTCTGGATCGTAGATTACGCCGTCCGAGTCGGAGAGCGTGATCGGCTTCGCTCCCAGATCGAGTAGCTTCTCCACCGTGTACTGGGAAACGTTCCCGCTCCCCGAGACCAGGCAGAGCTTGCCTTCGAGCGACTCCTTACGAGTCTTCAGCATCTCGGCGGCTAAATAGACGCACCCGTACCCGGTGGCTTCCGGACGGATGAGCGAACCACCCCAGTTCACGCCCTTACCGGTCAGCACACCGGTGAACTCATTGGCCAGGCGCTTATATTGGCCAAACAGGAAACCGATCTCCCGTCCCCCAACCCCGATATCGCCCGCTGGAACGTCGGTGTCCGGTCCGATATGCCGCCACAGCTCGGTCATGAAGCTCTGGCAGAACCGCATGACTTCGTTGTCGCTTTTACCCTTCGGATCGAAGTCCGAACCGCCCTTTCCGCCACCCATCGGCAGCGTCGTTAGCGAGTTTTTAAACACCTGCTCAAATGCCAGGAACTTCAGGATCCCGAGATTGACCGAAGCATGGAAGCGCAACCCACCCTTGTAAGGCCCGATTGCGCTGTTCATCTCGATGCGGAACCCGCGATTGACTTGAATGCTCCCCTGATCGTCAAACCAGGGCACGCGGAACATGATTACGCGCTCGGGCTCCACAAGGCGCTCTAGAATCCGGGCCGCCCGGTATTCCGAATGCTTCTGCAGCATGAGGCGCAGAGACTCGAATACTTCCTGGACTGCCTGGTGGAACTCAGGTTCCGCCGGGTTTTTCGACCTGACCGTGGTCATTACTTCTTCAATGTAGTCGCCCGTTACTTTGTTTCCGGGCGGCGTCATGGTGCTGGAACTCATAATTGCCTCCAATTCATAAAGGACTGTTCTACAGGGCCGTTATTGCTTCGAAACCTTCGTTCCACATAAATCGTGCAGGAGCCTTTTAACGCCTGTCCCCTAAAATCCGCCTTGATGCGCGTCACCTGGAACTTGTGACGTAGCGTGCTTAGAAGTCCGAGGTCCCCGCGTTCCTCGACATACCATCCTCATGGCGTTACAAATTCCGGCGTCAGTCATGCATTTCATCGAGAAATGCCTTGAGCTTGCGGGAGCGTGCGGGGTGGCGCAGCTTGCGCAGGGCCTTAGCTTCGATCTGGCGAATGCGTTCGCGAGTGACTGCAAACCACCGGCCAACCTCCTCCAGCGTGTGCTCCG
>WNGK01017107.1_pt1 | contig 11011 bp, 14 predicted proteins | sample 5400601 | NCBI WGS metagenome assembly WNGK01 (sample SAMN13153376, study PRJNA577476) | soil metagenome | isolation source: 60 cm soil or saprolite under Garry oak tree replicate 1 | place: USA:California | collected 2016-06-15
CTGGTGGGCGGTACTGGGATTGAACCAGTGACCTCTTCCGTGTCAGGGAAGCGCTCTCCCGCTGAGCTAACCGCCCGCGAGGCGGAAGCGGGAATCGAACCCGCGTACAGGGCTTTGCAGGCCCTTGCCTAAGCCACTCGGCCATTCCGCCACCGGCCGCCCGCCGCGAGGGGAGCGAGCCAAGGTGCCTGCAGAGCCGCGCGGACTGTCTGCACGCGAGACGGCGTCCGGCACCTCCGAGCGGACGACGGGATTCGAACCCGCGACCCTCACCTTGGCAAGGTGATGCTCTACCAGCTGAGCCACGTCCGCACTAGCTGCCCGCCGGGGCGGGCCGCGCTGCGCCAGGACCATGCCGCCCGGCGTGCGATCAGAACTGTAGCCGATCCTCGCCAGCCCGCCAATTCGCCCCGGCGATCAGCGAAACCAGCCTACCTCAGATCGCCGCCGCCCGGCCGTGTCCAACCTCTGCCGGGCGACCGGCCCGCCTGCGCCACCCCTTGCCGCAGACTGCCACGCTACGCCGAGGGCGAGCGCCCGGCGCCCGGCTGGAGGTCGGCATATGCCGCACGCCGCCCAGGTGGCAGGCTGTCGGCCATGCGAACAGTGATCGTCAGCGGCGACCCGCTCACCGTAGAAGATGTCGTGGATGTCGCCCTCGCCCGGGCCCAGGCCCGGCTCGGCCCTGATGTGCCGGCCAGGATGCGGGCAAGCAGGGACGTTGTGAGCGCTGCTATCGGCGGCCCCCACGCCGTCTACGGCGTCAACACGGGCTTTGGCGCACTCGCCGATACCAGGGTCGGCGAGGCGGATCTCGCGACGCTCCAGCGTGCGATCGTGATGTCCCACGCGGCCGCCACCGGCGAGCCGCTGAACGACGAGACGGTGCGCGCGATGCTGCTGCTCCGGGCCAGGACGCTGGCGGCCGGCTACTCGGGCGTGCGGCCGGACCTTCCCGCCCGGCTGATCGAGATGCTGAACCGCGGGCTGCTGCCGGTGGTCCCCGGCAAGGGATCCGTCGGCGCCTCCGGAGACCTGGCCCAGCTCGCCCACCTGGCCCAGCCGCTGATCGGGGAGGGTCGGCTCCGGGTCGCCGGTGACCAGCGCACCGGCCGCCCGGCCGGCGAGGTGCTCGCCGAGCACGGGATCGAGCCGCTCGTGCTGGCGCCGAAGGAGGGCCTGTCGCTCGTCAACGGCACGGAGCCGATGCAGGCGCTGCTGGCCTTCTCGGTACACGATGCCGAGCTTCTGGTCAAGGCCGCCGATGTCGCCTGCGCGCTCTCGGTCGAGGCGCTGCTGTGCACCGACCGCCCCTACGACGAGCGCGTCCAGGTGATCAGGCCGCATCCAGGTCAGCTGATCAGCGCGGCCAACCTGCGGGCGCTGCTCGCGGGGTCCGGGCTGATGGCCAGCGCCGTCCGGGACGTACTCACCTTCGCCAGGAACATCATCGAGACCGAACTCGGTGCGATCGTCGACAATCCGGTCATCGTTCCCGACGGCGAGGTGATGACCACGGGCAACTTCCACGGCGAGCCGCTCGCCTTCGCCGCCGACATGCTCGCGATGGCGATCTCCGAGCTCGCCAGCATCAGCGAGCGCCGGGTGGACCGGATGCTCGACCCGGCCTTCTCGCGCGGCCTGCCCCCGTTCCTGGCGCCGGCGGCGGGTACCAACTCCGGCTACATGCTGGCCCAGTACACCGCCGCGTCCCTGGTCAGCGAGAACAAGGTGCTGGCCCATCCGGCCAGCGTCGACACCATCCCCACGTCGGGCAAGCAAGAGGACCATGTCTCGATGGGCTGGACATCGGTGCGCAAGCTTCGCGAGGTGGTATCGAATGTGCGCACCTGCCTGGCAGTCGAGATTTTGTGCGCAACGCAAGCCATCGGGCTTCGATCGGGCATAGCAGCACCCGCTGTGCCCGTGGCAGCTGTCCACGACGTCGTCCGGTCCATGGTGCCCGCGATGGACGTCGACCGGGAAGTGAGCGAGCAGATCACGACCGTCGAGCGCCTGATCCCTGACCTGTGCTCGGCGGCCAGCGCAGCCTGCGGCGGGCTGGCCTAGCGAATGGGTGCGTCGAACTCGCAATTTGCCCCGCGAGCGCATAGCGTCTGGGGTCATGGCGGTCTGGATGAACGGGGAGATCCTCCCCGACGATGACGCGAAGGTTTCCGTCTTCGACCACGGACTCGTGGTGGGCGACGGGGTTTTCGAGACGATCAAGGTGGCGAGCGGCGTTCCGTTCGCGATGACCAGGCACCTGGTGCGGCTGCGCAAGTCCGCGCTCGGGCTTGGCCTGCCCGAGCCGGACATCGAGCAGATCAGGGACGGCGCGCTGGCCGTGATCGCGGCGTCGGGCGGCCCGCCGCTGGCCCGCCTCCGGGTGACGGTGACCGGCGGCAAATCGCCGCTCGGCTCCGAGCGCGGCAACTCGCCGGTGACGGCGATCGTGGCGATGGCCGAGCAGCCCAAGCCCGCGGCCACGGTCGACGTGGCCACCGTTCCCTGGCCGAGGAACGAGCGCGGCGCGCTGTCCGGGCTCAAGACGACCTCGTACGGCGAGAACGTGCGGGCGCTCTCCTATGCAGCTGAGCGCGGCGGCAGCGAGGCAATCTTCGCCAACACCATCGGCCAGCTGTGCGAGGGCACCGGCAGCAACGTGTTCGTGGTAATAGGCGGTCGGCTGCTGACCCCGCCGCTGTCCTCGGGCTGCCTGGCCGGGGTCACCAGAGCCCTGGTGATTGAGTGGGCCGGCGCCGAGGAGCAGGATCTGTCGCTTGACGCGCTGGTCGGCGCCGAGGAAGCGTTCCTGTCCGGGACGACCAGAGATGTGCAGCCGATCAGGAACGTGGACGGGAACGCGCTGGCCGCCGCGCCCGGACCGGTGACGAGAAAGGCCGCAGAGATATTCGCGCTCCGGTCGGCCGAGTCGCCCGACCCGTGATATCGCGAGAGCCGTGATTTAACGGGGCCGTGATTAGTGGGAGATGGCCCCATTAATCACGGCCCCGTCGGACTTACGCCTGCCAGAGCAGGTCGTCGAGTTCGCTGTCGACGTCGATGAAGTCGCCTTCAGAGCCAGCCGGGATGATGCCGTAAGTGCTCTTGAGGAACTCTGCGGTGGAACTCAGCGGTGCCTCGAAGTGAGCCTCGCCGAACGGTGACGAGAGCGCGATGTTCAGGATGTCCGCACCTCCCTGGCCCAGTGGCCAGACCTTCACGTCGCCCTCGCCAGCCTGAGCTTCAAGGCCGGCAGCCAGCAGCTCCCGTGCGAAGATCCACTCAACTGGCTCGTCGGTTCCGACGTGGAATGCCATCTTGATCGCGTATGGATCGTCGGCGCAGTAGTCGAGACTGGCCACCAGGGGAACGGCTCCATGCTCGGGGACAACCAGGCTGAGGCCCAGCTCAGCGGAGACCGTAACGCTGTTCATCATGGGGTTCTGACCTTTGCCTTGTCGCATCACGGAGAACCGTCATGCGTAATTGGTGCGGTTGCCATCACATTTGATGGACATTGGTTCCGCGGAACTGTTGCCTTGGGGGGTTGATTCCGCGATTCCGGCCGCTCGTAACCTCGGTCACTGATCACCAAAACGCCTGTGACCTGGTCAAACGCTTCAGGAAAGAGAACGCCGAAATTCGCACGGACTGTTCCTGTGACCTGCCCTAACAGAGTGTGACGTTGGTCTCACTCACGGTGTCGTAAAGTTTCGGCACAATCCTCGCCTCGCCCGCGCGCGGCTCCTGGCTGGCGTGCCCGCCGGAGTTTCCGCGATGCCGGCTGGGACGTCGATGCGCTAGTCTGTGATGGCCCGCGGGACTGCCTTGTCAGCCGGCGGGAGAGGGCGATTGGCTCAGCGGGAGAGCGCCTCGTTCACACCGAGGAGGTCACTGGTTCGATCCCAGTATCGCCCACCGAAGACTCCGCAGGTCGGAGCCCCTAGTCCCCGCCTCCCTCTACTCTCTGTCGCCGCCAGATGTCAGCGCTCTTGGAGTGCGGCGGTCAGGTCGCCTCGCATGGCGGAACTAACGTGGCCGTAGACGCCGCGCATCCCGGCGACCTCGTGGCCCATCCGTTCGGACCGCAGGAGGTCGGAGATGCGATCTTCCTAACCCCAGGTCTGGTGGCCGTGGCGCAGACCATGCGGGGTCAGCCGGGGGAGGACCGGTAGCCAGGCGGCGAGCGTGACGTCATCGGCTGGCGGTTGCCCGGTGCCCTCACACCGTCGGCCGTCGGTGTCGTGGTGGGCGATCAGGAGCCCGTCTGCTCGGCGGGGCTGCGCCCGTCCGCAACTTGGGCAGCGCCCGGCATTGGCGTCGCTGGTCAACCTTGCGATCCCTCGGCCCTCGGGCGGGTCGAATGGCTCACCCGGCACGGCTGTCGGCCAGGGCGCCAAAGATCGGCCGGGAAAGGGGAACCCCGCGTCGATCAGGACTGGCGAGGCGGCGTGCTCGCCTTGCGCGGGGTGCCAGCCGTTGGCCGCGGGCCGGAAGAAGCGCGAACTGTAGGCCGATCGGCGAAAGTGGCCGCCGCCGGGTCCGAGGAACATGTACGTGCCTCCGGAGCACCATGGAGCCTCGGCGTTGCGGCAAGTGCACGCGCGCTCGCCGGTGGACCTGAGATGAGCGGTGATCAACTCGGTCAGGAACGGCGGCAAGTCGAGGTCCCGGATCGACCCGTCCTTCGGCCGGCCGCGGTAGAACCGGCCGCCCATCTCGTAGAGCTTCCACTCAATGCCGAGCGTGCTCCCGCGTGCGCTCTCGGACGGCAGGCCCACGGCCTCACCCCAGCGAATGCCGGTCCAGGCGATCGTGATCAGCATCACGAAATCGGTGTCGTGGCCTGAGAGCGCTGCGCACCGCTCGGCGATCAGAAGCGCTTGCATGGGAGTCGCCCACGCCTTCTCCGCTCGTTCATGTAGCTCGATCCGCCGCCGTCCCTTGCGGCCCTTGCCCCGCTTCCGCTGCGCCGGGTTGACCTGGATGTGCTGCGGGATCGCATCACCGAGCGCGGTCGTGAGCGTCGATCGCGCGTCGCGGGCGGTCCGCGCCGAGTAGCCGCCCGCTGCGAGCTGCCGCTCCCACGTGCTGATCTCCTCAGGCGTCAGGGACGCCAGGGTCCGGTCACCGAAGGCGGGAAGGATGAACACCTCGATTATGTACCGGTAGTTCCGCAGGGTTGTCAGCTCGAGGTCGAGCGCCGGGTACCACTGGTTAACCCATTCGATAAGAGTGATACGCCCGGCCCGCGGATCGACGTACGTGTTGTTGCGGATTGCGGCTTCGTGATCTCGCCCGTACGTCTCGGCTTCTTTGCGGGTCCGGAAGCCAGGTCGCGACTCCAGGGTTCCGTCTGGCCCGCGCCAGTGAGCGCGCCACAAGTTGCCGCGTTTCTCTGCGTAGGCCATCGTTCCTCCGGCCAGCGATCAGGCGACGGACTCGTCGGCAATCCGAGCGTGTCTCGCCCCAGTGCGGGGACGAGGCCGGAGCGGGGCGACTGCCGGCGCGCCGGCTATGGCTGGCTCGCGGCGCGCTTGGCGACGGGTTTGACGATCACTGTCGGCCCTGCGCGACCTGGGTGGGTTCTCGTTCATGGCGACGATCGCGGCCAGGTGAGCGGCAGTGAACCGGTAGGCACCACCGAGCATGGTGAAGGGGATCTTGCGGGCAGCCTGCCATTCGAGCCAGCTCGGCTTGACGCGCAGGATCTCCGCTGCTTCGACGGTCGTGTAGAGCTTCATCAACTCAGGTCTTCCTGTGCTTGGCGAGCGGGCGTTGCCGACCGATAGTTCAGGCCGCCAGGCGTGAGCACGGCGGCTGCACAGGGCTGGCATGCCATCGGGCCTCCCCTCGGTGTCCGGGCTGTGACGCCCGGTGCCGTCCATCATTTAACGGTGATGCAGATCACCGTGAAGATTAGGGTGTTTCGGCGACCCGGCGGATGTGCAGTCGGCCGTAACCGGGCTTACTCGTGGCTGGCAGACCTGAGCTGGGTCAGCGCGACTGACGGCTGGGCACTGGCGGCCCAGCCCTGCGCCTCGGGGACCTGCGCGCGGCTGGCGCACACCACCGACGGCGGGGTGGACTGGCAGCCGCTGCCCGACCCTCCGGCCCGGCTCCAAGATGGCACTGTGGACTGCTCCAAGGTGGCGTGCGTGAGCGGGGTGCGGTTCGCCAGCCCCGCCGTGGGCTACCTGTACGGGCCGGCGCTGCTGATGACCAGCGATGGCGGGCGCACCTGGCGCGAGCAGCAGGGCCCGCAGGTCGAGACGCTCACCATCGTGGGCAGCCAGGTCTACCGCGTCGCCTACGGGCACACCGGGTGCCCGGCCCCTGCCGGCCGGCCCTGCAGCGGGCGGCGATCGGCTCCTCGGCGTGGGCGCCGCCGATCGGCCAGCTCGCTGCGCCGGGCCGCAGCGGTGCCGCCCAGATCGTCGCCTCCGGCCCAACCCTGCTGCTCGCCCTGTTCGGCAGTCAGGCCGGCCCGGTGTCCGCGCAAGCGGTCGTCTACCGCTCGGCCGGCAGCGGAGGCACTTGGCAGCAGCGGACCGACCCGTGCTCCGGCCGGGGAACCGGCGGCAGGAGTGAGGAGGAGGACCTGACAGACCTGGCCGGCGCACGCCGCGCCGGGCGGCCTGTCCGGGCGTTTGCCTGGCGAGGGGCTGGCGGCGCGGGGGTCTGGCCGGCCGGGCTGGGTGCGGGCCAGTGGTGGGCCATACAGGGCAGGTCGTGGTGGCTGCGTAACGCTCTGATTGAACCCACCGATTGGTTGGCGGCCGTGCTGGCTTCCCTTGTCAGGTGATCTGGAGCCACTCGCAGGGTTGGCCGGCCGCTTGGCCAATCTGCTCGGTGATCGTGGTCACGAGGCGCTCGCGGTCCGTTTCCGGCATGGGCCCATCGACGGTGACCTGACATCCGGGTTCTTCGGCCGAGAACGTAACTTCAGTGCTGTCGCAACGCATCCGGAAGTCACCACAGCTCGGCTTGCTCGCAGCTGAATCCGGCGGGCAGCAGGACCTCGGCGAGGCTGTCGGCGTGGATCGCCGGGAGCTGGTGCGTGCCGGCGGTTCGGATCAGATATTCGGGCATTGGCCCATCATGCCGGATTGCCCGCCATTCCCAGGCGCTAAAGGGGCATGGGAGACGGTCCGCCCCCGATGCTGGGGACGGGCCGCTGTGCCGCCTGGTGCTAGTGCCTGAGCGCCCGCATCAGGCTGCGCGTCACGCTGCGGCGGATGAGCCGCTGCGGCAGCCTGCCGCGCCGCAGCGCCTGGTAGTCACCGATCGTGCGCTGCCCGATGTACAGCGACCGGCGCAGCTCCGCCAGCTCGCTGTGGTGCGCCGGCGCGGCGGCCCGCCGTGGTGGCGGTCAGCGCGGCGCGGGCGGGCCGGGGCCGGCTGCGGGGCTGGTCGGGCCGGGCGGCATGTCACCCGCTGCGGCCAGGACGCCGGACGCGTAGGCGGAAGGGACTACCGGAATCCCTGCCGGATGGAGTCCATGATCGTGGCCAGGCTCGCCTGCAGCTTCCCAGGTTCCGGGTCAAGGTCGGTCGGCAGAGGCCATGCGTTGCCGAGGAGGAGCAACAGCATCCCGGCCGCTATCCCGCGGTCTGGCTGCGGACCTGGCCCGCCGATCCCGTCTATGAATGCACCTAGCTGAAGGGCGGCCTTGACGTAATCGGCCTGGGTGCTGTCGTCGTCTGGCATGTCGAGCTGGCCCGTCGCGAAGCGGCGCAGAAGGGTCACGACAGCTGCAAGCGCAGTCTCGCCTTCCGGGGACTGCGGCTGATCGGGCACAGCGCTGAGATTCATGGTCAGGAACCTACAGGGAATGGCGGCTCGAAAGCGGGGGTGTTCGCGACCGGCCGCCGAGCCGGTCGCCTGGCGGCCGTCAGGTCCGGAACGTCCCCCACTGCGGCACGATCTCCACGAGCCCGTCATCGGCGAGGCGGCGCAGGGCCTTCGCGACTGTGGCGCGGGAGACGGCGTAGTGCTCGGCCAGCGAGGCTATGGGCGGCAGGGTGTCGCCGCTGGCCCACTCGCCGGCGGCGATCCGCTGGCGCAGGTCAGCCTCTACCCGGCGGTACGGCAGTTCGCGTGGTCGTGGCGGCACATCGGTGATCATGCCCAGTGGTGGCTGTGCTGCGCAGACTGTCTGTGCTCACTGCTCTCACAGCGTTGACTGCGCTGTCTGCCCTAGCTAGCGTGACAGGTCCAGGGCACTAAAGCGGCGCCGGACGGTGCCTTACCACCGCGACCCGGCGCCTGACCGGAAGCGAGTCCGGCTGTGACAGGTCATCCCGCACAACCCGGCCAGTCCGCAGCAGGCGAAGTTGTCTTGCCTGACCGCGGCGGCTGGATATCCGGCCCGTCACCCGACCCGTCAGCGCGGCCCGGCCAGGCCGCGCTGATGCGGCTCATCCGCGCCACGGAGACGTGGGCGATCCAGTTCCATCCCGAAGGCCCGTGCTGGTCGGCGGAGCGCGCCGAGGGCACGGCGGTCAGGTACGTGGCGGCGTCAACAACGGCTGAGCTCGCCGACCTGATCGACGCGGCCGAGCGGAAGGCCGGCCGGTGACCCGGCTGCCGAAGCCCGCAGCGGACGGCGCGGCGAGGCTGGCGCTGCTGGCGATCGCCCGCGAGGAGAACGGCGACTTCCCCGGCCGGCTGGCTGCCATCCTGGCAGGGGTGGCCGCCGAGCTCGGCTCGTCGGCCGCGCTGGTCGCGGGCCGGCCCGGCTCGTGGGAGGCTGGTCTCGTACTGCGGCTGGTGCGCGGCACCGCCAGATGGGACGACGAGGATCTCGGCCGCTACCGCTGAACGACCGAACTAGTTCCGGCCCTCGCGCATCGGCTCAAGCGCGGGGGGTCGGCCCATCCCATCGACACCTAGTAACGCCAATCCGTCCCGACGGTTTACAGGGAGTCGGCTGCCTGGGCGACCAACCACTCTTGAGCTGCGCGACTTCGGTGGGGACGCTCGCGCCAGCGGTCACCGTTTCGCCATGGTTGCGCACGCCCCTCGTCATCGAGGGCAAGCCGACCCTGACCGCAGGAAGCGTCGGCGACCGAGAGGACCGTACGCGGCGCGGCGGATGGGTAGCTGGTTGGGGTCAGCTCGCGTCGCCGGGGCTGCGGGTTCTGTCAATGTCGCTGTCGGTCGCCAGCAATCCGGTTGCGCGATGGTCAGTCCTCACCGAACATCACGTTGTATTCCGCTCGCATGCGGTCGGCTAGCTCGTCCACGACGGTGGCAGCGGCTTGGCACAGAGCTTCGCCTGAGGCGTTGCCGGTGACGTACCAGGTCTCCCAGCTGGCGTTCTCTGCGCTGGTGACTCCGGGGACCGCGAGCATTGCGCTTTCGAGCCGTTGCTGCAAGGTCCTGTCCGAGGGCGTCATCGCGGAAGTTACTTCGGCGCCTGACTGAGCGGGAAGCCGAGCTGGCGCAGCCGGATGATCCGGCACAGCCGGGCGACGTCGCCGACGTCGTACAGCCGGTGCCCTCCGGCCACTGCTCCCGTGAGCTCCACGTTCGGCCCGGTCCTGGCCTGCGACCGGATCGGCAGGTTCACCTGCATGCTGGCCGGGTGGACGCGGTTGTTGCGGCAGCGACTCCGATGCGCTGGTAGGCGGCGAGCGCTTGGTGCAGGAGTGTCGCGCTCGTGGCCGTCGGCGTGACGGCAGCCATCACGACGCCCAGGCCTGCGGCCAGCGCGGCCCACTGTCGTCTGGGCGGCCTGCGGCCGACCGCCGAGTTCTGGGGACGGGCAGCCTGGAGGGTGGCCGGGCCATGCCGGTCCTGCCGGGTGGCGGCATCTGCCGTGGCTGGGCGATCTTGTCCAAGGTGCACCACTGCATGGTGGACGGCATCGGCGGCGCCGATCTGATGGCCGAGGTATTCGGTCCGCGATCGGTCATCACCTCCGCCACGCCGCGGTGCCCAAGCCCGGCCGAGCTCTCCAGCTGCATCAGCTGGCGGGGATGATCCGCGTCGAGTATGGAGGCTCGGTCAGCCGCAGCTTGGTAGCGGGGCGGGGAAGGTGGAGCCCGCGCTGTTGCGGGCCCAGCAGTTTCCCGAGCCGGCGCCGTCCCACAGCAGGTCGGCTCCGGGCAGCGGGGCGATGCCCGGGTCGGGCGCCGTGCCGTTGCCGGTGACCGTGTTAAACGCGATGTGGTTCTGGTCCGGGTTGGGGTCGATGCCGAGCCCTGCGCACTGGGACGGGCTCAGGTGGAAGGCGTTGCACAGGTTGGCCACGATGATGCCGAACGAGCTGTTGCCGTGCACCTGGTTGTGGTCGACCTGGTTGGCATCCGCGGCGACTACGGCGATCCCGCTCCCGGACGGGACGGCGCACACGTCCCCGCCGGGGGTGCACGTGTTGGCCTTGTTGTTGGCTCGCACGAGGTTGTGGTCGATCCGGTTGCCCGAATTCGACGGGACGGCCAGGAACGGGAGGGTAAACGACAAGATCCCCGCCGTGTCGCCGGTCGCCTTGTTGTGGTCCAGCCGGACCGCGGAGCTGTTCTCGATCTCGAATCCGCTCACGTTGCCGGCCGCTGTGTTGTGGTCGACCCGCACGTCGTGGGACTGGCCGACGTAGATCCCGGTGTCGTTCGCGCCGGAGGCGAGCGAGTGGTCGACCCGGCCGGGCCCGGAAAGCGACGGGAAGATGCCGTACTCCGCGTTGCCGACCGCCCGCACCCGGCTCACTCGCCAGCCGGCGGCGCACACCACGTCCAGGCCGTCCGAGCCGAAGCCGGACACGGCCAAGCCCCGGACCAGGGAACCGCGGACGGTCTCGGCCGGATCGCTCAGGCAGGCCGGATTACCGGACTTGGCCACCTGAATGCCGACATCCTGCCCGCCCGGGTTCACTACGGTGACCCCGCGTCCCCCGCGGGCCAGGCCGATCAGGCGGATGCCGTCCTTGGTGATCGCCACCGCGCAGGTCTGCGCCGGATCGGCCGGGCAAGCCACTCCCGGCTCGGCGTAGCGGCCCGGC
>WNGK01012353.1_pt1 | contig 11010 bp, 6 predicted proteins | sample 5400601 | NCBI WGS metagenome assembly WNGK01 (sample SAMN13153376, study PRJNA577476) | soil metagenome | isolation source: 60 cm soil or saprolite under Garry oak tree replicate 1 | place: USA:California | collected 2016-06-15
CCGGACGATAAAACCGTCTGCTCATCTGCGCATACTTCCGGGCTGGCTTCATGTCCTTCCTCCTGCTTAGGCCTTCTATTTTCTCTTGGTGAGTATATCACTTCCCTTCAGTCGGCACTTCTGCTCCTACGGTTTTTTTCAGCCAGGCCACCTGGGTACTCAACTTGCCAATTTCGGCGTACAGCTCGGTGAGTTGCTGCTCATGGGCTCGCTTCAATTCTACCGTGCTGTCCTGTTTCTCAAAGAGACCTGGCATCCCTTCTAATGCCACGGCTCGCCAATTCTTGAGTTGGGTAGGATGCACTTCATACTCGGCGGCGATTTGCGCCAGCGTCTTCTCTTCTTTCAAGAGTTCCTGAACCACTCGCGTCTTGAACGCGGCTGTATACTGTTTTCTCATCGTGCTTGAGTATATCTTATTTCAGCCGCTTTCCGCGTCTAAATTTCTAGGGCCATTATACTTCCGCTGTAGGTACACTGCTTTGCGCCTGAAGCGTTGAGATCTCCAACGCCAAATGTTCTACCTGCTGCTCAGCAGCCGCTCGCAGTGCATAGAGCTCACCCATTTGTTTTTGTAGGGTAACGAGTGTTTGTTCACTGGACCAGCGTTTTTGCTGGTTATCAGCATGTTGGTGAGCGAGATCTTGTGTAGAGATGCCTTTGAAGAAACGTTGGAGCTTGTTCATCTGTTGCGCAGACGTGAGCAACGTTTCAATCTCGTTGATTTGAGATGTATAGTTAGTGATGGCCGTTCTCTGTTGTATCTGCTGATTTGATATGTGAGCCTGCTGTTGCGCAAATACATGTATTTGCTGTTGGAAGTGCTCAAGCTGGCTCGATAATTCATGATGGTGCCTCTGAAAATCAGCTATACGCGCCTGCTCTTGCTCTTGCAGCGCGCGTAATCGATTGATGCCTCTGTCACGTTGTGCAATAAGCTTCTGACTCTCCACCTGCCAGTGTTGTGTAATCTGCGCAAGTTCCTGTTCCATTCCCCGGATTTGTTGGGTAAGCTGGTCAATTTGTGCGCCTAATGCTCCCCGTTGCTGATTGAGCAAGCTTGAGCATCGTCCTACGATGGTTGGTAGATGAACGTTGCCATACTCGTCCTTCATGCGATCTTCAAGCTGTGGCGTGCCATAGCGTATGAGTCTTCCTGTTTCAAGCGCCTGTAACGCTGTACTGTTCCTGCTATCGTTGCAAATGTCGGCAAGATGCATAATAGCATTATCTATCGCGATGTTCGTGTGGGCTGCGATCAGGACAGAGTGTCCTGAACAGAGATGAGCGAATGCTATAGCGGCGAGGGTAGATGTTTTACCCGTACCTGGAGGGCCGATGATGTATGTCACCTCGCTGCCAAGCGCCATAGTAATTGCTTGCTGCTGCGAAGGATCGGGGGAGAACTTGGGACCGAATGCTACGGATGATAGCAAATGATTGTTGTTATATGGCAGTAAACCGAAGCTTTTTGAACCGAGAAATGCCGATCCTTCGTCAATGCTCTTGAGTGTTTCCCTCAGTCGCTCTAACAATTGAGTGGAGTCATCAACAAGCCATATCTTCTGCAATGCTTCTGGGGGGAGAGGCTTCTCTGTTGCGATCTTGATAGTAGCGCCCGCAGAGTTAACGACACTGGCTTTGGTATCCTGACCCGCTGTGCCACCGAACTTAACGACAACAGTCGTGTCGTCTTCGGGGTCCCAGGGGGTTTCTAGAGAGAACTCATAGATATACCGTTTGTTATTTTCGGATGTGAGATGACCGTTGACGGCAACGTATCGAGCAGACTTATGCTTTTGCATCTCCTTTATCTCGTCAGCCAGCCCATTATCCATAGCTTGCAGCATCTGTTGCAATGTGAGAGAAGCTTCACCTATCATCATTATCCACCCAATCAGGTGCTCTTGAAAAGCGCTGTGTTGTAGATGCGTGCTATATAGTAGCACGTTCTGGGGGATGACGAAATGGCTCTTCTTACTTCACACTCTATTGCTAGTAGCATCCTAGTGCAATCATTCATAGAGATGCAGAGCAAGTGTTGTGACAACCATTACCTCTATCGGGCCTTCTGAAGTCCCCCAACTCCAGAAGGTTTCTGTTGTGCCATGAGAATACAGGACTATGAATATGCTGTCAAGCTTAAAGTCGGACCGCATACACGCCCCTTAGGTGCAAATAAAGTTGACCCTTTCGTCAGATCCTGACATACTTTAAGTAATAATCTCATCAATTTACTAAAATGTGCCAAGCCACTTTTGACCACTAATTATCCCAGTTACAATCCGGGTCTTGATGGATGAGTGAGAATAAACGAGCTGAGTTGATAAGAAAAAAGCTCGTAGATTCTACTCCTCCTCGTCGGGCCGCGTTATTTCCTCAGTTTCCCATTCATCGCTCACACCGAGTTCTTCGAGTGGTAAGACGTATTCTTCGATCAATGACGCAAGGTGGAGCGGGATAGGATACACCGTAGGATGGTTATAGTGCGATGCCATGCTGTGCCGCAGCTCATCCGCTATATGCTAGGATTCCATGCGGCAACAGTAGGATTTGGAGCCATATTTTTTATATTGCCCTCTTTATCCATCTTTGCGCGGGACATTCCTTTTGACAGCTCTTTACTTAGATTTTGCGTCGTGGGTGGTTTCTCTTGTATACTGGCAAAGACGTGACCACTCTCTCCCAGCAAGAAAATTCCTTTCGCGAATCCGTAAGATATTGCCTCGCTCTGAGCATACCATTCTGGTGTCTCATGTTCGCCTGTGCGAACTCGCACAATGTGCAGGTGTTGGTATTTGGAAAAAGGCGGCGGCAACTCTTTTGTGATGTGTTCGTTGGTTAGCCACGTCCAGGCGCTACGAAAGTTCTGTGCGTGGTAAAACAACATGGTGCCTGGAAAAGTAGGGATGAAACGATTGAGGGTGTCCATGATAAATGGGAGTGCTTCACGTGGTTTACGCACTCCTTGTGCTTGGCCATTGGCTAGTGCGAGGAGCGTATCAGGATAAGAGAGCCAGTCCTTGAAGCCACGAGCCTTCACAAATACTTCGCGAGTGTCTGACGCCATATGTACAACGAGGGGCAGCATTTGTGGGATATGAGTATGGCTGCTGGCTGCGTATTGTTTAATGAGCCATATACCAAGGTAGTGTAGGGGGTCAGGGATGGTCAGATGAGCAGTTCTCCCCTTGTTCATTACTCGCGGCTGTACACCGAGTACACCGCATTGACGAAGCAGATCACGCACTGCCGCTATAGCACGATGCATAATCTTGGCCTCTTCTTTTTGTCGTTGTTTCTCAGATAGTCTTTTGTTTTCCCTGTAGGGGGTAATGAACTGCGTAAGCCAGTTTTTCTGGGCGAAGCCCATTCTCAGTGCATACTTGGGGTCTGCTCCCTGAAACACTGGTGCCGGGTCGAGTTCGATTAATGCCGCAGCCCGCCCATCAACCACTGGTATGACTGCAGCCACCTCTTCGATACGCTGACGGATAGCAGCACGTAAGCGTTCATCCTCGCGTTCCCGACCTCCAGAACCGGTTTTGATATCGAGCAAGTCACCTATAGTCCCAAGCGGGTATGTTTGTACTGTTAGAATCAATTCATCTGTGACCCAGGTGTAGGCCTCTTCAGAGACCAGAGGATATCCCAGGAGTATATGGAGTGCCTGGAGTAGTGCTTTTCGAATAATATCGGATTGATGCCAAATTCCGAGTGTGAGTTGCCTGTTGGTTGCATTGGAAACGGCCAGACGCCGTTCGGCAAGCACACTTGGAGATACTTCTTCCTCAAGAGGAAGCTTTTCCTGCTCCTCATCTTCATCAATTTTCTGTATGAAAGGATTTTCTGGAACGTCCACCTGGTATTTCTTCCTCTGCGGGGGTTCGATAAACATCAGTTCAGGAGCAAATATCTCCTTAATTTGCTCTGCAAAGTGGTGTCGGTCTATGGGCATGAGACCGGGACCAACCTCGTGTGCAGGATCGATGCCGTTTCGATACACTATTGCCGCCGACGGCTTCCCATCGTCTCTCAGGTAGGCACTTGGCGCCTGAACCAGCTCTTGCGGGTTGGGGAACCGATCTCTTGCGCGCAGGTGATCAAGTAATTTGACTAAATCGCTACTCCAGGCCAGACGATATGCTGATCCGCCATCCTTCTGCTCTGTCTTTGGGATCCGCTGCCACGCAATCGGCGCCACCTGAAAACTGTTTGAGTGATGAATGCCTTCAATCCAGGGGACGCTATCGAGTAGATAGATACTCGTCTCTTTTCCACCAGGCAGGTACTCGATATGCGGGCCTGCCCAGCGACGAACACTAATATCACAATGCAGTTCTGGGAATGGCTGAAATGCGACGGTTTGCAAAGTAAGTGTCACAACAATGGAATATGGCCAGAGTCGCTTCTCCTTACCCTCATAGGTCAGCGGTGGCCAAGAGATCAGTTCCGCTCCCGATCGTCCAGGGGCAGCTGGGCAACGGCGGAAGCGAAGGTGATGCGTTCCCCATCCAAGCTCAACGCTTGGCTGACAGAGACGTGCTGCCAGGAGATCGGGAAGCAATACGAAGCGATCTACTCCCTCTGTCTTTAGCTGTCTTGCTGTGCCATTCGCGGCCGTCTCCCATTGTGCGAGATCTACAGTTCGGCTCCGCCAGGATAACGATTCCGTAGTGATTTTGCTGGCGAGTGCATATATGGCAGCGTTGGACATTTGTGGGGGGAATGCCGTATAGATCCAGGAGCGCATAATCTGCTGGAGTGCAAGAGAACTCGCTGGCTCCTGGCCGCTGCCGTAGAGCCAGGGCTGTACGGCAGCCTCGTCGGCATTGCGAGCAATAGAGATGAGGTCGGGAACGAGCATGCGCACGGCCTTATTGAGGACGCTGATGCGCAGTCGCGTTTTTTCGGGGTCGCGGTTCAGCGCTATAGCCAATTCCCTGCGTAAGAGTTGTTTCAAGTCTTCAGGGATACCGAGCGTGACGAATTGATGCGGTAGTGTTCTGACCTCGGGAGCAATTCTAAAGGCAAGCGTGCGCAGTTCACTGAAAACCATCAGTAGATTCCCTCCATCTTTTCTAACGCTCGATAGAGCGGTTCGTACAATATGCGTACCAAATCCTTTTCTCGCCGTGAGATAGACTGAGCTGCGTTATCGAAGTAAGGCCGAAGTACCTCTCTCATGCCGAACAGCAAACTGGTACTTTCGCCTTCGTCCTCCTCTGAGAGATTTGCGGTGCGCGGTGCAAATTTGGCGTCGCAGAAAAAGACTTGCGCTTCACAACCTCCCCTCACCAATCGTCCGATTACCTGCCAGATCGAAACTTGTTGGCTCCATATGAGTGCTCTACGCGCATCATATGGAAGTGTACTATATTTGAGTGGCATACGCACCAGGTAACGCCACTGCTTAAAGGCTTCGGTGCGAAAAGCTTTGCCGACATCCTCTAAGGTTGGCATGCTCTCGTTGCATATCGTAGTAAGCCACTTCAGATTTTGATGCTTTTCAACCGCCCAGCGATTAATAGCGTGGATAATATAGTTGATATCGTCTGGACGGGGATGAGGACGAATTAGAAAGTAGACCGCGCCAATAGCTGCTTTCTTGTCTTCGTTGAGAATATTGTGGCCGCGCTCGACCGCCAGTAATGGTGCAATAAGTAACCAGGCTCCCGTGTGTGCAAAGCGATCCACCAGACCCCGCTGTAGGCTGCGATGATGCGTGCGCCACTCACTCTCAAATTCGTCGTCGTCAGAAACCAGGTAAACCATATGATCTTCCCAGTCCCTGCGTTGTTGTACCAGAAATTCATACGCCTTTTCTGCCTCGTCGTAGCTTCCAACGAGCAGCAGGATACGTTGCCTTCCTTCGGGGAGTTCATTTCTTTTCTGCTCGAGCAAGCTCGGAAGCGTGGTATTTCCCATTTTCTCTTGATAAGAGAGAGCATAAAGCATCTCCTGGAGCGCGTGGATACGCTGTTGCCCTTTTTTTCCAGAGATCCCTATTGGCTGTTGCTGACGATTCAAGAGGATTTTCAACTCGAAAGAGCTGTTATTGATAGCTGCAACTTCCTCGTCAGGGGCCAGTAAGACACCTGTCACAGGCACCTGTACATGAAAGCTGGGTGAGGTTCCAGCCCAACTGGTTCCCGAGAGCAGGAGTGTATGAGGTCCAACCAGACCATCGGCTGCAAAGAGATCGTGCAGGTGAAGAACAAGCCAGCGTCCCACACCCATGCAGCGAAAGAAGCGGAGATCACCAGGGCCATTGGGATCATCTGACGGGCGAATATACTGAAAGCCGAGAATATTTCCCATCGGTGCATCGGGAATCAGCGCAGCGTAGTCTTCGGGCGGACGATGGAAGAGGACCGGACTGCTGCCCTCCAGACCAAGAATCGCCTCGACTTGCTTCCACTCACGGATGAGGGTATCAAGGCGATCCGAAAGCACTTCCAGCATGATGGCAAATTCTAACCTCAAAGCATAGTCCCGCAGTTCCTGTTCTGACAATGGAATGGTTTTTTGTCTCTTGAGCCAGTCATGTAAATCTTGTCGCGCCTTTTTGTCTCGGACAGCAATGACTTGCCGTGCGAGTTGAGCTAATTCGTGATCCTCCGGCCCTCTATCACCAAGTGGGTCGTCCAGAAATTTCTTAAAAGGAACCCAGAACGCTTCAAATTCCTTGTGTTTATATGGTGAACTCTGAGGGCCTTTAGAGACCCCTGTTAGCTCAATCGTAAGCTTCTCGAGCAGAGTGAGGCCACTGAAGTAGTCTTGCCCTCGATCAATCCAGTTGTGTAGAGCTGGCTCATTTTGCAGAAGATCATAAATGCTGTAAACTGCCCCCTGAGCAGCAGTTAGTTCTTTCGCCCAAGCTTTTACACCTTCGTAGCGAAACTGCCCCAACCCCTCCTCGCTCAGCCTTTGTGTTACTTTTTGAAGAATACTACCAAGCCATGAGTCTTTTCCCCGGCTCATCAGTGTTAGGCTGGGACTGAAGATCTGATCGAGTTGTACCTGTACGCGGTCGATTTCATCAATAACGATCAGGTCGCTCCGACGATACACTAATTCCAGAAAGCGTAGACGTTCTGGATTGAGCTGCAAAGCTATATTTGAATAGACGAGACTGGCTGGCGTTGCAACCCATATTGCAGCCTCCACCAGATCGCGCTGAGCCTGATGATAAGGACAAACGCTGTAAAACGGGCAGGCATACACCTCGTCATCTTGTGCTTCCAACTGCTCTCCCTCCGCGTCTTCCGGAGACGGGAGCGGAGTAAGAGTCAAGCAAGGCGTTGACTCCAGCTCAAATGGCTTAGCGGCATTACGAAGTCCATCAAGGAGGCAAGCAGTACTGGTGTAATCAAAGCCGATATGTTGTAGCAGCAATGGATGTTGAGATTGCTCAGATGTTAAGACACGGTGCAGGCGGTCCAAGTGGCGGCGGCGATTGGATGCCCCCAGAATAGGGGCAGCCTGAAGGCCGAAGCGAGCAAATTGTTGTACTCTATCAAATACCGCGATAACATCACCAACGACTAAAGTAATGCGGTATCCGTTGCGGGCTGCCCAAACTGCAAGCACGTCCATCAATGTCGACTTGCCGGAGCTGACCATCCCAACGATGTGTATCGTTCCCGTGAGTTGAAGGATGTCAGCAGGAACAAATTCACTGTTCTCATCGCGAGAGATATGCAAGCGTACCCGGAGCATTGTTCTATGCCAGTCGCGACTCTGATACCCGCCCTGGGCTAGCTGCTCGTCCATCCACTGAGCGGTCTTCAATAGTTCATCCCAGGGAATACTCAGCGGGGGACGCGACGATTCTCCAGAGAGTGTATGCCCTTGTGGAATCGGAGGTAATGACATATCTGCCGGAATAGTAACGTGTGTCCGCTTTCTTTTGTCTACACACAAGTAGGTATTTCCTGCTTCGGCCCAGTGAATCTTCCTTGTAACGTGAGGCAAGGGTTGTTGTGCAATTTTGCTGTACACATCTTCGCGCCGGGCTTCGATACTGATGGTGCGCTTTGTAAACCGATCATAGTTACCATCAATATCATAGAGTCTCAAGCGCTCATCAACATTGCTATAGCGTTCGAGCATTTCCACCCAATGGCGCGAATTCTTGAAATGCAGCAAAATATGGCGCACGATATTCCACATACTGCGCTGCTTCCTACTTAAGCTCTGTAGTTCTGGCAGGGGAAACTCATATCCCGTCAAGAGGACCCAGAGCGCTCTAGCTGGTGCTGCGGGAGCGATCTGTGAGAGCAAATATAGCCCAAGCTCCACTTCACAAATCTGCTTTGCCCCTAAACCGTCAGCGGTATCTACTCCCTTGAGGTGCTTTCTGAGTTCTTTCTCTAACCGTCCCCAAAGATCATATGTGCTACGCATCGTTAACTCCCTTACACGCGGCGAGCCGCTTTTTCACATCCGCAAGAAAATGCCTTTCGAATTTTGCCTGGATGCGACCACTGATCACCACTTTTCCAGAACTCTTACGACTATTGCAGGTATTGCGAAAAGCCCTCACGTAGTCGGACTGCCGAGAGCGCTCGTCGGGAAAAACAAAATAGCCCATTTCCAAGGGTGGGTTAAGAGGAATATTTTTCACGCGCAGAGCAAGGAGAAACGGATTGGCCCAATCTTTGACATCGACAGCCCATGCCTTCCCATCGGGAAATTCGATATGCAGGTCATAACTGTCGAACTCCGGCCAGAGTTCTACTTTGAGCTTGAGCTTGAGCAAACGCCGTTCGAGACGGATTTCGGCCAATCCTGGAAGCGTCACGAAACGTCGTAATCCCCGTTTCAGCCAGAGCACATGTTCACGTGCTGGAATGGCTCGCCCTGGACGTATCGATAATTGCCGTCGACAGCGTTCCTCTTCACACAGAAGCCTATCCATTTGCACCGTTGGTTGTAGGAGATTGCCACAGGTCGGACAGCAGTAGAAGTGATCTTTCAGCATGTAGTCTAGCGGAGCATCTTCGTAAGCGACCTTCAAGTGATCGGTTAAAAGGTTCAATTCAGGATGATCGTTCCGCTTCTGGAGCAGTTCAAACTCAGTGAGTACGGGATGCTCGATAAGTAAGCGACGAAAAGTTACATAGGTCCCAGGAGAATTGGCCGCCTGACAGGTATTGAAGACGCTGCTTATAAAACGTCGTTCGCTCAAATCGGCTTCTACATCACTTGTCGCGCAGGCCAGGGACTCGCATACACTCGTCGGGAACTGATTATCCAAAAGTGTCTCATCGGGATCGAGATGCGCCAAGGCGATATCAAGAGGCCAATCCCTGAGCGGGCGACGACACCATGAGAGAAGATCTGGAATACTGCGAACCAGGTGTAGGCTATGCCGGTATCGGATAACATTGAGCCGATTGAGTCCAATTTGCAAGGGAACGGGATATTGTGAATCGATTGGCATGCCCTTGGCGACCCGATCGGTGAGTTGGATCACCCCGGTCGCAATAAGATGCAGCACAAGAATGTCCGGTGGTAGCTCTATCCCATTAGTATCAGATAAAGGCGCTGAGTCATCTACCATACTGCTATCCATATGAGTTTGGTAGGCCATGACGTTATGCTCCTTCCCTACACAGCCATTTTTGCAGTGTCTATTTTCATTTCTTCTCGCGGCACGGATAGTCGGAAACGCTCTTTAGGAATTTATAGTAGCAAACTATCCTTTAGCACGCTCGAGCCATTTTTTGAGTTCAGCTAGCCATCTATAGCTGCTGCTAATTCCTCCCTAGTACCGTTGTTTCTTCCTCAGGTCGTACAATGCGTTTTTCTGACGTTATGGTCCTATTCCTTTATTACCGCTTTATGCACATGCTCTGCTGTAGCTGTTTTGATTTAGAGGGAAATATGCCTCTACAAAATTTCTTATAATCTACTTCGCGTTATCAGATCATCCTATGAATAGGTGTTGGCTCCAGCATTCGCGCTTGCTCAATGAGATCACGTACTTCCAGTGCTCGCCTCTCGCTATAGGCACAGCGCAGCGCAGCAGGTAGTAGCCGATCCGTCAAATCAGAAGCTGTGAACGGCACGCCTTTATTCTTTGGCTCATTTGGGCCTGTCAGTCTCACCAACTCGGTCACCTCCGCCTCCCCCAGTCGCAGTTCTGGTACCGATGTGAGGAGGATTCTGGCTCGTATGTCGTCTCCAGGACGAGCAAAATGTAAGTCGAGCGCAGCGCGCCTACGGATGGCGGGATCCAATGCCTCTGGCCGATTTGTGATGAAGAGTGCGGCAATAGGCAGCCTGGTCAGACGAAGTTTATCGAGGCGTTGCAGCAGCGTATTGAGCCCTGCCTTATCTTCGTGATGCATTTGCTGCGTCTCCCGGCTTACAGCGAGCGCATCGGCCTCGTCTAGAAGCAAGAGCACCGGATCACCGCCGAGCGCCTTCGCCCTCACCTCCACCTGGGCAAAGGCCTGGGCGATCAAGTCGCTCATCTCTCCTACCTGTCCTGTACCGCGCACCTGCGTATTGATCTTGAGCATGTGAACCTGCCTGCCCTCTCCAGCCTGCCGAGCGAGCGTGTCACCGATCGTCTCTGCTAACGCTGTTTTACCAGTACCGACATCGCCCTCAAGCAGGATCAGCGGTACCCGGTTGCCGTACAGTTCACAGACCCGTAATACCTGACCACCATGATACCGCTTACTCCATTGTTCCAGGCGCTCTGGATAGAGAAGCATTTCTAACTCGATCAAGAGACGAGCTTTGTGGTCATCTAGCCCCACCAATCGTTCATACCACCGCTGCGCTGCGATATCCGGATAGACGCGCTCCGCTTCAAAGAACGCGATCATATTCGGGGAATCCAGGGTAGCTACCATGGGATCACTCTTTCCTTCTATGTGATACTTGCCATTGCTATTAGCAAGGCCATTCTCCTGATAATCTGTGCGAGAGCCTACCCGAATCTGGATTGCAGACAATGCCTCGCCTCGACGCATCCTCTCAAGAGCGTTCACG
>WNGK01012453.1_pt1 | contig 11010 bp, 6 predicted proteins | sample 5400601 | NCBI WGS metagenome assembly WNGK01 (sample SAMN13153376, study PRJNA577476) | soil metagenome | isolation source: 60 cm soil or saprolite under Garry oak tree replicate 1 | place: USA:California | collected 2016-06-15
GCGAAGGAGAGCGGCTGCGTCACCGTGGTTTCGGCGATGAGCGGTGTGACTAACCGATTGATCGAAGCTGCAAAGAAGGCGCAGGCCGGGAATGCAGGTGAGGCTGCAGCCATCATCGATGCGCTGCGGCAACAACACGGGGCCGCGCTGACGAGCCTGGTTCGGCGGGAAGAGGAACGCACGCGCATCCGGCAGCAGATGGATGAAGTGCTCGCGGAAGGACTGCGGCTCTGCGAAGGAACAGCGTTGCTTCGGGAACTCACGCCGCGAACTCTGGACGCAATTTCTAGCCTCGGGGAAAGGCTCTCGGCGCCGCTGGTGGCCGCGGCAGTTAGAGAGCTGGGGCTGCCAAGCGAAGCGATTGAAGCGACGGAGCTGATCGTGACCGACGCGTTTCACGGCGGCGCGGAACCGCAGATGGAATTGACGCGCGCGAAATCGCAGGCGCGGCTGCGGCCGCTATTGGAGAAAGGAATCGCGCCGGTCGTGACGGGCTTCATCGGCGCCACGGCGGAGGGGCAACTGACCACGCTGGGAAGAGGAGGCTCCGACTATTCGGCGACAATCCTCGGTGCGGCGATGGACGCGAACGAAGTCATCATCTGGACCGACGTGGACGGCGTGCTGACCGCTGACCCGCGGCTGGTTGCCGAGGCGCGCACGATTCCCGTCATCTCGTATCGCGAAGCCGCAGAGCTGGCGTATTTCGGCGCGAAAGTGCTGCATCCGAAAACGCTGAACCCAGTGGTGCAGGCGGCCATTCCGGTTTGGATTCGAAACAGTTTTGCGCCCGAAAAGCCCGGCACAAAAATTACGCCGGAGGGCCGCAGCATCGGAGGCGGCGTCAAGGCGTTGACGGCGATCCGCGACGTGACGCTGATCAGCGTGGGCGGGCCAGGAATTGTGGGATTGCCCGATGTCGTGGGGCGAACGTTTTCGACCACCGCCGAAGTGCGCGCCAACGTCCTGCTGATTTCGCAATCGTCCTCGCAGAACGATATCTGCTTCATCGTTTCCACGGTGGATGCTCGGCGAACGGTGGACGCGCTGCGCAAAGAGTTTGCGCAGGACCTGGCGCACCACAAGGTGGAACACATCACCGTGGATTCGAATATCGCGATCGTGGCCGTCGTGGGAGAGAACATGCGCGGAACGCCCGGAATCGCCGGCAGAACCTTCAACGCCCTGGGGCGCGAAAACGTGAATCTGATCGCCATTGCCCAGGGATCTTCGGAATCCAACATTTCCTTTGTCATCGACGAGAAAGCCGTGAAAACGGCTCTCAACACAACGCATCGCGAGTTCGGCCTGGGGGCATCCCGGAGTTGAGGGTGAAAACCAAGGAATGGTAGGCCCGTGGGGACTCGAACCCCAGACCTCTACCGTGTCAAGGTAGCGCTCTAACCAACTGAGCTACGAGCCTAGAATGCGTAAAGTTTAGCACGGCTGGCATATCAAACGCAGCCGCTGGGGCCTTTAAATCCGACACGGTTCGAGTTCAGTCCCGAAGAATCGTGCTCCCGGCGAGAAATCAGTCGGTGTGGTAGTGTGTCCGAGAAGAGCCCGGAAGAGCATGCCAACTAAAACGATCATCGAACCGTTTCGAATCAAAAGCATTGAGGCCATCCGCCGTACCACTCGGGAAGAACGCCAGAAACTGATGGAGGCCGCGGGCTACAATCTTTTTCTCGTCCCTTCCGAAGCGATCCTGATTGATTTGCTGACGGATTCGGGAACCGCGGCGATGTCCACAGAGCAGTGGGCGGCGATGATGCGCGGCGATGAATCGTACGCTGGGTCGCCGAGCTTCGCGCGATTTCGCGATTCCGTGCAAGGCATTTTTGGTTTCCGGCACGTGATTCCCACGCACCAGGGCCGCGCCGCGGAACGCATTTTGTTCAATGTGATGTGCAAGAAAGGCGACGCCGTCCCGAACAACACGCATTTCGACACCACGCGGGCGAATTGCGAATTTGTCGGAGCGCAGGCGCTGGATCTTCCCACCCCGGAAGCGAAGGAGCCCGCGCGCGTGCATCCCTTCAAAGGGAACATGGACACCGCGCTGCTCGCGGAGACCATCGAACGCGAAGGCGCGAAGAAAATTCCGTTGGTGATGCTGACGGTGACCAATAATTCCGGAGGCGGCCAGCCCGTTTCGATGGAAAATATCCGCGCGGTGAAATCCATCTGCAAGAAGCACGGGATTCCACTGTACATCGATGCGTGCCGCTTCGCGGAAAATGCTTACTTCATTAAATTGCGCGAGCCGGGCTACGCGAAAAAAACTCCGCGCGAGATTGCCCGAGAGATGTTTTCGCATGCCGATGGCTGCACCATGTCCGCGAAGAAAGACGGCATGGCGAACATCGGCGGATTTCTCTGCACCAACGACGACAGGCTGGCGCAACAGGAGAAAGACCTGCTGATTTTGACCGAAGGGTTTCCGACTTACGGCGGACTGGCCGGGCGCGACCTGGAAGCGATTGCCGTCGGATTGAACGAGGCGCTGGAGGAGGAGTACTTGAAATACCGGATCGCATCCACGGCGTTTCTCGGAAATCACATCGCGAGCGAAGGCGTTCCCATCGTGCAGCCGCCGGGGGGACATGCCATTTACATCGATGCGCGCGCATTTCTGCCGCATATTTCGCCGGAGCAGTTTCCCGGTGTGGCGCTGGCGAATGAGCTTTATCTGGAAGGGGGGATTCGCTCCGTGGAGATTGGAACGCTGATGTTCGGCGAGCACGCGACGATGGATCTGGTGCGGCTGGCGATTCCGCGGCGAGCGTACACGCAGAGCCACATCGAGTACGTCGTGGAAGTGATTCTGGACGTTTGGCGGAAACGGGAGCAGATCCGGGGCTACGAAATAACAGAGCACGCGAAATTCCTGAGGCACTTCTCAGCGAAGCTGAAGCCGATTCCCTGCTGATGACGCCATGCAAATAACAATGGATCCGAAATTGAAAGCGAAATGCCCGCGCACGGCGCTCGGATGCGTGACGGCGCGCGTGGAGGCAGCCGCGTCGCCCGCCGCTTTGCTTCAAGAAATGAAGACGCGGGAAAACGAAATTCAGAAATTGCCCTTTCCCCGCGGCGTGCTGGAATCGCCGCAAGTGGAAGCGGCGCGCAAAGCGTACAAGGCGCTGGGAAAAGATCCGGCGCGCTACCGCGGTTCTGCGGAAGCGCTGTTGCGGCGCGTGGTGGCTGGGAAAGGCTTGCCGCAAATCAACGCCGTCGTGGACGTGATCAACCTCGTATCCGTGGAAAGCCGCCTGCCGATCGGTTTGTATGACCTCGGGCACATCGTCGGCGAAATTGTTTTTCGCGCGGGACGCAAAGGCGAAACCTACAAGGGCATCGGCAAGTACGATTTGAATCTTGAAGGATTGCCTTTGTTTGCCGATACCGTTGGTCCACATGGGAGCGCGACGAGCGATTCGGAACGAACGATGGTGACGGGCGCGACGAAGCAGGTGCTGGCGATCATCATTTCTTTTGGCGGCGCAGAAGGACTGGAGCGCTGGGCGCAGAGAATGTCCGCGCTGCTGACGCAGTACGCCGCGGGACAAGATGTGGAAATTCGACTGATCCAGTGACGTAATCGCTTCGGTTCGCTACGTTTCGGCGAGCCGATCCTCTCCCACCTTTCCCGAATGCTCCTTGAAGCTGCGCCATTCATCGTGTTTACTGTGGGCGCGGTTGATGCCTGTTGCGCTCGATGCAAACGCCTGGAAGACTGAGTACCAATCCCGTTCCGGTGGAAGAGGTGGCCGATGGCCTGCAATCCCGAAGTGTTGAAACATGTTCCGCTGTTTGCACTGCTCGACGAAGAGGAGACGGCGGTGCTGGCGGGGCAAGTGGAGCTCAAAAATTTCGCTCCGCGGCAACGTATTTACAAGATGGGTGACCCGAGCGGGCAAGCATACGTGATGGTCTCCGGAAAAGTCCGGGTTACGACGGTGGACGAAGACCAGCAAGAGGTCGTGGTGGATGAGCCGGCTCACGGCGAGTTCTTTGGTTTCGCGTCGATGCTGGAGAAGACCCCTCATCAAACCAACGCGACCGCCATGGAAGAAAGCGTGTGCCTGGAAGTCAGCCGGGGAGACATTGCGACGCTGCTGCAACGCAAGCCGCACGCGGGAATGGACATGTTGACGGTGCTGGGGCGGCAGTTCCACGCGTCGCAGCAACTCGTGCGCCTCCGCGCGATGCGGAATGCGAATGAAGTGATCGAGGCGAAATCGACGCTGCCTGAGCGCATCGCGGATACCATGGTCCAGTTCGGGGGATCCTGGACCTTCATCATTGGTTTTATCCTCCTGAGCAGCATCTACACGGCTATCAACATTGGCTTGCGCAAGGCGGCGTGGGATCCGTATCCATTTATCCTGCTGAATCTCATTTTGTCCCTGCTGGCGGCTATTCAGGCGCCGGTCATTATGATGAGCCAGAACCGCCAAGATAGGAAAGATCGGGTGCGCAGCGAACTGGATTACGCCGTGAATCGGCGCGCCGAATCTGAAATCCAAGGCCTGGCGCGCAAACTGAATCTGCTGGGGGACCAGATGGGGGATCTCGAAGACTTGCTGCGAGGGAAACCGCCTGGCGGGGCGAGCGGAGTGCCGCACTCCTGATTTTGCTGTAGTGAAGGGTGAGCTTTTCCACGAGGGGGTACGCCACCCCCAGGTGTTTTGCGTAAAGAGTGCGGTCCGCCATATTCAACCTCAGCCGCTAAATCGCTCCAGCCTCCTGCAGCGCCTTTTTCATGCCCGCCCAGCTCTGCCGCGTCGATTCCTCTGGCGTGCCCGCGCCGCGCCAGTGAGTCTCAAGGCTTACGGCGAAATGATAGCCGTCGCGTTTCAGCGCCTTGAACTGTCCGGCCCAATCGATGATACCGCGGCCCATCGCCGCCCATTCGTAGCGCGTGCCATCCGGCTTTTTTGCCGCGTCCTTGCAATGACAGTGTCCAATTCGATCCTTGGGCAGGAGATCGTATCCGTCCGGGTAAGGCTTCTCATCATGCTCCGCTGCGTTTCCGGGGTCCCAATTGAGCATGAGATTGGAGGATGTAACTGCGCCAAGAACCTTGGCAGCTTCGGCCCCTGTTGCCGTATTACACGCACCTTCATTTTCCAGAATCAGAATCACACTCTTCTTGGCCGCTTTTTCAGCGGCATTTCGCAGTTTCTCGTCGATGGCCGCGCGATACGAAGCCTGATCGTCGAGCCTCCAGAAATCGAAGAAACGTACGCGATCCGTATGGAAGGCCTTGGCCAGCTCGATACTTCGTTCCAGCACTTCATCCTGCTGCTCAAATGTAAAGTCCGCGTTAAATTGATCGCGCTTGGGGCTGTACTTCGATTTCGGTGCGCCCGGCCAATCTACCTTGAACAGCGGGCTGGCGATGTCCGTCACGCGCAACTTGTTCTTTTCCAATATGCGGCGGGCTTCCTCGATTTCCTTGGCGTCCAGTTTCAGCAGGTTCTTGTTCCACATGCCGCGCAGCTCGATCCATTCCATGCCAAATTCCTTCGAAGCCACTTCGCAGGCTCGGCCAAAGTCCTGTCCGATCTCGTCGTTGATAACAGCCACTCGGAAGGGCGAATTCATATCGTCACCCCGAGCTTTTCTTCGAGATACTTCTTGCTAATGGCTCCTGATTCTTTTGGCGTGCGCGTTTTGTCGGGCACGACGTCTAGCTCGACGATCGCCCAGCCCCGGAAATTCGCCTTGTGCAATGCTTCGAATACCGCCGGGAGATTCACCTTTCCGCGGCCAAGTTCGACAAAACGATACGGACGCTTCGCATCCCCGTTGTCCGACAGCGGCTCGACATCCTTTATGTGCAGGAAAAGCAGCCGGTCGCTGAATTTCTCAATCGCCTTCGCCGGGTCGCCGCCGCCTTGGAAGTAGTGCGCCACATCCAACTCCAATTTCGCATACCGCGGATCAGTGGCTTGCAGGATTTGATCCACCTCTTCGGGACGCTCTCCGCGTGAGCCCATGTGGTTGTGATATCCGAGCGAGACACCCAAATCGGCGGTGCGTTTACCGATTTCCGTAATCAGCCGGCCCAGCCTTTTATAGTCCGTCGCAGTAATTGCGCGGTCCTTGGGACGTTCATCGGTAACTTGGAGATAGAGACCTCCTACATCGTGCACAAATTTTGCATTGGCCGTGTGCTTGGCGATTTCCTCGGCTTCGAGCGCAGGGTCAATGCGTACGCCTCCGCTCGAAAGCGCAACCATCTTCAGTTGGTGCTTTTCGAGCAAGTCCCGCAATTCCGCCGCGCTGCTAAATTCCTTGATGACATTGGCGCGCAATTGAATTCCGTGGAAGCCCAGTGCTGTAATGTCTTCGATCGCCTGCCGGTCGTTCCCGGCCCAGGTGATGGACGCATATCCAAACAGGATGTCGGCAGGCGCGGGCGTGATCGGCGTGTCAAAATACGAGAGGTCCATCGGCGGATAGAGCCTCTCGGCCGCCCATATTGTTTCCCCCGGAAAAGAGGCAGCCACCACGGTCCCTCCCGCTGCTCCCAGCCCCTGAAGAAATTCACGCCTCGGCATTCGACTATACATGCCCGCTTCTCCTCGTATGCTTTCCACAAAATGTATTTTATTTGCTTTTCGATTTACCGTCCCTGCCAATAGTCTATGACTCGCGGAAGCACTGATGGCTTCGCGAAGCCAGGAAGTAGACGAATCCGAATTCGACGTCGGAACAGGAATGTTTTCAGCGCCCCGGGCTAAAAAGTCAGCTTCGCTCCGAGTTCCACTGTACGGTTGCCGCCAATGGTGCCCGTGATGTGGCCAAAACCAACGCTATCACTGGCGTTTGCGTTTGGCTGATCGAATTGTGGAGTATTGGTTGCACTGAATGCTTCGGCACGAAACTCCAGGCCAATTCGTTCTCTTACCGGGAACCTCTTGAACATTGCGGCATCTAGGTTGAAATAGCGCGGACCGGCGAACGTAAATCGGCTCATGTTTCCAGCCGTCTGAGGCGTGCTGATCGCCGTGAAGGCCGAGGTGTCAAACCACGCCCCATTGGGCGTGGGCCCGATTCCGCCGAGGACGCGGAAGGATCCGACCTGGTTCGGCGTCTGCCGGGTGCCCGGCGCATTGAGCGCGGTTCCGTTGGCGCTGAAGTCCAGCGGCCTACCGCTCAATATCGTCATAACTGTACTCACCTGCCAACCCCCGGCAACCCAGTTCGCCCAGCCTGAATGCAGCAGGGGCTTGCCCTTGCCAAACGGCAGCTCATAGACCACGCTTTGTACGAAAGTGTGCTTGCGGTTGTTGCTGACCACCATGTAGTTGCGACGGAAGTCTAGATAGAATGACGGACTGCCCCCGTCGTTCCCGCCTCCATCTCCCACGTCTGATCTATACGCCAGAGCCTTTGCGAACGTGTACGAGGTAGTTAGCAGCAGCCCGCCACCCGTCCTGTGATTAAACCTTGTCTGCAAGGCGTGGTAATTTGAGCTGGTTGGCTTGAATAGAAAATCCGTCGCAGCCGTTCTGCCAAACAAGGCGCATAGGGGCCTTTGTGGGCAAGTGGGACCAACGGATGCAGCAACCGCGGCATTCAGATCAAAGTCCATGGGAATGTCCACGCCGTGATTGCCCACATAGGCGACGTCCAGCACGAAATTCTTGGGCAGCGCGCGTTCCAGAGCGAGATTCCAGGATTGGACGTACGGCTGCTGAAAGTTCTTGTCTACCACGTTGTATTGGGAATTTAGCCCAATGCACGCGACCCCTGGAACAGGGGGAACTTGGCATACACCGGATATGATCCCGCTACTCGGCAGTGCCGCTGGGGCTGGTGATGGAAATCCAAAACCCAATGAAGCAATCTGGCCGCTCGGCCATATCGGCAGCGCGCCAGCGGTCACTTGATTAGTGCCATTGGCCTGGCGCACAGGGTAATTCCAAGCGTACTGGTTGTTGGGGAAAGGCTCGTAACTGATGCCGAAACCCCCACGCAAGACAAATTGTTCTGTGAAGCGATAGGCCAATCCGAAGCGAGGAGCAAAGTAATGGTAGGAGGTGTCACGGGCAAGGTTCAGCGGGTTGCCGCCAATTCCTGCAAGCACCAGGGTGTTGGTCGTGGGATCATAATTGGAATAGCCGCCGGAATGTCGCGGTGTCGGCGGCAGATAGAGCTCCCACCTCAACCCGAGATCCAGGGTTAACTTGGAGGTCGGTTGCCACTTATCCTGTCCGTAGCTGAAGAATTCCGTCTCTCGCCACGATCCGGATATCACGGAGACATCGCGCCCCACCTCCGTCGGTGCATCGATGAGAAACGCGGCGAAATTGTTACCGCGAGATGTTGCCGACGACGTGCCGGTTGTAGTCACGAGTGCAGTCGTGCTGGTGCCAAAGCGGAAGACTCCGCGTGGGCTGAACGTCTGGGCTTGCACCAAATCGTCACGCAGCCGCCGGACGTCAACCCCCCACTTGAACGTATGATTCCTGTGAATTTTCGTCCAGTTGGTCACCGCATTGATGTTGGTCTCGCCGCGGTCCCACGGCAGAGACGCCGAGTAACCAACCATCGGGCTCGAGAATCCGTTCTGGATGTCAATGCCGGTCAGGCCGCTGGTAAAGGCATCCAGATTGACGCCGGTGATGCCCAGGGCGTTCTGAGTTGCGGGCAATATTTCTGTAGTGGCTCACACCGACACGCGTCTCAGCAATCAGGCTTGGCGAGAACACATGCGTATGATTGAGAGCTCCGCTCTGGACGTGTTGCTCGCCCGTGCCCTGGAAACCTCCGCCCTTGGGACCTCCGGCCAGGCCAAAGATCGGCTGATCGTTGAGGTTCTGAACGGCCCGGCTGAACCTGAAAGCGAAACGGTCGTTATCCTTGCGGTTGAAGTCAAATTTGCTGTCGAAGGCCGTCGTGTTTTTCAGGAACCGCGTGTTTTGTTGATAGTTGTTGCTGAGGCCCGGGTTGACCACATTGGTGTGCGGAACGAGCGCCAGAATTTTCAGGGCCAGCGGGCTGAAGCGGCTCGCGGGGATCATGTTATTCGGGAACGGCGTTCGACTTGCTGGCGCTACAGGAATTGGTTTTCCGGTGGCATCGAGAGCCAGGGTCGCGTGCGTGGCGTCGGTAGTCTGATACGGATCATAAATAAGCTGCGTGACGGCCCCGAAATTTCCGCCCCGGAAGTCATCACGGGGCACGGTCAGAATGTCAAACTTGCCGCGTGAATCGTCAATCCGCAGGATATCGCCGAAGAAGAAAAGCTTATTTCGGATGATTGGCCCGCCCACATTACCACCGTAGTAGTTGTAAGTGCTCGGCGCTTTGGCTAAGGTCTGGAAGAAAGGCTTGGCTGCCAGGGCGCTGATCCGGTTGAACTCGTAGGCCGCGCCATGGAAGGCGTTTGTGCCCGATTTCAAGATGACGTTGGTGACGGCGCCGCCAGCGCGTCCGAACTCGGCTGCGTAGTTGCTGGTGCCTACGTCAACCGTCTGAATGGCCTCTGCGGGAGGGATGTAGATTTGCAGGAGGCCCGTGCGCTCATTGTCATCCACGCCCTCGATCTGCAGGTTGTTGAATAACCGAGCTTGGCCGTTCACTTCTGTCGACAAGCTGTCCTGCGCATTGAAGAATTCGGAATGCACTCTATGTGCGCGAGTAGTTCCCGGCACCAGATTCAACAGATTCTGGAAATTGCGGTTATTTCCGAGCGGGAGATCGACCACTTGCTTGCTTTCTATCTTGGCGCCCACGTCGGCCCGGTCCGTTTGAAGTATCGGAGTTTCGGCATTCACTACTACGCTATCGCTTATGGCCCCCGGCTCGAGCGCGAGGTTCACTCGAGTGTCAGTGTTTACGATCACGTCCACTCCGGATCGCACGCCTTTCTTGAATCCCGGTTTCTCGGTAGCGACTTCATATTGACCTGGGGGAAGGTCAGCGAATAGATAATTCCCGCTATCATTAGTCGTGGTGCTCCGGCTAAGACCCGTCTTCATTTCCGTAGCGGTCACCTTCGCCGCGGCAACGACTGCTCCGCTGGTATCCGTCACCGTACCGAGCAGCGTCGCATTGACCGCCTGCCCTTTAACTGGGGCAGAAAACCCCAGAAGTATTGTTCCGAGAAGTACGGCCATGCTCATGTGCCACAGCTTGATCAGATAGCCAGTGGCAGGCACGGCAAATTCTTCGGTATGGATCCCATGAGATTTATTCCCGCCATGTATCCAACGGGAAGACGCACTAAACAGTTTTTTCATGACCTCACCCCATTCGAAAGACTCCGCCCCGATACAAAGAAACCAACGAAACGCTTGGAACTGGTTCCACACCCTAACTGAGCGGAAACCGCCTGTCAAGTCAGAAATCTCGTGAGGTCAATAGATTGAATCGGTTTTCTAACTTCTTGCCACACCTCACGGGGATCCGCCGAACTTGTTGAGTGCTGACACCAGCGTCCTTTTGGTGTGCTAGACTTACGCAGGAAAGAGGGTTGACGGTTTCTCACCGAAGCGAGCGAAACCGCCGGAGCGACATAAAGGGGCCTCACTGCTATGGAAGCAGTTCCAAGGAAAACGACGATTCGCGAAGTTGCCCAGGCCGCTTCCGTTGGCATAGGAACGATTTCCCGCGTGCTGAATTCCAGCTCTCAGGTAAGCCGGGAAACGCGGGCGCGTGTACTTGAGGCCATCCGGCGTCTGGGTTTCCGTCCCAATGCGCAGGCCCGCCGAATTCTCAAGCGGCGCGCGGAAATGGTCTGCTTTCTCCTGAGCAACCGCGATTTTCTCCATCCCTTCCATGCTCGCATACTGCAAGGCGTCGAATCTTATGCCAGCGGCTTGAAACAGCACGTACTGTTCGCCGCTCTGCATTATTCCCCAAGAACGCCTCCCGATAGGATCGACCTGCCTCCCGTTCTTCAGGAGCATGGCTTGATTGACGGGCTCATTCTGGCGGGGACGATTTATCCGAATCTGCTCCGCAGGATCGAATCCATCCATATGCCCT
>WNGK01028647.1_pt1 | contig 11010 bp, 12 predicted proteins | sample 5400601 | NCBI WGS metagenome assembly WNGK01 (sample SAMN13153376, study PRJNA577476) | soil metagenome | isolation source: 60 cm soil or saprolite under Garry oak tree replicate 1 | place: USA:California | collected 2016-06-15
TCATCGAGCGATGCGTCAATCGCCTCAAGCAATTCCGGCGCATCGCCACCCGATACGAGAAAACCGCGAGAGCTTACCTTTCGATGCTATGCGTCGCAGCAGCGAAACTCTGGATCAAAACCGTCAACACGGCCTAGCACTTGCTCCGTGGTGACGCCGGTGAGGCAGTAGCCACACCACCGTTTCAAGAACCCGACGAGCTCCTCGTCGCCGCCAGTAACGCGGTGCAGGAACGTGAGCCACAGCGGGCATGGCGTGCCGGGCGGCGCTAGGCCGGAATTGGCGGCTTTCATGTTCATGTCTTCGGGCCGCGGGGGCCTCGAGATTCCGGTCCGCAGGTCTGTCGTGCTCGGCATGGCTACCTCCCGGCGGTAAACGCCCAATCGTCTTCGGCCCAATCGTCTGGGGCCGTGACTAGCAGCGGGTCGGCCCTCGAGAGCGTGACGACGGCCGCGACCGCCTTCGCCGAGGCGAGGCTCTTCCCGTCCTTCGGCGCCCTCCGGGCCGTCTCGCGACACACGACACGCGCCCCGGTGTAGGACTCGAGCTTCTCGTCGTTTCGCCACGTCACGCCGGACCAGAACAGCCAACGGCCCCACATGGGGACGAACCGCGCGCGGGCCGCCTGCCGCTCGGCGAGCGTGCGGGCCATGCCATCTTCGCTGAACGGGTTGTCGATGGCCGACCAGCTCGGCGGTCGCCATTCCGGATCAATCCGGCGGGCCTCATAGAACAGCGTGCCGAAGCCGATCCTGCCCGGCGGACTCCGGGCGAACGAGCCCCAGGCTTTCTCCGTGCCGCCGTATTTCGTCGGCGCCTTTCTCGACCACGCATCGAACAGCCGGAATCCATCCTCGCCCCCGCCGGTAGCAGCGTAGACGGCCATGCCGATCCGGATCCATTCGGCGCGGTCGTCGGTGCCGGGAATGACGGCGAGCGCCGCCTCGACGTCCTCGATCGGCGCCTGCGGCTGGCCGGAGCCACGAGGCCGTCGCGGCTGTGGGCACGCCTCGCGCAGCTTGGCCAGGGCTCCGTCGAGGTCGATCGCGATGTCGGGGTTCTTCTCAATGATGTAGCAGATCCTCGGGTGTTCCCGGTCCTTGACGTGCCACGAGCCTGGGATCCGGATCGGGTGCACGATCGACGCCGCCGTCGGGTCGCCGCCCGCGTACGTCGCCGCGAGCTTGCGCGCCTCGCTCAGCTTCGCGTGTTCGACCTGCGTGCTCGTGGTAGCCTTCAGGCGGTAGTGCAGGTGAAGCTTTGGCTCGTGATTCCCGGTCACCGGACTGAGCCACTCGCCTCCCGAGGCGTTCACCAGCGTCGCCTTGCCGAGCAGTTTTTCGAGCTTACGTCGGCCGCGGGTCGGGTTCTCATCGAGCTCGATGACGAGCACGACGCCCTCGGCGACGTCCTCGGTCCTTGCGCCATTCCCGTTCTTGAACGCACACGCAGGCGGACAGAAGACTCCGGGGTGCTCGCCGTTCGCCGCAAGCAGCCCCAACTCCTGCAGCTGGTTGGACAGAGTCGGATCGTCAAAGCGGACCGACCGGAGCGCGATCGGCGGGGCGTCCTTCTTGTCGTCGCGGAACACGCGCAGCGCCAGGTAGCCTTCGCTGCTGGCCTCGCAGAAAATTGCATTCAAATATTCCAGCATCATCTCAACGTCAGGTCTCAAATCGACCATGACAATCTCCCAAATAGGAAGAGGGCGGGCCCGCCCTGTCCCGAGCCCGCGCAGTCCTAGAGGCGCACCTTCGGCTTCTTCGCCGGCTTGGCGTCCTCGGTCGTGACGCCCGGCTCCTCGGCCAGGTCCGCATTCACCGCGTCCTCGTTAGAGACGCCAAGCTGACTCGCTTGACCACTCTTGCCGAGCGCATGCAGCACCTCGCCGGCGGGCGCCCAGTCGTCGACCTCCCACGCGCCCCAGTAGATCAAGCCGTTGGGAGTCGTCTTCTTGGCGACCGTGAGGATCGCGATCGGCAGGCAGCCGTGAGTCGTTTCCGGGGCCGCGGCCGCTTGGACCAAGCAGCCGCGCGCCAGCTGCCGGGCGGCTTTCACGCCGTTCCACGAGTTCACCGAGTAGGTGTACAGGCGGCCCGTGGCCATGTCGGTCACGGGGAACTTGACGGCCGCCTGGATTGGGTCCTTGGGCAGACCGTTCGGCAGCGCTTCCTTCCACTCGTCCGGGTTGGTGTGGCCCATGGACGAACGCAAAGCCTTGAGGTCCGCGTCGAGGTCCGCGACGGCTGTGACGCGCAGCCACTTTTGGTCGACAAGCGTGCCGCTGTCCCAGTGGACGAACCCCTCCATCAGATGGTTGACGAAGATCGCGAGCCGAGCGCCGGACTCCATCGTCGAGCCCTGGCTCCCGATGTAGATCCGGCCATCCTTGCCGTTCGCGCGCAAGCGGTCGCCGACGTCGTCGTCGCCGCCGCGGGACGCGAATTGCGCGAGGCCTTTCACGTCGGCGGGGAGTCCGTACTGAGTAGTTGTCAATGCTCTAGTCTTAGACATGTTTCTGCTCACTGTTATGGCCGCGGTGAATCACGACGACGGCGGGCACGGCCGGTCCCGTCGTCGCCGTAGGGTTACTCGGATTCACAGCTCAAACTGCTCCGCGGCGGCGTACACCCGGATCGCCTGAAACATTCTTGCCGCCAATACTCGAGCAGCAGGAATGCCTGATCGATCCGGCGAGCAGTCCCGGGGTCGAACCCGTACCGCTCCTCGAAATTCCCGTCGAACGTCTCAAGCACCAGGTCCAGCGCGTCGAAGATCGGCTGCGGCATGGTTCTCTCTGCGTCGTCTGTCATGTCTTCATTCTCCTGCCGCGGTGAATCTCACGACGACGCTGCGGCCGGTTCGTCGTCGTCGAACAGATATTCGCGAACTAACTGAAAGGTTGTGTAGGGTTCGCTCGACCACGGCATGGCGTCGTCGCACGGCGGCAGGTCGAGGCCCTCGCGCACCCGGGCGATCGCGAGGTCGACCTCACGCAGGATCAGGTAGCGATGGCACTCTGATGCCGCGCGCCAATTTTGTGCGCGGACCAAATCGAGCAGCTTCTCGCCGTCGTTCGGGCCGAGCTTGTCGAGCAGCGCGAGCAACTCCTCGACGTCCTCGCCCCAAGCACCGAGCCGCAGGGCCTCGATCTCTTCGCGGTGCCACGCGCGCCAGCGGCGGAACATCACGTCTCGGTCGCGCAGCTTCTTGTCGCGCTTTTCTTCAGTCATGGCGCGCCCTCTCGTCGAGCTCGCGTGCCTCGCGGAAGGCTTCGCGGCGGACTTCGTCGAACTCGTCGCGAAGAATCGCCTCGATCTCCGGGCGCGCCTCCTCGAGCGCGCGGCGGATCGTCAGCAGCACGGCGGCGGTAACGATGGATGCTCTGTCAGTCATGGTGCCACCTCGTTCCCCCATGCCGCCCAGTTTTCGCGCCGGTGCCTCGCGAACAGTTCCAAGTACGGACCGGAGACCAGGGCCTCGATCCGTTCGTAGATCTCATCAGGCTTTCTGGAGTGTTCGCGGCGCGGCGCGACGATGACTTGCTGAATGCCGCGATGGATTCTCTTCGGCTTGCCGCGCGTGGCGATCAGGCAGACTTCTGTGTTGGCCCGCGTCCAATACCCGAGCCCGATCGCCGGCTCGATCGGTGAGTCGCCAGGGTCAGCCTTCAGCCACACGAAGCCGCACGTCTTGAACTTGAAGCCCCAGGCTTTGATGACGCGGAGTCCCGCCGGCAGCGACGGCCAGGTCACCCACATGAAGAGGATGGAATCCCCCGCGGCGAGCTTGCCGACCGGCATCGCCGCGATCGCCGTCGCGGGCATCGTGGAGTAGGTCGGGGCGCGGCCCTGGCCTTTGTCAGACCACGTTTTGAAAAACCACGGCGGATCGACGAGCAGCACGCCGTAGGCATTCGGCTCGAGATCACCGAACGGCCAAACGTTGCTGCCGACCTGGGTGGCCATTGGCCCGTCCTCGTAGCGGCGCCCCTTGCGAAGGGCGCCGAGAAATGCGAAAGGACGGGTGCGTCTGCCGTCCTGTTTGTTGGCGGACCGAGGCGGGTTCGAACCGCGAGGGCGGGCTTATGGTTAGGAGCCTGCCGCCCTTTCTCCCGACCGAGACTCGATCCGTAGAAAATGCGGAAAGCCGGCCGCTTCTCAGGCGGTCGGCTTTTCCGTGTTGGGCTGTTTGACCGCGAGCTTGCGGCCACGTCGCGCCTGCGCCTGCTGTTTGGCTAGCGCGCGGTTGAGCAGAACCTGTTTGTAGGTTTGGACGTCCTCGCCGCGGAAAATAACGGTTTGCGGGCCGATCTCGTAACCTGGCGGAAAGTCGGGATCGGGCGGGACAACGGTTCCGTCTTGTTTCTTATAGCCCCGCCGCCGCCGGACCGTACTGGATTCGCTCTCCGCGAGCTCAGCGGCGACTCCTTTTATCCGCATCCATGGCAATGACATGGCGTGGTCCTCGTTGACTGTTGCCAACGATTGCCACACAATCCGTCATGTCACATTGCAGTTGAGAAGGTGCCGCGATGACGCGTAAGGAAAGGATGCTCGGCGTGTTGGAAGGATTCCACAAGGGCCCGTGCCCGTACTGTAACGGCACCGGATTCGCCCGCGACACGAACGGGCGCGTCCCGAGCGGCGTCTTCTACGACCGGGCGGTCGAATCGGTCTACGGTGGACGCGCGCAGGATTACAACACGATCGACAAGCTGAAATGCGAGCTCAACGTTGACCTGCTCGAGAAATTCAGCGCCGTCGCCGGATCGACTAACTCTGTAGGCTGGCCAAGGGACCCGGAGCACTACCTACGCCCGCACAAGAAGCCACATAGGCCCGGCGGCAGGCTGACCTTGGTCAAGCCGTCCGACTATTGAGCGAGATCACCTCGGCGGTGCGATTCTCGAGAATCGCTGCGAGCCGTGCCTGCCAGAGCTGGAGGCCCTCGCGGTGCTCTGCCAAATATTTGTGCTGATCGTAGACTTTGTGCAGCTCCGGCTTCGTGTGCGCCAGCATCAATTCTCGGGTCAGGTCGCCGCCCGGGATCGGCAGGGTCGACCAGTGTGTTCTCGCCGATCTTCTTAGATCGTGCAGCGACCAGCTCGGAACCGCGGTGCCGAATTGCTTCGCCATCTCCCGATCGAGCCGCGCCTTCATGGCCGAGAAGCCGGACACCGGTCCGGTACCGCGCGCGTTCGGGAACACCAACCGGTCGTTTAGCCGCGGCAATCCCTTCAGGATCGCCGCCACCTCGGGCACGATCGGAACGACGAAGGCGGCCTCGGCCTTCATCCTGGCCGCCGGGATCGTCCACGTGCCGGCGGCGAAATCTATTTCGCTCAGTTCGGCCTCGGCACACTCCGACCGGCGCATGCCCGTGCGTGACAGAATCTCGACGATCGGCCCGAACGGGAAGCCCACAGCTGGCAGGGCGGTGAGCAACGCGCGCCACTCGTCGTCGGTCAGAATCCGATCCCGATGCTTGTGGCGGCCGATCGCCCAAGCGAACACGGCACGGCCGGACTCGAACACCTTGCGGGCGGTTCCGGTGATTCCGGCGTCGATCAGCGCCTCGACCAGCGTGACGACGTCGCCCGCCGTGATCGAGGCGATCGGCCGGTCCCGCCAGTGCGGGATGATATGCTTCTCGATGGCGAGCTTCACGGCGTGGCCGCTGCGCATGCCCTCGAGCTTGCGCCTGCCGTACGATTCGAACACCTGGGCGAACGTCGACGTCTGCGCCACCACCTTGGCGGTGGCCCTGGCCGCCTTCTGCTCGCCAGCCGGGTCGCGGCCTTGCCGGGCTTGGTTCCAGACTTCGAGGGCCTTCGCGCGGACCTCGCCCATGGGCATGACGCCCTTGTCGACCAAGTCTCTCATAAAGGCTCTTCTCTCCGGCCGCGCTCGCCCGGGCGCAGAGCCCCGGGACCGTGCCGTCCCATTTCTCGGGCCGCTTGCCCGGCTTCGGTTTCCAGCGGCGAAGGCCCTTGACGGTCAGCATGTCTTTCTCTCCTAGGGGTTTCGAAGGGGTAGCGGAAAACACAGATCATTCCTGCTACCCCATGATAGTGTATGATAGGCATGAGGCCGCAGAAGCGCAATAGCGACGGGCATTCTTAGGAGAGCATGATGGGAGATGAAAGCGGCGAGCCAATCTTGCTGCACGACATGCTGCTCGAGCGCGCCGACGGCGGCGCCGTCGAACTCGAAGCGCTCAAGCAGCGGCTCGAGGCGTGCTTCCTCACCGTGATGCGGGCGAGCGCCGAGAACGACGGCTACAACGCGCTGGTGCTCGCCGCCGGCGTGCCGTGGCGCGACGTCGCCCTGGTGCGGGCGATCTCGCGCTTCCTGCGCCAGGTCCGCATCGCCTATTCGCAGGATTACCTGTGGGCGACCTTGCGCAAGCACGCAGGCATCGCCGCGAAGATCGTTCAGCTGTTCCACGCGCGCTTCGACCCGCGGCTCGTGATTTCCGCGGACGAGCGCGCGCGCCGCCAAGCCGAGATCCAGGCCGGAATCGAGAGCGCGTTGCAGGGCGTCGAGAGCCTCGACGAGGATCGCATCCTGCGCCGCTTCGTCAACGCGGTCATGGCGGCCGTGCGCACCAATTTCTATCAGCTCGATAGCTCGGGCCAGCCGAAACCGACCATCGCCATCAAGTTCGAGAGCCGCAAGATCGAGGAGATGCCGGCACCGCGGCCGCTCTACGAGATCTTCGTCTATTCGCCGCGGCTCGAAGGCGTGCATCTGCGGTTCGGAAAGGTGGCGCGCGGCGGCATCCGCTGGTCGGACCGGCCGCAGGATTTCCGCACCGAGATCCTCGGCCTCGCCAAGGCGCAGCAGGTCAAGAACGCGGTGATCGTGCCGGTCGGCGCCAAGGGCGGGTTTCTGCCGAAATGGCTCCCCGTCGGCGGCCCGCGCGAAGCCGTGCAACAGGAAGGCACCGCGGCCTACGTGCTGCTCGTCTCTAGCCTGCTCGATATCACCGACAATCTCGGGCCCGAGGGCGTCATCCCGCCGGCGAACGTGGTGCGCCACGACGGCGACGATCCCTACCTCGTGGTCGCGGCCGACAAAGGCACGGCGACCTTTTCGGATATCGCCAACGGTATCGCGATCGAGCGCAAATTCTGGCTCGGCGATGCGTTCGCCTCGGGCGGCTCCGCCGGCTACGACCACAAGAAAATGGGGATCACGGCGCGCGGCGCCTGGGAGGCGGTGCGGCGGCATTTCCGCGAGATCGACGTCGATATCCGCACGACCCCGTTCACGGTCGCGGGCGTCGGCGACATGTCCGGCGACGTGTTCGGCAACGCCATGCTGCTCGAGCGCACCATCCGGCTCCTCGCCGCGTTCGATCACCGCGACATTTTCCTGGACCCCGATCCCGATCCGCAGACCGGGTTTTGCGAGCGCAGGCGCTTGTTCGAGCTGCCGCGGTCGAGCTGGCGGGACTACGACAAGAACAAGATCTCGGCCGGCGGCGGGGTGTTTTCGCGCACCGCCAAGGAGATCGCGCTTTCGGTCGAGGCCCGGCAATTGCTCGGCATCGCAAGCGACAAGGCGACGCCCCAGCAGGTGATGCGCGCGATCCTGGCGCTCCCGGTCGACCTGCTGTGGTTCGGCGGCATCGGAACCTACGTGCGCGCCTCGACCGAGACCGACGACCAGGTCGGCGACCGGGCCAATGATGCGATCCGGATCACCGGCGCCGAGGTTTCCTGCAAAGTCATCGGCGAAGGCGCCAATCTCGGCGCGACGCAGCGCGGGCGGATCGAGGCGGCCTCGCGCGGCGTCCGGCTCAACACCGATGCGATCGACAATTCCGCGGGCGTCAATACGTCGGATCTGGAAGTCAACATCAAGATCGCGCTCGGATCCGCGGTGCACGATCGCCTGCTCTCGCCCGAGCGCCGCAACGCGTTGCTCGGCGAGATGACCGAGGAGGTCGCCGGCCTCGTGCTGCGCAACAATTACCTGCAGCCGCTGGCGCTGTCGCTAGCGCAACGCCGCGGGCTCGAGGATCTCGGTTTCCAGCAGCGCTTGATGCAGATGCTCGAAGCGCGGGGGCTGCTCGACCGCGCGGTCGAGTTCCTCCCCGACGACAAGGAGCTCGCCGAGCGCCGCCGACGCAACCAGGGCCTGACCCGGCCCGAGCTCGCGGTGCTGCTCGCCTATGCGAAGATCGCGCTCTACGACGAGCTCTTGGATTCCCGGGTGCCGGACGATCCGTATCTCGGCCGCGAGCTCGCGCGCTATTTCCCGAAACCGTTGCTGGAACATTTTCCCGATGCGGTTGCCGGGCACCGGCTGCGTCGCGAGATCATCGCCACCCAGCTCGCCAACTCCATGATCAACCGCGGCGGGCCGACGCTGATCGCGCGCATCACCGACCAGACCGGCGCCTCGCCGGCGGCGATCGCCGCCGCCTTCGCGGCCTCGCGCGACAGTTACGTGCTCACCGAGCTCAACGCGGCGATCGACGCGCTCGACGGAACCATCGGCGGCGCGCTGCAGCTCGAGCTCTACGCGGGCGTGCAGGATCTCCTGATCGACCGGCTGATCTGGTTCCTGCGCAACGTCGATCTCGCACGCGGGCTCGCCGAGGTGGTCGAGCACTATCGCGCCGGCATCCGCGACATCGAGGCGGCGCTCGCAAACGTGCTCACCCGCGAAGCGCTAGCCGCGCAGGCTGCGCGCGCCGCCGAGCTGCAAGCCGGCGGCGCGCCGGAAAAACTTGCCCGGCGCATCGCCGGCCTGCCGGCGCTCGCCGCGGCGACCGACGTGGTGCTGGTCGCGGACCGCACCGGCAAGCCGGTCGCAGAAGTCGCCGCGACGTTCTTTGCCGCAGGCGCGTATTTCCAGCTCGACCGCATCGCGCAGGCTGCGCGCGGCATCAAGCTCACGGATTATTTCGACCAGCTCGCGCTCGATCGCGCGCTCGGCTCGATCGCGGAGGCGGAGCGACGGCTCACCGCCGAGATGGTCGGCAACGGCCTCGCCGGACCGGCCGCCGTCGAGCAATGGATCGCCGCCCATGCGGACGAGGTCGAGCGCATCCGCGCGACCGTGCACGACATCGCTGCCTCGGGCCTGACGCTCTCGAAGCTCTCCGTCGCCGCCAGCCTGCTCGGCGATCTGGTGAAACATTAGGAGACCGCAGACTTGATGAGCACCCTCCATCCTCCGATTCCGGCGCAGGCTAACGAATGGGAGCCGCGGTCCTCCGCTCTTACCTCGCCCCGAAGGGGAGAGGTCGGCGGCCGAAGGTCGCCGGGTGAGGGGGTTACGATCTTCCAGATCAAACGATGATCGGTCCCCCCTCACCCCACCCTTCTCCCCGCCGCCCCCGTCGCCGGGGAGAGGGAGTCGCTTGCGGCGCGCGCGCCGCCAGATTCGCAGATCTTACGCAGCCCGGGAAGGTGAAGCCCGCCTCCAGATCCGCGATCGCCGGCTGGGTGCTGTTCGAATGGGCGGTGCAGCCGTTCTTCACGTTGATCACGACGTTCGTGTATGCGCCGTATTTCGCCGCCGCCGTCGTCGGCGACCCGACCAGAGGCCAGGCGCTGTGGGGATTTGCGACCGGCGCCGCCGGGCTCGTCATCGCGCTGCTCTCGCCTGCCGCCGCCTCCGCGCTGCTGTGGTTCGGCAAGCCGGCGGATGCTTCGAGCATCGTGCCGGTGCTCGGCGCGTTCGCGCTCGGAGCCGTCGGCGCGCAATGCGCGCTGGTGTTCTTCAACAGCATGATGCCCAGCTTGGTGCCGGCCGAGCGGCTCGGCCGGCTGTCCGGCACCGCGTGGGGCGTCGCCTATATGGGCGGGCTGATCAGCCTCGCGGTCACGCTTGGTTTGCTCGCCGCCAGTCCGGTGACCGGCAAGACGCTGCTCGGTTTTGCGCCGATCTTCGGTCTTGACCCGCATTCCCACGAGGGCGACCGCGCCACCGGGCCGTTCACGGCGCTTTGGCTTCTGGCGTTCGCGTGGCCGCTGTTTGCCTTCACGCCGGACCGGCCGCGGCAGCGCGGCATTCGCGACGCCCTGCGCAGCGGGCTCGCGACGCTGGCGCATACGCTGCGCCATCTGCCCCGCGAGCGCGATCTCGCGCTGTTCCTGCTCGCCAACATGATCTGTGCCGATGGCCTGGTCGCGCTGTTCGCATTCGGGGGCATCTATGCGGCCGGCACGTTCGGCTGGGGCACCATTCAAATCGGAACGTTCGGCATCCTGCTGACCGTCACGGCCTCGATCGGCGCTTTTGTGGGCGGCAGGCTCGACGACCGCTACGGTCCCAAGCGCGTGATCCTCGGCTGTCTCATCATCCTGATCGGGTCGGCGGCGGCGATTCTCACGATCGATCCCGACCGCATCGGCTTCATAGCGGTCACGCCGCCGGCGCCCGGCGAGGCGCTCTATGCATCCACCGCCGAGCGCGCCTATGTGGCGATCGGGCTCCTGATCGGCGCCGTCGCCGGACCCGTGCAGGCCGCCGCGCGCTCGCTGTTGGCGCGGCTCGCGCCCGCGGACCGCATCACGCAATTCTTCGGGCTGTTCGCGCTGTCGGGAAAAATCACCTCGTTCGTCGGCCCGCTGCTCGTCGGCGTCGTGACGGCCGCGACCGCGAGCCAGAAGGCCGGCATGGCTGTGCTGCTCGCCTTCTTCGCCGTCGGCGCGCTGGTGCTCTCCCGCGTCAATCCCTCCCCGGCCGGAGAGGGTGGCCGCCGCGGGCGGTCGGGTGGGGCGGATTGATTTTCCTCTGTTGCGCATCGAGCCGCCCGGGCTGGAATCATGTCGGACCGCGCCGCATGGCGGTTTCTTCGCTTTAAAATTGCGAGTAATAGTTGCTGCAGCCACAAGCCGCATTTTGACGAAATGAATGGGGTTAAATCATTGATCCAAATGCTGGTATGCCAAAAGGCCGCATACGGATTCCGCAGCCTGCCAGGCCTGGTATCGGCAAAGCGAGGTTAATGCCGAAAATGCCGCACGCCGGTGAACACCATGGCGAT
>WNGK01029255.1_pt1 | contig 11009 bp, 10 predicted proteins | sample 5400601 | NCBI WGS metagenome assembly WNGK01 (sample SAMN13153376, study PRJNA577476) | soil metagenome | isolation source: 60 cm soil or saprolite under Garry oak tree replicate 1 | place: USA:California | collected 2016-06-15
CAAGAAGGTCGAACCGATGCTTACAGATCCGGTCCGCTCGCGTAATAATGTCTTCCACGACCTCCGGAAGCCGCTCACGCAGGAAATCAAGAAGAACCGGGACATCGTCGCACCCAAAGAAAAACCAGCCTGAACTTCTCAAGGACGGACGGTAACTCTCCTTCTGCATATGAGTCCCAATACGACCCACGGCCAAGTCCCAGCGCTTCGCCATCGCCTGCTGAGTGCGCACACGCACTTCGTCCCAGCCCATGTTGGCCAGCCGCCGGCCGCGGTCCCACAGATCGCTACTAAGCGACATGAACAACACTCTCTTCCCTGCGTTCTTCCAAGGTAACTGGATGACCTAGCAACCAGTCGACAGTCTTGGCAATGTTGTCTTCCTCACTCTGCATCTGAAGCCGGATGCGTGGGCTTCCGTGCGCCGTCAGGTCCGCCAGCTTTGCGCATAGGTCGGTCGCATCGCCGGTGCGGTATGTAACCACACCCTGGGGGCGACAGCCATTTTCACTTGCTATGACTGGAATGCCAAACGCAAGAGCTTCAAGCACGGACGAAGACACGCCGTCACAAGCAGGTGTCCGTATATAAGCAAAGCTTCGGTTCAGCAGCGTCAAGAATTCGTCGTGGCTGAGGTTTCCCAGGAGCAGCAGGTTCTGCCTCTCTTCTACCTGCCAACGGCCCACAAATTCATTCACGGCCGGCATCTCCTTCGACGGAAAGCCAACCCAGATAAAGGCTGCCCGTTTGTGCGTTTGTCGGAATTGCCTCATGGCTTCGCGTAGCATCGGCAGCTCATACTCCGGACGAAAAGAGACATAACAGAAAAAGACAGGGTGATGGCTTGTCAGGAAGATTTCCGTCTCGCGCGCTATGAGTACCTGCTGAAATGCCACATGGTGCATTGAAAACGCTGGAATCGCAACCACGCGATCTGGGTTAATCCCATATTGCTCGATGGCCTCTTTGACTTGCTGGTTGTTGCATGAAATCGTGCCGGACAACTGGAAGAGCAACCGGTATGCCCATCTGACGAACACCTTCGAGCAAGGGAAGTATTTCTGATGCAACCCTCCCCGCCAACTCAATGCCACAGGAGAGCCAGCCAATCGTCCGATCACGGCGGCCATCAGTGCCAATATGTACCCGGTCCTCGACTGGCCATTAACGTGTACCTGGAAACGATATCGCCTGGATGCAAAATGGATAAGTTTATATAGATAGTCAAAGCCGTTTTGAACGTCCGTGTACTCGTGACTTTTCTTTGCACGGTTCTCGCTGAGATTCAGAACATTGCAAACGTGCCCCCGGTTGCGGATCTCTTCGACCAGCAGTTTCGTTTGGACAGACCAACCGCAAAATGGTGGTGGATAGTTGCCAATCTGAAGTATTTTTTGTCGCATTTCTAAGAACTCACGTGCCCGAAATCAACGAAAAGCTTCATCTGCGGTGTTGCTGGTACCAAAGCAGCACGAGGTCCGCGCGACGGCCAACCCGGAATTTTTCTAAAACGTTGGCGACATGAAACTTTACCGTCCTTTCAGATATCTTTAACTTTGCGGCAATCTCTTTGTTGGAGCAGTTATCCAGGAGATCACCCAATACCTGTGTCTCTCTGGGGCTCAACTTAGAAGATCCAGTAAAGCCCTTTCGTTTGGAGCCAGAACGAATAAAGGAATTAATAAAACCTGAAAGTAATCTCCGCGGCACCCAGAAACCTCCGGCGATCACTGTTTCTAGGGCGCGCACTAAGTGGGCATCGGCATCAACGTAACGCAATAGCCCTTTCGCCCCCAGCCGAAGGAGCGCGAAAGCATCGCCTTCATCAAATTTCTCTGCCACCAGAATCAGATGCGCCTCCGGGTAGCGTATTCGAATCGCTTCTGCCATCGCTTCGGTTATGGGGCGCGGTGCGTGCGCATCAAGCACGTAAACCGTTGCCGACGATACAGGAATTTTTTGTAAATCTTTCGCGGTGAGTAAACCGCCAAGCCGTTGAGATTGGACATGGAAACTTGTCTCGTCGAAAAGACTCCGAAGTGCTTCAAGCACCAGGGGATGCTGGGATATCAAGCATATTTCTAGCCGAGGCGCTCGAAGGTCCTGCTGAGCCATTGGATTACGAAATAGGAGCCAACCTGTTTTCCGCGAGACCATGGCGCGTCCGCCTCCGACCACACGGAATGGGCTTGTGCTTCTGGCGGAGATCTGAGAACTAGCCCCGATACAACCTAACTGTGGTGCACAGTGCTCAACATTGTTGAGACCATGATCCATCACGTTACTTTCGTTCACGTGCGTCGATGGATGGTACAGGCTGGTCGTCCTGCCCTTCGCTGGTACTTCAGGCCAGCTGTTTTCCTTGCGCCCACGCAATAGACTGAAGCTAGTTCTCACAGAAATCACTTCTGGACGAAAGGTGTCCTTGCACGGAGGCAGTGTTGATTGTTTGGCATGCGACCCGCAAGTTTGTTCCTTTTATAGCGATGACAATTATTGTTCTGACCATCGGCTGTGCAGGAGTTCCCTCAACCTCCCCGCAAAACCCCGTTAAGGGCCAGCTTGTTCTAACTTCGGGAGTTGTGGATTTTGGCGATGTTCCCGTGGGAAGCAGTGCCAGTCAATCGCTTGCAATTACAAACCAAGGAAACGCAAGCGCAACGCTGTCACAGATCAACATTTCGGGCTCGGGATTCACAATAACGGGCGAAGCGCTTCCTTTGAGTCTTGCCGCAGGACAGAGCATGACCACAACCGTGCATTTTTCGCCGCCTTCTGTGGGCAGCGCTTCTGGTCAGATCTCATTCGTGAGCGACTCATCGAACAGTCCATCATCAGCTTCCCTGAAGGGCATGGGAGTCAGCGTGTCTGCTCCGCAGCTGCGCGCAACACCTGGCTCATTGATCTTTGGGAACGTGATTGTGGGCAGCACTTCAAGCCAGACAGGCACCATTGCCGCCTCTCAAGGAACCGTGACGGTCTCTTCAGCGACAGTTACTGGAAACGGCTATTCTCTGCATGGACTGAGCTTCCCTCTTACCCTTACAGCAAATCAGAGCGCTACCTTCAGTGTGGACTTTACCCCGTTGACAGCCGTGGGACTGCCGGGCAGTATCAGCTTTGTCAGCAACGCCTCGAATTCTCCGGCCAACGTTTCTCTCTCCGGGACAGGAACTGCCGCACCACCGCCTCCACCTCCAGGAGGGCTTTGCGGCAAGCAAGACGATGGACTGGCTCATCTGCCGCCGAACTATAGCTGCGGCTTGCTGCCGTGCACAACGAATCCTCTTCCGCCACCCGCTCGAGGCAGCACGTATGTGGACCCACAATACGGATGCACGGTCCGCCGTCTGACTGACGCGGTCGCTGATGGACTGGGTACGGCAGCGCATCATAATTACGGAACTGTTAGTCCAATCAACGCTAACGATACGTTCGTAATGATCAATCTGGAAAACGGAAGCAAGGAAATTACCGATGTGTCCGGCCAGGTGGTTGTGCGTGTGACCAACATGCCCGCAACCAACTCCCAGCAGGTTCCCTGGGACATCTCCAATCCAACGCGCTTCTACTACACCGCTGGCTCCAAAATCCTGCGCGCCGACATCACCGGACTTCCTGGCTGCGCTTCCACTCATAGTTGCAGCGTAAGCACGAGCACGCTCCACGATTTCAGCGGCACATACGCGAGTGTCCAGATCCCCGATCAGGAAGACATCTCCGATGATGGTGACCACTTCTGGCTGGTGGGCGACACAAAGGCTTTTCTCTATACCATCAGCGCAAATACTGTCGGCCCTGCAATGACGGTGGGAACAAAGGACAACGGCAACGGGTGGCACAAGATTCAAATCACGCCCTCAAATCGAATGCTAATGACCTGGAGCCCCAATGGCCGCGGTCCCGGAGCCGGGCAGGAGGTTTACAACACTGACGCCACGCTGAACTGGCACATGTTTGACAACACCATCCATACTGACTGCGGCAGGGACTTGAGCAACAACGAAGTCTGCGTGGTGGCGCGAATTCCCGATAACGCCGGCGGCATCAATCCAGCCAAAGCCTGTTCCACCTGGACAGGCACTCAAGATGGCGGGATTGACATTATTAATATGTCCTCGCATGCAGCCCAGTGCCTAATGGATGTGAATTGGGCAGACACCGAGGTCAGTTTTAGAGACGGAAACGCATCTGCTGGTTGGGTGTTTGTCACACTTTTCAAGTCCGGCTCCTGTAGCACGTACTCATGCTTCGATACCACGCTATCACCCCGTCTGGATATTGCCTGGGCGACGCACTGGGTGCATTTTGCCGAAGAAGGGATTCTGGTTCGCATCGATAACAACGACGGCCCTAACAAACAACGACTCTTTCATACGCGGTCTCGTTCGTCAGAATATTATTGGGCGATTCCCCGCGGGGCCATCAGCCGCGATGGCAAGTACGTGGTGTTTGACAGCAACTTCGACATTTCCAACAGCGGCCTGTCGAACTATACGGACGTATACATCACCAAGGTCCAATAGGACCATGCAGTTGCTGGCTTAGAAGGTCGCCGGTTCGAACTGTGATAGCGGTGCCCACGCGCCGGAACTCTTTGCTGGCGCCGTCATGTGCTCTGCTCCTCGTGGTGCGTTCATGGGTACGACCGGAGAACGCAGATCGATGATGATTTGGCCTGGCCTCCGCAGGCTCAACAGTATTTCGGTGTTGATCACGTTTGCAATAACAACGATCAACTCAGCGCCGGCAATGACCGTGTCCAGGTCGCTCGAGAGCAGCGCTCCGATGTGGGGTATCTGTTCTTCGATGAACTGCCGATTGGACCCTACAAGCCGTCCGAGCGAAACCTCGCGGTCCCAAATCTGTACTTGACGTCCTTCGCCCAGAAGCCGTTTGACCAGTTGCACGGATGGACTCTCCCGCAGATCGTCTGTTCCTGCCTTAAAACTGAGGCCTAGAACCGCGATTCTTGTTCGATTCATCGCCAGCACAGTGTCCACGGCACGGTCCAAGTGGGCCTGGTTGCTTGTCATGATCGCCCGCAGGAGAGGCGTGTTCAGATCGAGTTGCTTTGCGCAGTAGGTAAGCGCGCGAAGATCTTTCGGCAAGCAGGATCCACCAAACGCGAAACCTGGATTCAGATATGCAGTAGATATGTTCAGGCTGGTATCTGCCATAAAGATCTTCATTACGGCTTCACCATTTACATCCAGACGCCGGCAGAGCGTTCCGATCTCATTGGCAAACGTCACTTTCAACGCATGGAACGCGTTACATGCATATTTCACCATTTCGGCTACTTCCAAAGAGGCTTCCAGGACCAATCCTGAAATGTCATGATAAATTTCCCGCAACGGCTCAAGATGCGCGGGATCATCTGCGCCAAGAACAGTCATCGAGTTCGAAAAGTCAGCGACCGCGCTTCCAGTGAAATTCATTCTTCTCACGCAAGGCTGTGCCAATCTGCTCGCAAGTAAGCCTGACGCTGGTCAGGTCCAATTGTCCGTTGGGCAAACTCGGCGTACCTACGCATACAAAAGATATCGCGGACTCTCTCACGGCAAGAGCGTGGTTGGTTGTCCCGAATAGCCTGTTGGCTTCACGACCCTGCGTGATAAGCTGCGGCAGTCCTGGCTCAAGGACGGGGGCACGTCCCGAATCCAACATCTCAACTTTGTGCGGGTCAACGTCCACTCCCAGCACTCGATGGCCGGCCCGGGCGAAACAAGCCGCCGTTACTGCGCCCACGTATCCCAATCCAAAAACGCTAATGTGCTTCATGATGTTTGGTTCCTTTGCGGTACAGTCCAACCCCATACAATGCCTCCCTGGCATAAGAAAATCTAAGCGCTAAACCGGATTGACGCCGCGGCTCGACGAGATATGCTGTCAGGAAGTTCGTAGAGTTGCTCGAGTTTGGCAATGAGGTGATCGAAACTAAAATGGCTTCGCATTTTCTCTTGCCCCGCCTTGGCAAGTCTGCGTGCTAGCTGTGGTTCTTGTAGTAACTGAAGAAGTGCTGCGGCAAGAAGTTGAGGATTTTGCGGCGGCACAAGCAGACCGTTGACCCCACCATCGATGATCTCAAGGGTTCCACCGGTGGAGGTCGCGGCTACTGCCAGACCGGCCGACATCACTTCCAGTACAGCGTTCGGAAGCGATTCCGTTTCCGAGGGCAGCACTGCTAGCTGGCAGCAGGCCAGCAACTCGGCAATGTCCTTTCGACGGCCAAGAAACAAAAAGTGTTTCTCCAGCCCCAACTCGCTCACCTGCTCTTGCAGTCGTGGACGCTCTGAGCCGTCGCCAATCATCAGGAACATGACTTCTGGAATCGATGGACACAGGCTCCGGGCCGCGGAGATCAAATGAGAATGGCCTTTCGTTGAACTATACATATTGGCCAGCACAGCAATAAGCTGACGATCACTTGTCACACCTGGCAACAGTCTTTCGCGTTCCGCCCTTGCGGCAGCGAAATGATCCACATCCACTCCGTTGTAAATGACATGGATTTTCTCTGTGCGCAGGCCACGATAACGATTGATGAGAAGAGTTTTTACGGCTTGCGAGTTCACGACGACGGAAGTCGATAGCCGGTAGATTACGTTGAGGACCTTATCTTTCCACGGCCTGTACCACTCCAGATCAGCCAGATAGCGGCGGCTGGAAATAATGACCGGCGTGCGAGCCAACCAAGCCGCTGGTACTCCGAGCAGGTTCGACCACAGGTCGTGCGCGTGAAGAACATGGAACTTCCCCTGGCGAAGAAAGAGTGCCAAGCGAAATAACTGCACAAGACCGCCCGGGGACATGAGGGTCTTTTTTTTGCGAAATTCAACGACTGGAACGCCAGCTTCCTCCAGCACTTTTAGCAAAGGCCCGTCGGCTCGAAGACACCCGACCGTGACCTGGTAGCCAAGCCTGTGCAGCCGCACTGCCGTTTGCACCGTCTGATTTTCCGTGCCTCCGATGTTCAACGTATCCACAAGATGCAACATGCGTGGGGCTTCGCCGGCCAGATGCTTCGAAGAGGATGGCACTACGCTCGGTCGGTCAGCTTTTTTCCATGGTGCTGTATGGCTCGCAGTCGCGACCACAGAATCGTTAGGATGGTGGATGGGTGAGTCTGACATGATTTGGTATCGGTCGGGGAGTTCAGTGTTGCTACTTTTACCGGATCAAGACAGGGTTGGTGGCTGATTCATCGAGTGTTTGACTATGGCCGGCAATAAGCGGGACACACCCTTTCACAAGCGATTTCAGAGTGACGCCTCGCCTGAAAAATATGTCAAAATTCCCGGCTGCGTTGTCCATCCATGCAACATTCACATTGCCGCACGAATCCAGAGCGAGCAATGGCCCCGGCTCTGAAGCGGGAGCATCAGGCCCCTTATTGGAGATGTTGCGGGGCCGGGAGAAGGTAACGCCACTATCGGCGGATCGGCTATAGAAAACATTACTATTGAGTTGAGTTCCTGTGCCGGTCCAGACCAGATGAATATCACCGCTGGAATCAATAGCGATCCGTGGAAGGATGCCAGTATGTGAGACATCCGTCCTGGAAAAGCTACTTCCACCATCAATGGATCGAGCGAAAGTAATGTTGAAACCCCGCGCAGAGCTATCATCTTCCCACGCGACATTAATGTTGCCGCCGGAGTCAGTCACAATTTGCGCACAGCATGGACTAGGACGTGGCGGTAAATCACCCTGGTCGTGTGAAATGTTGACTTGGGAAAAAGTAGCACCGCCATCCGTAGAGCGGAGCAGCCAGACTTCCCCGAAGGGAAGGGTGTTATAGACAACGTGGATATTATCCGCGGAGTCCAGGGCCATCCCCACCACCGGAAGGAAGCCGAAGGTCCCGGCGATTGCTTTCTGGGAGAAACTTGCACCGCCGTCCGTAGAACGGCTGAACCAAACATGACAGTCGCCTGTGCAGTCATCCCAAACTATATTGATACTACCTACTGAATCCACAGCGATTGACAAAGGACGCCCCCCGTCGATTGGCGGACGGTTTGACATTTGTGTTGGGACAGAAAATGTCGCGCCTCCATCCATGGACCGGCTGAAACTAATATTATGGAACCGAGTGGTGTCCTCCCAAGCCAAGTAGATGTTGCTACTGGAATCAAGCCCCATTGTAGGAGTAGCCGCTACGTTGTTCGCAACATTTACCGGTGGAGCGAACGTAACTCCTCCATCGACGGAACGGCTGAAGAATCCGCCTTGGCTGCCACCCAGTGATGCCCAGACTATGTCGATGCCGCCTATGGCGTCCACTGCAATCTGCGGCGCCGATGAGCCCCCGGAATCATTCGAAAGGTTTTGTGGGACGGAGAACGTCAAACCAGCATTGCTGGAACGGCTGAAGAAAACAGCACGGTATCCTGGACTATCGTCCAGCCAGGCAAGGTAGATGGCGCCATTCGGACTAACAGCGATACTGTGGAAGAATGAATTCCCAGCACTGTGCGACACATTGTGCACCGGAGCGAAAATGGTGGAATCCAAGGGTAAAATCTGCGCCTGCGGCGACATAAACGGCACAGCCAGGATGAGTCCCATTAACCCCCAGCGCAACGTGGATTGGTTATAACAAGTCTTTCGTTGAATCATTTTCGTGCCTATTGCTGTTGTGGAGCACCAATAACTTGCATCAGCTTGCTGCTCTCACTTGTGTGACAGATCTATCCGACAGGACCGGCGTTTGCAGATGCGCTTCTTCGGGACGCAGACTTTCCCAAGGAGCGGCCGTGGAATTCTTTTGGATCGCTCGCTCCAGAAAGTTTCGGTGCCAAAGTTCAAAGATGAGGAGATGCCAGAGCTCCCAGGACCGGTCTCGGACTCCGCGGCGATGTTCGTGTATTCGACGCTCAAGTTCGCGCCGGTTGAAATATCCTCGTTGGATGGTCCTTGGCTCAAGAAGCACAGCCAACAGGGCAGGCATGGGATGTGTTCTGAACCAATGCACCAACGGCATCGAGAACCCCTGTTTTTTCCGATACAGTGACTGCCGGGGAACACCGAGCCGTTCTGCCAGTCGCTTAAGGATGTACTTGGACTCACCCTGACGGATCTTCCAACGCGGCGACAGACGCGCAGCCCACTCAACAAAACGATGGTCCAGCAAAGGAGCTCGTACTTCCAGAGAAGTCGCCATGCTCATACGGTCTACCTTGGTCAGGATGTCCCCGGGCAGGTAGGTCTTGGCGTCAAGGTAGAGCAATTCGCTCAATGGGTCGGACACAGTCCGGTCTTCAAAATAGCGCCGGAATCGATCGTAAGGTGACACTTGCGCGTCAGCCCACTGTAAAAAATCGGATGTGAATAACGAACGCTCTCGTGAACACGCCGGCAGCAAAGAGACACAATCGAGATAGCGGTCCCGCGATGACAGAGAAAGGTTGAACAGAAACCTGCGGCCACGCCACCCGGTTGGAACATGGGGATGAACGTGACTGCGATACCAGCGGCCGGTCCCAGGAGGAAAAACTCGAATCGGAGAACGCTGCAAATGGGTCTGGTAGCGATCATACCCGGCAAAGAGCTCATCACCTCCGTCTCCTGCCAGAGCTACCGTTACATGTTGGCGGGCCATACGACAGACGTGAAACGTCGGCACCATGGAGGAGTCGCCAAAGGGTTCTTCCAAAGAACATGTTAGTTGTTCGAGAGTCTGCTCAATATCTGGCTCGACAACAATTTCATGGTGTTCCGTACCAAAATGCCGCGCTACGGCGCGCGCATGGTCTGCTTCATTGAAATCCTGGTTGGCAAAGCCAATCGAAAATGTCTTGACTTTGTTGGGACTCAAACGCGCCATCATCGCAACCACGACGGAGGAATCTACTCCCCCACTGAGCAACGCTCCCAAAGGTACATCACTGGCCAAACGACAATGGACCGCGCTGGCCAGGCGGTACTCAAGTTCGTCGAGACACTCTCCTTCCGACTTGGGTTCATAAATACCATATTTCGGCAGGTCCCAATATTGCCGTACTCGAAAGCAGTCAGCGGGTCCGGGATGTACCCGAAGTGGAAAAAATTGAGCAATCCGTAAGCGTTGAGATCAGCCAGATCAGGATCGACGGCCAACACCGCTTTGATTTCAGACCCAAACAGCAAACGGCCTTTGCTGATCGCATAGTGCAGGGGCTTCTTACCGAGACGGTCTCTTGCGATCAGGAGACGCTGTTGACGCTCGTCCCAGAGCGCGAAAGCAAACATTCCGCGCAAACTGTTTACACAATCAGGTCCATACTCTTCGTAAAGGTGAACGATGACCTCGGTATCAGTATTGGTATAAAAGCAATGGCCGCGGGCCTGTAGTCGCGATCGCAGTTCGGAAAAGTTATAGATCTCTCCATTAAAAACGACCCAGATCGTTCGATCTTCATTGTGGATTGGCTGCTGGCCAGTAGAAAGATCGATGATGCTCAGCCGACGCATGCCCAGGCCAGCCCGACCATGGACATAAATCCCCTCATCGTCCGGTCCACGATGCACGATCGTCTGACACATGCGATGGACATCCACCGCATCGATTGCGTCGTTATCTTGAATACCGACAATGCCTGCTATTCCACACATAGTTTGCCACCACCAGAAGCGCTAATCTGGAAGAACCCCTTTGTCATTCCGCGTGTCGAGTTCGCGCCAATGAGACTTGCGGCTTCATCTCGCGCAACGCTCGAAGCCTCTTTGCCAATACTTCAAGAATGCCCAGGGAAAGCCAGCCTCTGCTTCCGTGCGGGACACGAAACATCAGCAAAAGCAAGGTCAAGACGTAGATTGATGCCGCAAGCAACAGGCTGCAAATCAAAGCGGGCCAAGTGTCCACGATCCAGAGTGAACGCAACAGCAAAAGCACCACCGCCGTTGGCAATACTGCAATACACGGCTTCAAACATGTTTCTCTCAAATAAACGTCAAATGGCAGGTCCAAGATGTTGCACAAGTGGCGCGGAAGAAGCACCAGGCTGGTCAGCATCAATGTTGCT
>WNGK01008024.1_pt1 | contig 11007 bp, 10 predicted proteins | sample 5400601 | NCBI WGS metagenome assembly WNGK01 (sample SAMN13153376, study PRJNA577476) | soil metagenome | isolation source: 60 cm soil or saprolite under Garry oak tree replicate 1 | place: USA:California | collected 2016-06-15
CGACCACCTCGGTCTCGCCGCGGATTCGGATCTGCGGCTCGGGTGTGTCACCGGAAGCGAGCGCTCCGTTCTTGACCTTGCTGAGGGTGTGCATGGACTGCACGAGCGGCACCCCCCACCGCTCCTTGGCGACGGCCCCGACCTGGCCCGACAACCAGTAATGCGCGTGCACCAGGTCGTACCGGCCCGGCTCGTATGAGGCCTCGGTGCGAAGCACGCCGAAGGTGAAGTGGCACAGTTCCCCGTACAGGTCGCCCTTGTCGAGTTCCTCGAACGGGCCGGCGGTCACGTGCCTGACCAGGACGCCGGGAGCAAGCTCGGTGACGGGCGGCGCGTCGCGCGACACCGCGCGAGTGAAGATCTCGACCTCGACGCCGAGTCCGGCCAGGCGCTTGCTGACCTCGACGACATACACATTGAGGCCCCCTGCGTCGCCAGTACCAGGCTGGTCGAGCGGCGACGTATGCACGCTGATCGTCGCGATCCGCCGGGGAAAGCGTCGCGGCACGACTGTTCACCTCCGCTTGGGCAGCCGCAACCTGCAACCCCGCCCGGGCGCGCCGTGTTCCCCAGGACGGGTCGCCACCGCGTGACCCGTTAAGCTGAACGGCTGCCGCGCGCCGTCACGCCGCCGGGCACTGACACCGGCCATTGGGGGCACCACTGCGCTCCCCGATGGCCGGGAACTCCCGGCTAAGCTTGTGAACGTGGGAATCCTAGTGCTGCTGAGGCACGGTGAGAGCGCCTGGAACGCGGACGGGCTGTTCACCGGCTGGGTCGATGTCGGGCTCTCCGTGAAGGGCGAGGAGGAGGCGCGCGCGGGGGGCAAGCTCCTGCTCGAGGGGGGCATGCAGCCCAGCGTGGTGCACACCTCCGTGCTCACCCGCGCGATACAGACCGCCAATATCGCGCTCGACTCGGCCGGGCTGGGCTGGCTACCCGTGCGCCGATCGTGGCGCCTCAACGAGCGGCATTACGGCGCTCTCCAGGGCAAGAACAAGGCGCAGACCCGCGAGGAGTTCGGTGACGAGCAGTTCATGCTGTGGCGCCGATCCTACGACGTCCCGCCCCCTCCCATAGCGGACGACGATCCGCTTTCCCAGGTTGGTGATCCGCGGTACGCCACGCTGCCTGCCGAGATAATCCCGCGGGCCGAGTGCCTCAAGGACGTCGTCGGGCGGATGCTGCCATATTGGTACGACGGGATCGTGCCGGATCTGGCGGCTGGTGGGCCCGTCCTTGTCGTGGCGCACGGCAATTCGCTCCGCGCCCTGGTCAAGCACCTTGACGGCATCAGTGACGAGGAGATCTCGGGGCTGAACATCCCGACAGGAATCCCGCTCCTGTACGAGATCGACGCCAGCTTCCGGCCCGTCAAGCCCGGAGAGTATCTCGATCCCGAAGCCGCCGCCGTAGCGGCCGACGCGGTGCGTAACCAGGGTCGCTGACCGCCGCAACCGCCGCTACTTTTGCCGGGCCTGCCGGTGACGGTGCGGTGAATTCATCCCAAATTACCCGGTTGTCGCAGGTGAGCAGCTGTCGTGCGGGGCTGTGGTCCGCATAACATCGGGGACGTGAGCGTCGAGCTTGTGGCAGCCATCGCGGCGCTGTCCGGAGCGGTGACCGGCGGTGCGGCAATGCTCGCTCTGCGGCCCGACCGGCGCCACGAACGGCCGGAGGCGCCGCAGCAACCGGTTCGGCTGCCGGCTGGCGTCGCTTCCGTTCTTTCCGTGCTGCCCTCGTCCGCCGTGGTCGTCGACCACGAGGATCGCGTGCTGCGCGCTAGTTCGGCAGCACGGGCGTTTGGGCTGGTGAAAGGCGACCAGCTGGTCGTGGGCGAACTGATCGCGCTAGCGCGGCAGGTGCGCAGGGACGGCGAGATCAGGGAAACCGAGATCGAGGTCGCGAACCGTAAGTTCGGCGGCCGGACGACGAGCTTCGCGGTGCGGGTAGCGCCACTCGGCGCGCAGTTCGCCGGTAGCGGCCTGGTCCTTGTGCTCGCCGATGACCAGACCGAGAGCCGGCGGGTCGAGGCCGTCCGGCGTGACTTCGTCGCCAACGTCAGCCACGAGCTGAAGACCCCGGTCGGCGCGCTGGCGCTGCTCGCCGAGGCAACCGAGGAGGCGGCGCACGATTCGGAGGCGGTGAGCCGCTTCGCGCGCCGCATGCGGCACGAGGCGGCGCGGCTGACCTTCCTCGTCCAAGACCTGATCACGCTGACCCGCATTCAGAGCTCCGAGCCGGTGACCGACGCGAGGCCGGTCGACCTCGATGCGGTGGTGACCGAAGCGATCGACCGGTGCCGGATGAAGGCCAACAAGCAGGGCATCACGCTGACGTCGGGCGGAGATCATGGCCTGAGCGTGCTCGGTGATGAGGACATGCTCGTGACCGCGTTGCGAAACCTGATTGAGAATGCCGTCGCTTACAGCCCGGAGCGGACCCGCGTGGTGGTGTCCACCCAGCGTTCGGGCAAGAAGACAGCCGAGATCAGCGTGGCGGACCAGGGCATCGGCATCCCTGAGCGCGACCTGGAGCGCATATTCGAGCGCTTCTACCGCGTTGACCCGGCCCGGTCCCGTGCCACCGGCGGGACGGGACTTGGCCTCGCCATCGTGAAACACGTGACCGCCGCGCACGGCGGCAAGGTCACCGTCTGGAGCAAGGTGGGCGCGGGTTCCACCTTCACCCTCAGGCTCCGGCTGAACGAGCCGGCGGAGCCAGCCGAGAACGGCGACGTAGCGACCGCAGCACAACCCACCTCGGAGGCAGTTAATTGACACGTGTGCTGGTCGTCGAGGACGAGGAGTCGTTCAGCGACGCCCTCTCCTACATGTTGCGCAAGGAGGGATTCGAGGTCGCCGTATGCCCGAGCGGCCCTGAAGCGCTCGACACGTTCGATCGCAGCGGAGCGGATCTGGTGTTGCTCGACCTCATGCTGCCCGGGCTTCCCGGCACCGAGGTGTGCCGGACGCTACGGCAGCGGTCCAACGTTCCGGTGATCATGCTCACCGCCAAGGACACCGAGGTCGACAAAGTCGTCGGGCTCGAGCTTGGCGCCGACGACTATGTCACCAAGCCGTTCTCCTCCCGCGAGCTTGTCGCGCGGATCAGGGCCGTGCTCCGCCGCCAAGGAGAGACCGACGATGTGCCCATCGCGACGCTCGAGGCGGGGCCGGTGCGGATGGACGTGGACCGGCACGTGGTGACCGTGCGCAGTGAGCAGATCCAGTTGCCGCTCAAGGAGTTCGAGCTGCTCGAGGTGCTGCTGCGCAACGCCGACCGCGTGCTCACCCGGATGCAGTTGATCGACCGGGTGTGGGGCGTGGACTACGTCGGCGACACCAAGACGCTCGACGTGCATGTCAAGCGCCTGCGGGCGAAGATCGAACGCGATCCGGCCAACCCGCGGCACATCGTCACCGTCCGCGGTCTTGGTTACAAGTTCGAGTCCGCCGCCTGACTCGCACCCGCGTCTGATCACGCAAATCGATACCGCTCGCGCCGCGGCGCCGCGGCCCATGTGGCTGCCTTCGGGCCTGATCCCGTCCGGCGCCTGCCTGGTTACCGCGTGATGCTGGGCGACGCCGTGGGCGTCGGCGTCCCGCTGGTGCGCGGCGTGGCGGGCGCCACGCTCAGCGGGGGTGGCAAAAACGTCTCGTAGAAGTCATGGCGGGCCACGACGGGGACGCTCAGGGTGATCGCCCCCGCGTCGCGGAAGTACAGCGTGATGAGGATGGATTGACCGCCCATCAGCGGTTTCTCGAGCTGCTCGAGTATCAGCTGCGGCGCCGGTCCGGTCAGGAAGGCCGCTTGGCCTGCCCTCAGCCGCACGAAGCCGCCACGGATCGTCACCGACGACGCCGTGCCAGGTGCGGCGGCCAGCTGCAGCTGATCAGGCCGTCCGTTATTGACCAGGGCCACGAACAGGCTCGCCGACTCTCCGGGGGGCAGTGCGGCGCTTGGCGGCGGCCCGAGCACGAACATGTTCCGGATCGCGATGCCGTGGAAATTCGCGCTCGTCCCATCCGTGGTGTCGATGGGCCGGGTGGTCTGGGCGTTCAGGCCGGCCGCACAGCCGGTGAGCGCCGGGATCGCCACGATCGCCGCGGCGATCGCGAGAAACCGGATGGCGCTGCTGCGGGTCACGGAGATTTCCCCCCGTCTCGGCGTGTGGACCAGGCGGACGTCGCAAAGCGTAGCGCCCGCCGCGAGGGGCTCGTCGCCGGCCCTCGACCGAGCCGCGCGAACGTCGGGTCATGTGCGGTCAGGTCATGCGCGGTCACGTCATCTGCCCCGCCCTCGCCACGAGCAGGGCGACGTCGAGGAGGCCGGCCGTGATGACGGCGAGCATCGTGAGGATGCGCCCGGTCTGGTGCCGTGGGCCAGCTACGGCACCGACCACTCCCGCCGCGATCACCGCCACGGCGGCCGCGAGCCCCGCTATGCCGATCCCGTCCAAATCCCCAGGTCCAAGCGCGAGTACGGCGGTGGCCGCACCAAGGAAGGCGCCCGCCGCCAGCCGTGACAAGCGGCCGCCGAGGCGCTGCGGCAGGCCGAGGACGCCAGTGGCGAGGTCGGCGGGAAGGTCAGGAAGCACGTTGGCGAAATGGGCACCCAGGCCGAGCAGCGCGCCCGCCGTCGTTGCCCACCAGGCGGGCCAAGGGTGGCCGGGCAGGCCGAGCGTCACGAATGCCGGGAACAGCCCGAAACCAGGGATGAACGGGAGGGGTGACCAGCGCGTGCGCTTCAGGCCGAGGTTGTAGGACCAGCCGGCGGCCACCGTGGTGAGCCCCGCGAGCCCCGCCCGCCAGCCGCTTGCCAGTGACAGCGGAATGCAGCAGATGACGGCTCCGGCGGCCGCGGCGGCCACCAGCCGAGGGGGGATGCTGCCCACCGCGAGCGGCTTGTCCCGCCGCGCGGCCGCCCGGTCGGTGCGGCGATCCAGGTAGTCATTGCTCCAGCCGATGGACAGCTGTCCCGACAGGACCGCCAATCCTACGAGCGCGGTGCCTGCTGCCCCCCGGCCCGCGACGTAGGCGAGCACGGTGACGCCCCCCGCCACGGCGCAGACCGGTTCTGGATGGCTGCTTCTGATCAGGCCCTCAAGGACGTGTACCCGCACGGGTTGCAGGTTACTTCCATGCGCACGGCATGATCCCGGCTCTGCCGCAGCAGGCTCCCCGCGTGCTCTTAACTGGACGCCGGGCTAGCGGGGTTCCCGAGGCCGGGGTGGGCAAGAGCCTGCAGCTCGGATCCCAGGTCAAACCCCGGGGATAGCTTGCGCTTCACGTCGGACACCGCGTGGTCGCTGTGCACCAGGATCGCGGTCAGCCCGGCCGGCTGGTAGACGCCGACGACGTCCTTGGAGTCCTCTACCACCGGGACCGTTGTCCATCCTGCTCGTTTCGCCAGGAGGGCGAGCTGTCCGGCACCGCCGTCGGTGGCGACGAAGTAGATCACGATCTGCATCTTGGCGACCGCGTTCATGAGCTGCCGCATCGCGGTCGCGCATTTGTAGTCGTGTGGCACCACGGCGAGCATCGACGGGGCGCTGAGGTCGCGCAGCGGCTCAGGCCTGTTGGCCACCAGGACCTCGGCCGTCGGCAGCAGCCCGCCCATTTGGCCAGGCGAAGGAATCGAGCGCGGCGCGGGACTGCGTGGCGGTCGCGGGAGCGTGGTGGTCCGGGGGGTGCTGGTGATCACTGTCAGCATTGTCCCCGCGAAAAGGGTCGCCGCGAGCATTCCGGCGACGAGCGGGATCACCATCCCGTGTTTGGTGAATGGCGCGGTCAGCCGCGCCACTCGCCGGCGCCGCCGCTGCGCGCGCAGCTCGCGGTAATACGCCTGGACGTCACGATAGAGCTCCCGCGCATCGTCGGGGACCTCGATGTCGACCGGCGGCAGGCCGTTCTCATCCCGCCCAGGGTCGCCGCCTATATCCACAGGCACCTCCCGTCACCCGTCGAGCAGGCTCGTGGCACCGGCCCGGACACTGCGCCGCGATGGGCACGTACGAGGCTGCGCACCACATTTCCAGTATGAGCCTGTTCGGCCCGCAGTGGTGTCCCGGCGCACGTGAGGGTCTGGGCCGATGCGTTTATCCAGGCTGGCCAGCCCGCGACGGCATGGTCCCACGCGTATTCTGACGTCCCGAACTTCACCAGTGACCTGCACGTTTACCGTCAAGGACGGTTTATCACCCGCGCCCGTCGTGGTAGCCTTGTCTCCAGCGGAAGGGGTACTTGCCACATGACTTTCAAGGTCGGCGACACGGTCGTCTACCCCCACCATGGGGCTGCTCGGATCGAAGCCGTCGAGACTCGGACGATCAAGGGCGAGGCAAGATCCTACCTGGTTCTGAAGGTCGACAAGGGCGACCTGACGGTGCGCGTACCTGCCGACAACGCTGAGCTTGTCGGCGTGCGTGACGTCGTTGGCCAGGAGGGGCTCGAGAGAGTGTTCGAGGTGCTTCGTGCCCCGCACACAGAGGAGCCGACCAACTGGTCGCGCCGCTACAAGGCGAACCTTGAGAAGCTCGCGTCGGGCGATGTGAACAAGGTCGCCGAGGTGGTTCGGGACCTGTGGCGAAGGGACAGAGAACGCGGGCTTTCCGCGGGCGAGAAACGCATGCTCGCCAAAGCTCGGCAGATTCTCGTCAGTGAGCTGGCGCTGGCCGAGAAAACGAACGAGGACAAGGCAGAAGCGCTTCTCGACGAGGTTCTCTCTACTGAGCACTGAGCTGCCACGGGTGGGCATCGGAGTCGATGTCCACCCGTTGCGTTCCGGCCACCCCCTTTATCTCGCCGGGCTCTTCTGGCCCGATCATGACGGGTTGGCCGGCCATTCGGATGGTGATGTTGTCGCGCACGCGGCGTGTGACGCCATCCTCTCCGCGGCGGGGCTCGGTGACCTGGGAAGCAACTTCGGCACCGCCGAGCCCCAGTGGGCGGGAGCAGCGGGTACAGAACTGCTCTGTGCCGTCACCGAACTCGTCAAAGGCGCCGGATACCGTGTCGGCAACGTCGCCATTCAGCTCATCGGGAACCGGCCCAAGATCGCCAATCGCCGCGCCGAGGCCGAACGCGTGCTGTCCGCGGCGCTGGCCGGCGCTCCCGTCACCGTCGCCGCCACCACGACCGACGGGCTGGGACTGACCGGTCGCGGGGAGGGGATTGCTGCGATCGCGACCGCCATCGTCGCACCGGCGCACTCGAACGCGGTAACCGGTGTCGATAATCCTCCATGATCCCCCTGCTCCGAGAATTAGGCCGGTTTTCCGGGCCCTGATCCTCGGAGCTGACGGATCATGAAGCGGTACTGATCACGAAGCGGCCCGGGAGTCACTCGCCAGGCCGGACCGGGGTGCTGCGGACGCGGTGGAAGTCGGGCGACGCCGCCTGGTCGGGCTCGGCCTGCGCTGGCTCTTGCTCAGGGACCGGCGCTCCCAGTATTGGAGTGGGCACGCCGCGCTCGGGTGCTTCGCGCGTGGGCGTCTCCCCGTCCGCAGGTGTTTCCTCGCGCTCGGGTGCCTCGCGCGTGGGCGTCTCCCCGTCCGCAGGTGTTTCCTCGCGCGTTGGTGTCTCGCCGTGCCCGGCGCCCTCTTCGCGCACGGGTCCCGCTTCGCCGCGTACGAGGCCACCGCTCGTGGGCTCCTCGCCAGCTTCCATGGATTCCGCCGGGTACGGGCGCAGGATGAGGTCCAGACCACCTGCCGAGGTCTCAGATTCCATGGCGGGCTCCGCGCCGGACCCGGCGTCAGCTTCGGCGGGCTTGCCCGCCGCGGCAGCGCTCGCTGGCGCAACCGACGCCACATCGCCGTGACGCGGCTGGCGGAGCACGGAAAGCCAGAGCCGGAATCCGAGCAGTAGCAGAACCCACGGAAGCACCGCCACGCTGGCTTCGACCGGGCGCCGCGGAAGCTTGATCCCCATCGCGTGCACCGCGTCCACCGCGCCGACCAGCGCGACAAGAGCGATGATCGACAGCCACGTGAGCCAGCGGGTCCACCACCTGGCACCGCGAAGCGCCAGTGCCGCGGCACACGCCACCACGAGCACCGCGTCGAGCAGCGCGGGATAGAACCGGGCGAGCCGGGCCGGCACACCGGCCGCGAGCGCGATGCGGTGTACCCCCGCGTAGGAGAAAACGAACGCGGCGGCGGCGAGCGCGAGCACCCCGGCGATCACTGTGATCAGCGCGAGCAGCCGCAGCCCTCGGTAGCCCTTGAATGTGTCGTTCATGGGGGGTTATGTGGTCCTTTATGCCACGATGCCGACCTTACGTCGCGCGTCTATAGTCGGGAAAGGAGCGACACGCGCTGTCAACTGAGCGACCCGCGAGACGTTCCCTGCGCCGCCGGGGCAGCGGGAGTCGGTTGGTAGGCACGCCGCGCCGAGTTGCACGCGGCGCCAAGGTGCGTGCCGCCCCCCGGGCTAGCATCGGCGGGTGTCTGGCGTCAAAGGAGACAGGATGCCGTATTACCGCGCGGTCGGGGAAATCCCGCGCAAACGACATGTGCAGCTGCGCAGGCCGGACGGTGGCCTGTACGCCGAGGAACTGATGGGCGTGGAGGGCTTCTCGTCCGACTCCTCGCTGCTCTACCACACTCATTTGCCGACGGCGATCGTGAAGAGCGAGGAGGTTTCGGACGAGGCGGCCGCCGGGCCGGTAACGCACAACCTTCCGCTCGCCCCGCGCCACTTCCGCACCCAGGACCTTCCGGTCGGCGGCGACCTGGTGGCAGGCAGGCAACTGCTGCTCGGCAACGAGGATCTGCGGATCCACTTCGCCGCGGCGCAACGGCCATCGGAGCTGTACCGCAACTCGGCCGGCGATGAGATGATCTACATACAGAACGGCTGCGCGCGGTTCGAGTCCGCCTACGGCCGCATCGACGCGGGGCCCGGCGACTATGTCGTGGTGCCCGCGGGCACCATTCACCGCTGGGTTCCCGGCGAAGGCCAGGACGACACCCCGGTGCGCGCCCTGGTCCTCGAGGCTCGCGGCCACATCAGGACGCCGCGCAGGTACCTGTCGGCATCCGGGCAGTTTCTCGAGCACGCGCCGTACAGCGAGCGGGATCTGCGCGGCCCGGACGGCCCCTTGCTCGCCGAGGGGCAGGACGTCGGTGTGCTCGTCCGCAACCGGGCCGGCCTGACGCGGCTCAGCTACGCGAACCATCCGTTCGACGTGGTGGGCTGGGACGGCTATCTGTATCCGTACGCGTTCAACATCGCCGACTTCGAGCCCGTGGTGAAGCGCACCCACGCCCCGCCGCCCGTGCATCAGACGTTCGAAGGGCCGAATTTCGTGGTGTGCTCGTTCTGCCCCCGCCCCCTCGACTTCGACGCCGACGCGGTGCCGATCCCGTACAACCACCACAACGTGGATTCCGACGAGATGATGTTCTATGTCGCCGGGGACTACTCGGCCCGCAGCGGCTCGGGTATCGGAATCGGGTCGATCAGCTTGCACCCGTCCGGTTTCACGCACGGCCCGCAGCCGGGCGCGGTGGAGGCGGCGGTGCGTGGCGTGGCCGAGGGCAGGACGAGCACCGACGAGACCGCCGTCATGATAGATACGTTCCGGCCGCTGCTGCTCGGGCCTGCCGCCCGGCTCGCCGAGGATCCTGGCTACGCCTGGAGCTGGGCCCGCCCCGTTCCATGATCACGATGCGCTTGTGACCGCTCCGGGTTTACCGAGTCCAGCCCATGGATGTGGCAGTCATGGGCCAATAACCCCATGACTGCCACATCCATGGGGGCTGGCGGCCTGCCAGCCGGGCGAAGCCCGGCGCGATCATGAGCCGGTGCCAGGCGGCCGGACTTGTCGTGCCGGTCGAAACCAGCCGCCCAGCGCCGATAGCCTGTGCTGCGTGACGCTGCGCTTCCATGACACCGCCGCGCGTGCGGTGCGCGAGTTCTCACCCGTGACGCCGGGCAAGGTCTCGCTGTACCTGTGCGGCGCTACGGTTCAGGCCCTGCCGCACATCGGCCACCTGCGCTCCGGCGTCAGCTTCGACATCCTGGTCCGCTGGCTGACGGCCAGCGGGTACGCGGTGACGTTCTGCAGGAACGTCACCGATATCGACGACAAGATCCTCGATGTGGCGCGCCGCGATGACATGCCCTGGTGGGCGGTGGCGCAGCGCAATCTGCGCGCCTTCTCTCATGCGTACGACACGCTCGGTTGCGTTCCGCCCGATGTCGAGCCACGCGCGACCGGGCACGTGCCGCAGATGATCGCGCTGATCCGCCGCCTGATCGAGCGCGGCCATGCGTATGCGGCCGGCGGCGACGTCTATTTCGACGTGTGCTCCTATCCCGACTACGGCGCGCTGTCCGGGCAGCGGCTCGAGCACATGCGTGCGGCGGCCGACGCCGGCGACCCTGGTATCGCCCGCGCCAAGCGCGATCCGCGCGACTTCGTGCTGTGGAAGGCAGCCAAGCCCGGCGAGCCCTCCTGGGAGACCCCATGGGGGCCCGGCAGGCCGGGCTGGCATCTGGAATGCTCGGCGATGGCGACCACCTACCTGGGCGAGACCTTCGACATCCACGGCGGCGGGCTGGACCTCGTTTTCCCGCACCACGAGAACGAGATCGCCCAGTCCCGCGCGGCTGGGGACGGCTTCGCGCGCTACTGGCTGCACAACGGCCTGGTCAGCCTGGCGGGCGAGAAGATGAGCAAGTCGCTGGGCAACTCGCTGCTCGTCAGCGAGGTGCTCCGCAAGGTCCGGCCCGCCGAGTTGCGTTACTACCTGAGCCAGGCGCACTACCGCTCGGTGATCGAGTTCTCCGATGAGGCACTGGCTGAGGCCGCCGCCGCGTACCGACGCATCGAGGGCTTCTTGACCAGGGCCGCGGAGCTTGTGGGGCCGTCCGCCGGCGCCGGCACGGCCACGGAGCCAGGGGTGCTGCCCGAGTTCGCCGCCGCGCTCGACAACGACCTCGGTGTCCCGCAGGCGCTCGCGGTCACGCACGAGGCGGTGCGTGCGGGCAACAACGC
>WNGK01022960.1_pt1 | contig 11007 bp, 11 predicted proteins | sample 5400601 | NCBI WGS metagenome assembly WNGK01 (sample SAMN13153376, study PRJNA577476) | soil metagenome | isolation source: 60 cm soil or saprolite under Garry oak tree replicate 1 | place: USA:California | collected 2016-06-15
GGGACAGGAGCTCACTTCCGGGGCCACTTGCATCCATTGCCTCGTCAATTTTCTGGAAGAAGGCGGTTCTGATCTCTCCTTCTTTGTCGAGGCCTTCCTCTTTCGCAATGGAGTTGGCGACGCCACTTATGTTGACGAAACTCCCTTCACGTATCATGCTTCGAGCTTTTTCTAGAGCTTGATGAGCGGTGATGTCAATTTGGAAGGCTTGCAACGTTACCTGTATAGTAGCGATCCATAGCCGCCAATCCCCGTAGAGAGTCCCGTCGAAATCAAATAGGACCCCTCTGAGTGGAGGCACGAGAGGTCTAGTTCTCGGGCTTGAAGCTTGACGAGAATTTTCCTATGAACTCTTCAGTATCTTGACGTATCTTCTTGGCCGCTCGCTCTAGAGCCTTTTCCGGCGCAGCCTCTCCCTTCATCCGAACGGTCACTGTAGGCTTGTTGAATAGTGGGTGTGGAAGGTCATAGCCTGCCCAGTCTACGTTCTTGTCTTCCAGGAGTGCTTCTTGGAGTAGGTGTCCGAAGGTGTGTCCTTCGCCTTCGACCTCGATCTTCAGGAGGCCCTTCGACCGTTTCAATACTTTGACATTCATGGAATTGTTTCTTCCTTGAAGCCTGGAAAGTCGTCGGCGAGACGTCTCCTTTCAACGTTGCGACATACGGAGCACCGAAGGATTCTGCCTGAGAAGACGAGTTCTCCACCGCACTGCGAGCAGACGGCTTTGATCACGCCGAGGTTGGGCCCTGCAGTCGTTAGCTTTGGTAGTCTTTCCTTTGTGTCTATGACCTTGGCCCGGATGATGTCAACTGGCTTGCAAACGTCTCCCATATCTCGCTCGAAACGGGGGCTGGCGGTTGAGATGTGGAGCATGCCTGTGAAGGGTCGACCTAGGTTTTTCCCGTCAACGGTGTAGATGTTGACTATGGCCATTTTTTCCTGAATCTTCTCCACTTGTCCTACGACGGTGGAGCCTTCCTCTGGGACCAGTGGAGGTCCCGCGAGGGTCTTGACTGTGACTATTCTGCGCTTTCGGTCAACGGCGGCCTTGCCCGTCTGTGATGCGTAAACAGAACCGTTCACATCGACGGTGCCTGAGCCGGCGTCAAACTCCTCGACAACGCCGAGCTTTTCGCCGGGTACGACGAACTGGCCGTCTGAGACTCTTGTCATAGCTTCTGTCCACACTCAGGACAGAACTTTGTCCCTGCCATAACCTGTTTCCCGCACTGAGGACACGCAACCATTGCAGGAGTCATAGATGCACCGCAGTTGGGACAGAACTTCGTTCCCTGCGCGACCTGGCTCTGGCACTTTGGACAGCTGACCATTGCTACGCTTGGCTGCGGCTGTGTCATCTGAGTGGACGATTGCATGGGTGCGCTCATGACTTGTGGAATGAGGGCGAACCCTGCGCCGAAACCTGCACCACCTTGGGACTGGCTCAGGCTGGCTCCTATGCTCTTCGCCGTTTCCATTCTTAGCACGTCTGCTGAGCTGCTGCCCTGTCTGATGAAGAACAGACGGTCCCGGAATTCGTCAGATGTGTCGATGCCTTCGAACTTGAAATCGACAAGGTCTGAGCCCACGCGTTTTATCGCGTCTCCAATGTTGACCTTAACTGTGACCGAAACCTTGTCCAGCTCAGTGAAGGCTGTTCGGAGATCGTACTTGGACATCTCATCGATGATTCTCTCATTGATGAAGCCTCTGAAGAAATCGTTAACCTGAGCAGTGTTGTAGGCTCCTTGTCCTCCTACGACCTCGTTAACGAAAAGGCTGGCTTCGGTAACTTTGAACCAGAACGTTCCGTGTATCAACAGAGGGGCGAGCTCGGTTGTCTGTGCCTTGGCTCCCCACTTTCCCGCGAACTGTTTTGTCCCAACAAAGATTACCGTGGCTGTGAACGGGGTCTTTCCTCCAAAGAAGATCCCGTATGCTCTGCTGACGAGTGGAAGGTTCAGCGTGGTTAGAGTATGTCTTCCCGGCCCGAACACGTCGTAGGCCTTTCCGTCTCGAAGGAAGACCGCAGCCTCGTACTCGTGAACTACTAGCTGGGCACCAGTCTGAATCGACTCGACCGGATACCTGTAGACGATGTCATCAGGTCCAGCACCAAGCCATTCGATTACTTGCGGCATTTTCTAGGCAGCTCCTAAAATTACGTCCTTTCGTCCATTGTAGGCAAGTTCGAGCGCGTCCACAGCCTTAATGGCCGCGAGAACATTTGCCTTGGCATCTTGGAGTTTTCCGTTGTCAACACCGTCCTTCAATGCCTGGACCGCGGAGGTCACAGTGTCTGTCTGTTGTAGGAGTTGATCATCAAATGCCATCATTCGATCCAGATCGGGCTCTTTAACTTTCATGGCATCGAAGAAACCAGCGTAGCCGTATTCTGAGTGATTGATTCTTTGGGTTATCCGGTCCATACGGGCAATGAGATGGTCGGTGGCGTCCCAAGAGTCGTTAGCTCCCTGGTTGACGAGATCGCGGTAGGTGTCCTTTACAAGAGCCTCGGCTTCATAGAGTCTTTGGTAAATCTGGTTTCGGACTAGCTTGTCGGATTCGCGGCGCAGTTCTTTCTCTTTGTACCCTCTGAAACCTGGAATGATTAGTTCTATCTTTTCGAGAAGTCCTGTTTGAGTCTTTGACCTTGCGTAGAAGTTTTCTCCCGTCTGACTCAATTCATTACACTGAGAATCCGACTAGTTTTCTAGACCCCTTATTAAGGGTGTAATTCCCGCTCAGCCGTTCAATAGGTAATTCTCGCGTTTTAGGCCAACTTGGAACGCACAGAGCCCTCACAGAAACAGGTTATGATATCACTGCTGAGATTGGCATTCTGGTTACAGAACGAATATTCCGACGTTCACGCCGAACATTCCCAGCGTTGAAGAGCGTAAGACGGGACGAGCCAATCGTTCGAAACAGGTTTGTCGAATGCCCGCATTGCAAGACACGGAATTTCAAGGTCAAAAAGACAATTGATGTGGGACGCTGCCGAAAGTGCCGTGATTCCTACAAGATCATTACTATCTTCTTGAAAGTCGGTGCTGACAAGGGATCCAAGGAGAAGGAACTGAACCCGTCACACGGACCCTCTCTACCTTCTTGGCAAGTGCCGTCTGATAGCGCGCTTTTCGGGTCAAACGCTGAACGTCACTCTACATTCTCGAATCCGAACTTTGCCTGGAGTAACGATGAACGAGCGGATGAGTCCGAGACCACTAGCTAGTGAGTGATGAAGCTCTAATCCTGTTTCTTGTCCGGCTTCTTGAAATCTAGAGCAATCGAGTTTATGCAGTAGCGGAGTCCGGTAGGTTCCGGTCCATCCTCGAACACGTGACCTAGGTGACCGCCGCAAGTGTTGCAGAAAACCTCTGTTCGGCGCATGAACAGGCTGTTGTCTGATTTCTCGCCAACGTTTTGCAGGTTTGCGGGCTGGTAGAAGCTGGGCCAGCCTGTTCCAGACTCGAACTTTGTGTCTGACGAAAATAGTTCTGTTCCACATCCAGCGCATATGTACATGCCGGGTTCATGATTGTTAAGGAGCCGTCCAGTAAACGCTCTCTCAGTTCCCTTCTCTCGAAGAATATGGTATTGCTCCTTAGTCAGCGCCTTTCTCCATTCTTGATCAGGTTTTTGCACTTTGTCCATGAGTGAATCTTCCACAGTACCAGTGTGTCTCGAATTTATTTGGCTTTCACCATTCCCCTCGACGGGAATAGAAGCGAGAAGGAGAATCTAGGCTATCCTTTCTGCGGAGCTTTGTAGGTGAAGATTTTGGTAGGGAGAACCTCCGCGACGAGCTGAGTGGTCCATCCGTATTTCTTCTTCTGAGCATCAAGGACACTTGCTGCGGTGACGCTCTTCAGGTCGAGTATTCGAGTCTCGCCTTCAATGATCGCTTGTCTCTTTGATCCGTCTGCGATCATGATGGTTATGTGAGGATTATGAGTGAGGTTCCTGTGACGCGCGGTTCCCTCGTCTATACCAATGTATATCTTGTCCTTGACTATGTTTACGTCAACCGGTGAGAGATGGGGCCGCTGGTCCGGCTTGACCGTAGCTGCCAGATTGAGGACTCGAATATTTGCTAGCTCAACAAGCTCTTGTCCGGTTAAGGGGTTTTGACCGTACACCTTCTTCGTGTGTGGCGTTGCTTTCTGGAGGGACTGCTTGATGAGAGAATCGAGAGCTGACATGAAAGAGCGATGGTTGTTTCTCGTTGAGATAAGGTTGGCTAGCGGCCCATAGACGCGACTTTTCCAACGAAGGGGTTGGCCATTTTCTCGTCGCCGATCGTAGTCTCAGGTCCATGACCAGGATAGACGGCTGTACTATCGTCGAGCTGAAACAGTTTCTGTTTGATGGAGCTTATCAAGGTCTCGTAGTCTCCTCCGGGAAGGTCGGTTCTTCCGATTGACTGGTTGAACAAGGCGTCTCCGGTAAGCACGTAGTTTTTCCCTGCGAGGCTGATGCTGCCCGGCGAGTGTCCTGGAGTGTGGATCACTCGAAGAGTTTCGTTCCCCAAGGCCAGCTGATCGCCTTCCTTGAGATAGCTGTCGACCTTAGGTGGCGGAGGAACGCGGAATCCCATGAACTGTTGAACCCTGGCTTGCATTGACTCAAGCATCGGCAAATCGTCCTTGTGAATCAAGAAGGGTGCCCCCGTCTCAGCTCTGAGACCCTCTACACCCAAGACATGGTCAAAGTGAGTATGTGTCGCGATAATCATTTTCGGTTTAGCTCCCATGTCTGCCAAGAACCTGCGAATCCTATCGGCCTCGTCTCCAGCGTCGACTACGACTGATTCCTTTCCCGACTGAACAATGTAGCAGTTTGTCTGTAGTCTGCCTACGACGAGAGGGTAGATCTTGACCAAGCGGCTCACCGCTGTTGTTCTAGCCTTTGTCACAAGGTAGACGGCGGGGGAGGGGGAGGCGAAGGTGATGATGAAGGCGAGGGTTGGGGAGTGACAGGGATAGTCGGGGTTTTTGAGGGGAGCTCGCCGCGGCCAATGCGGGACCAGGCTAGATAGAGAGCTGTGGAGTAGAGTGCTGCTGGAATGAACCCTAGGAGGGCGAACACTTGGAACCTGCTTTGCAGAGTCTGTAATGGTCCCGGGTCGAATGTGCTCCCGACGAATGAACGCGCTACGGCATCAGAGACAAGCTGAGCTACGATGATGAGATTGACTATACTGATTGCGATACTTGTAGCATAAGCTGACCAGAGGATGATTTTGCCGTTCCGGTTCTGGATCGCGTAGGTGAAGAGGACCTGGGCCAGTCCGAGCACTGCTCCCCCGATGACCGCTGCGATGATTAGGGTCTCGAATGATGACTGCAGGGCCTGGCCGAGTACAATCCTGTCGACTGCGCCTCCGTTTCTGAAAGCGATTGCCGCTGATAGGGATTCGAGGAAGAATGCGACGGCTCCTATCGCGATTATTGCAAGTCCGACAATGTAGATTATTATTGACCAGATAGCATTCCTTGAATGGTCCGAGCCGAAGGCCTTTCGGCCCAGAATGACGAGTATGGCTCCTATCAACGCGAGGATTCCCCCGATGAATGTTATGATCGGCACAGGACCGAGAATGGTGCCTATCATCAACAGTAACAGTCCGGTCTTGGTCCTGTCTATCTCGGTCCTTCGTTGAAACTCATAGGCAGCGGTGGGAGCATAGGTGTACCATGGAGGGGGCACAGCTTGAGCGTATGGTCCAGGAATCTGGCTTGAAGTGCCTGGCAGTGGGAGAGTCGTTGTGAGAGAGTTTCCGCACTTGGCGCAGAACTTGGCCCACTCAGCGTTTACCGTTCCACACTTCTGGCAGGTCGTAGATGTTGACAATCGTTCATATTTTCGGAGTTGCGCTTCCTATTAGCGCTTCTTGCTCCTCAAGCCGATCTGACTTATCTAACCAGTCCGTTCAATCAGAGCATTCCCGACGGACACGTCGATTCGGGTTCCGGCTGCATGTTTTCGAACTTTCATTACTAGTATGTACGATACGTAGCTTCGTGTATCTCTAACTCCTTGCAGAGATATTGCTGGGGACGACTAAAAACGAGCGTCATCAGGAAGATACTTTCGACCGAACTTGTTGGTGCGGGACTGCTTGGATTCTGGATTCTAGAGAGTGATCGATGGCTTTGGGTTTCGGCTAAATCACATGCGTACGGCCTTGTGGGTTTCAATATTGTTCACGAGTCTTGAAATGGGACTAGTACGCTTCTTGCATCAGCATCCTCAATGGGTCACGATCTTGCATAGAAAGTAGCTGTAGAGGACGTAGCTTGGTCCAGAACCATCACACAACCCAATCAGTCGTTTGCTATTTCACTGGGCTTGACATTTGTCCGTGGTCGCCGGACGGCGATGCCCATGGCGACGAATCCTACGAAGAATCCCATGGCCGCGAGCTGCCAGTGCTCTCTTAGCATTGTCAGGGGATCGCTCAGCGTTGGTTGCTGGAACCCGCTAGTGTCGAGCTTCGCTGTGAATGTTGGTGTTGTGGAAGCGTCCGTGTTCCAGTTTCCCATTTGTCTGCCTTGATAGTTAACCTGGATCGTATATGGTCCGAATGGTATGTGGCCTAGGTGGACTTTTCCCTGACTGTCGGTCGCAATAGTTCTAGTGGTTGTGTTGGACAGGGTCGCGACCACTTGGGCTCCGGCCACAGGATTGTTTGCATTGTCGACAACTAGGATGATTGCGTTGTACGCTCTCAACACTAGCGTTCCGGTGAGTGGGCCTGAGGATAGGTCAAAGCTGGCATTGCCCGATTGAGCGTTAGACTTTCCCTCCCAAGTGACATTGCTAACAGTCCAGACTCCAGCGTTGAGCATTAGGCCTGTGTAGGACGTTACCGTTGTCGTGGTGCTTCCGCTGCGCAAAGTCAGGGAGGAAGGTGGGGATACAGGTTGGCCGCTAGGATCGCTGAAATTGAGGCTGAGCGTATGTTGCTGACAGCTTGGCGAGCAGGGGGGTGCTGCATGAACATTCATACCGATAACTGGGAGAATCATGATCGAGAAGAACAGCACTAGACAAACCCTGCTAGCCACTCTCACGACTGGTCTCTACCAAGTTACCTAGTCGCAGGTTCGACTATAGAACGAGCCGGAACTTTGACGGGCTGTTGGAAAGTCCATCGCCTTAATGAGAACGGAGGAAGCTGATTCAACGTCATTCTAGAGTGGTTTTTCGGCCGGCCCGTTAATGCTTAACTTGCAAGGTCTGAGCCGACATTAATCGACTGGCCTTGCGAACTGAGCACCATGTCGTCTTCGGGACTGTCGAAGAATGTAGGAACTTCTGGCGAGTCCATACATCCTATAGTCATCGGATGCGCTTCGACCGAAGCGGTCGGACCATATGACGGGTCAACTCTTTACAAGGGTATCGTTCAACTGAATCCGAAACCCGTTAAGACGCGCCTCTTCCCTAAGGTCGCGCAAAATCGAATTCGACGTGAGTTCCTGTTGAGTTAACTTCTTGCCAGTTGTCAGGAGCAATACGGGAACCGGCGACAATTTCATCGAGTTCAACGACACGTTCTGGAGGTTCGTGTAAAGAATCATCTTCAAAAGTCCGTCCTTGATGTCTTCAGTTGATGGAAGTTGATCTCTCTTTGTATGCTTGCCTTCAATCAACAGAATTTTCCCATTTTCCCGACGAGCTTCGTCAACCGTGAAATAATAGAATCCTCCAAGGTAATTCTTGATAGTGATGCCAGCTTTTGTCCCACTTAGTTTCTCCTTGGGTTGGATTGTGATTATTTCCCGCAGCTGAGCTCTTTCTGCGAGCTTGCGTGAGACCGAAGTGAACTCCTTCTTGCCCTTTAGAAGATATGATATTTTCCTTAGAGCGGACTTCTCGGAGTGCATTTCGACTTTCAGCATTCGTGAAATCGTCTTGTAGGCAAGAAGAGCCTTTCGAGCTAAAATGCCAATCCCATCGACTTGCGAGAGGTTCCAATGAAGCGCGTCAGATTGATAGTGAATCAACTCACCAAGTTGAGTGCGCAGATATTCTGTGTCAAACCTTTGGTTTGTAATCTTGTTCCGATACTCAGTGCTAGGGCTCGCGGAACGATAATAGGCTATGATGACATAGATTCCAAGAAGGCTCATTAATGAAACGGTATCCCACTGCAGGAAATCTCTATCTCCATCCTTTCCTTCGTCTTTGAACACTGGGATTATGGTAGCCCTCTTCCCAGAGAACTGCAAAGTATCGTATACCCGCGCATATGGATAGGACCTGGTGCGTTTCGACGAAACCCACCAACTCACGGCAATCGTTCTTGAGTTGTCCATCTCAACTAAGAAAGCCGCCTTGCTGGCGAGGGCGTTACCAAGAGAAGCCAGATTGAAACTCTCCAGACTTCTTCCGAGCTTTGCAACGTACCTTAGTCCTTTAATTTCTGCGCTAATAATCATCGAATCAAGTCGCAACACTGGGTTTCTGTTTCACAATTTTCTGGAGCTGAGTGCGAAAGTGTCCGGCGTCTGGCCTCTCGACGAGTTCTACTCTGTCGCCAGACAATGTCGCCTGATGGTACCCGAGCTTCGCTGCTATGATGGGCTTTAGCTCCAGATCTAATTCGTAGCCGTAAGAATTGCGTCGAAGATCCTTTGCAACTTTCAGAGTTGTTCCCGAGCCCGCGAATGGGTCTAGGACATTCTCTCCCACAAAGGTGAAAAGTTTGATGAGTCGCCTGGCAATTTCGTCTGGAAAGGCAGCAATGCCCTCTTCAAGTCTTCCTTTCACTGGAAGCACATTCGTAACATGCCACATGTCAGGAACAGCGTCTCTTTCTCCTATCACATCGTCCCAAACAGTTAGTGCCGTGTCAGATTTGTTGAACTCTTTCACGTCGATTCTTGAAGCATCTAGGACCTCTGGAGAGAGTTTTTTCAGGTACGAATAATCAAACTTTCCTTTCTGGAATATGAGAATACTTTCTTGCATGTTGTCAGGATAGAAGTACATCGGATACGGATGTTGAAGAACGACCCCACTCCTGCGGCTAATGCGCACGTATCCCTTCGGTTTTATCCAGACTATACGATCACGATACCTGAATCCACCCTGCATCATTATCCTAGTGATATCAGCGACGACTGGGAATTTGTCTCCGTCAACCAACATGTCGTCAACGACAAAACAACAAACTCGGCCTTTGGCGACAACCCTCTTCAGTTCCTTCGCGACGCCTTTGATTAGTTCCAGAAAATCCGTGTAGGTCTTGAAGAAGTCGGGGTAGTCAAAGGGTGCGTTAAAGTAAGGGGGTGAAGTGACGACCAATTGGATGGTTTCATTCTCAAGCTCCGTCATCTTCAGCGAATTGCCGAACACTACCTTGTGATTTGTCTGCGATGTTCTTACCCGCGGTAGTGTTGCAAGCAAACGAATAAACCTTTGAGGTGAGAGTCCACCTCACATGTTACTGCATCGTACTCTCTCGCCACCAATGTTCAGTTCACAGAAATGCCCAGCCGTGCAATGCATTGCGATTTTTTTTACTAGCCCCTGCTCACACCGACTTTGGTTCGACAGTCTCCAATAACAACCTATCCGGCCAGGTTGCAACTAAAGAAAAACACCGAGACTGTCATAGAAACCTAAACGATAGAAGAAGAGCTAGTTGCCGAAGCGAAGCTAGTAACCGACAGAGAAAAACAATGAAAGTACGACACGGAAACAACGCAAAAAGCTAGTTGAAGGGCTGGAAATACTAGTTGTTCCAATAGGGTCTCGTGGCGATAAATTGTAGTTTTGCTTCTAGCAGGTCTTTGTAGAATTCCTCGTCTTTCTCATGCATCTTTGCCAAGACTCGACTAGCTGTTTGTGGTCCAATGCCGTAGACTGACTGGGCGATGACTCCCCTCTTGCCGTACGATATTACGAGGTCCGCGGATCTACGGGCTTTGACTAGAGCTCTTTGGTCGTCCTCCCCTAGTGATTCGCCTTTCCGTTTCTTGTCTAGAACCCCTGTGACGTATCCTGTGGACCAGAAGAGGGGAGCCAGCAGTCTTGAGCCGCACTTTTGGCAGTTAGGATGTTCTGGCAGCTCGCCGACCATTGTTTCTGTGGTGAGGTTTCCGCAGTCGAAGCATAGCAGGTCGATTACTCTTCCTTCGATGGATATGCGTAGTCGCGCCATGTTGTCCGAGGCCACATTATCTGGGGCAATTAGCTCCGGCACGTCGACGTGGCGGTAGAGTATGTGGTAGGCGAGCGGTGTGGGCTTCTCCTTCGAGGTGAAGAATTCCATCTTCATTGTTTTGTCTTTGATGGCTGCGAAGACGCGTTTTACCCCGTCAAAGTCTGAGAGCTCCGTCACCGCCTCCTCCTTCAAAGCCTCGCCGTACAATAATCGTCCTCGTCGGAGGGCTCCAAAACGTTCGGCGATGTGTTTGGCGGCCATGCCCCACGGGAAGTGGCGATGGAGAACTCCGTGACAGGCTCCATTCAGGACCTCTGGGGTTAGGCCGAAGACCTCGTCTCGTATGAGAGATTCGACATTCAGGTCAGCCGTATCGGCTGTTAGTTCGAAGAGTATTCGGTAGGCATCGTTCCACCACATTCTAACGTAGCCCTGTCGTCGGAGAAGTTCTTCGATTGCCTCGCCCAGGCTGTTGTTGAGAATGTCGCCGAAGTGTGTGTGGATTATCACGTACCGGTCAAAAGATTCCACCAGAACCAGTTTGTCTGTAGGCGTCGGGGCACCAGTCGCTCTATGTGTCTCTATCTCTTCGATAACGCGTTTGATTCCGTAGGTGTCGCTCGGCCATTTCTGTGAGAGCTCCTCGACCATTTTCACCTGCGGCTCTTTTCGCTGGACCATGTCGTCTACGGTTGCGCGGTATGCTCCTACTTTCAATCCCAGCTTCTCTGGGACCGGTAGAATTGTTCCATCCCAGCCGGGGATAGCCGCAGTTGGATCGTTTACCGGTAGGACGTAGACTTTCCCGTCGTCCGTTATCTGTTTC
>WNGK01008026.1_pt1 | contig 11006 bp, 9 predicted proteins | sample 5400601 | NCBI WGS metagenome assembly WNGK01 (sample SAMN13153376, study PRJNA577476) | soil metagenome | isolation source: 60 cm soil or saprolite under Garry oak tree replicate 1 | place: USA:California | collected 2016-06-15
TCAACCGATGCGCCGCGTTCGCTCGCACAGCCGAGAAACGTTGCGGTGGCGAAACCCAACCACTGGCGCGTCGCTGCGCATCTCTTATCCGAGCGAAGAAGTTTCTGACGTTCCGGTTACCGGCCAATGAAAACCGCCAGTCCGGCTCGGACTTCGAAAAAGGACACACTATGAAAACAAAATCCATCGCAACCATCGCCGCGATCGCGCTTCTGCCGATTGCTGCATTCACCCAAACGCCGCCTAATCCGCCGAATCCACCCACTCCTCCGGGTCCTCCGGGGCAGCCGGGTCAACCGCCAGGCGGGCCTGGTGGCGATCGCGACCGACATGAGAAGAAAGTGCCCGTCACATATCTTGGCGTCGAAACGTCAGATGTTCCGAGCGTCGTCAGTGAACAGCTCGGCCTCGCGAAAGGTTTCGGTCTCGTCGTTGACTACGTTGTTCCGGATGGTCCGGCCGCCACGGCCGGCGTTCAACAAAACGACATCATCAAGATGTTGAACGACCAAATCCTGACCGAACCGGATCAACTCTCGAAACTGGTGCGCAGCTTTTCTGAAGGCACGACTGTCACGCTCACGGTCCTGCGCAAGGGCAAGGAGGAAAAGATCGGGGTAAAACTATCGAAGAAAGAAGTACCCGAGCGACACGAGTTTGGTCCCGGCCGCCATCGCCGTTTCAACTTTAATGGCATGGATTTCGGTGATTTCGGCATAAACCAATTGAAAGGCGAGATGGATCATTTGAAGGAACAACTCGGAAATGAAAAGCAGGGGATGATCCATGACGCCGTGATGACGGCGCAAGCGGAAGCGCAGCGCGTGCGCGAAGAAGCGCAACGCCGTCGTGACGAAGCGCAACGGGTGCGCGATCAAGCCCAACGAATCCGTGACCAAGCGAGGCGCGTACGCGATGAAGCACGCCGCGCCGCCGGAAATGGCAATGTCACCATCACCACGGATCAAGACGGTGGTTTGAAGACAACCAAGATTGACATCGGCAAAGCGCAGATTGTTTATTCGGATGACAAAGGCGAGCTGCGGGTCGAGAAAGTTGATGGCAAAAAAGTTCTGACCGCAAAGGATCCTCAGGGTCTGCTTTTATTCAGTGGTCCGGTCGAAACGAAAGAAGAGCTGGACAAAGTTCCAGCCGAAGTGCGCCAGCGTTATGAAAAATTGCAGCAGAACGATTTGCCCGCTGTCATTTCTGCGCATGGTTCCGATGTAGACGTCGATGTTGACAACGATTCTGACGACGAAGGCGATACTGAATCCGAAATTCAATCGCTGAATCAAGTTTCTAGTCAGGCGCCGAGTCGCATCGCTAATTTTTCGCTCATTAAACTTTGAGGCAGAGAGAGACTCCGCCGAGCGCCTTAATCTGGTTTGGCCAGACCCCCGAAAGGGTCCGGGGCGAAAGCGCCGCTCGGCGGAGTTTTCCTTGTCGATCTTGAGCGGGCGGCTCTATTAACGCTGGCCGGCTCGCCGCAGGACGAGTCCGTCCGACTGGCGGACAAGATCGACATGTTCATTCGCGTTTTCATTTTCGGCACGGTTTTACTTCTTGCGAACGCTTTGCGAGCGCAAACACCGACAAATGCCAGGCCGGCTCGGACCGCGCCGACAGCATCGCCATCGCTCGAACAGCGTGTGGCCGACCTGGAAGCTTACGTAAATAATTCCGCTCGCGGTTCGGATTCGGAGAATGCGAAAACTGCTTCCAATATTTCCGGTTCCGGTCCGGGCCACAACGGCTGGATGATGACCGCTTCCGCGCTGGTTCTCTTTATGACGCTTCCTGGACTGGCGCTGTTTTACGGTGGGCTGGTCAGGCAAAAAAATGTGCTGTCGGTCCTGGCGCAATGTCTCGGTATCGCGGGCTTGGTCGCGATTCTCTGGTGGGCAGTCGGCTATTCGCTCGTTTTTTCACGCGGCTCACCTTTCATCGGCGGGTTGAAGTTTTCGTTTCTTCGCGGGGTCGATGCCCAGCCGAACGGAGATTACTCCTACTGGGTTTCGCAGAATGTTTTCGCGATGTATCAGCTGATGTTCGCGATCATCACCCCGGCGTTGATCATCGGCGCAGTCGCCGAACGAATCAGATTTGCTGCAGTTCTTGTCTTTGTCGGTGTCTGGATGTTTGTCGTTTATTTTCCGCTCGCCCACATGGTCTGGGGGATCGACGGATTGATGAACGGCGTTTGGAATCCGCGCGCCAGAATTACCGCGATGGATTTTGCCGGCGGCACAGTCGTGCACATGTCATCCGGCTGGTCGGCACTCGTGCTTTGCGCTTTGCTCGGACCGCGGCTCGGTTTTCGAAAAGAAGTAATGGCGCCGCACAGCATGGTGCTTTGCATGGTTGGAGCCGGAATGCTTTGGGTCGGTTGGTACGGGTTTAACGCCGGCAGCGCGCTAGCTGCCGACGGCATTGCGGCGAACGCGTTCATGACAACAACGCTCGCGACTGCAATAGCGTCTTTCACCTGGGCAATGCTCGAGTACGTATTGCGCGGGAAAGCCAGCGTGCTCGGATTTTGTTCCGGCGCCGTCGCCGGACTCGTCGTGATCACCCCGGCGTGTGGATATGTCGATCCAACCGGCGCCATCGTCATCGCCGTGGCCGCGGGCGTTGTTCCATTTTTTGCGTGTACGAAACTAAAATCATGGTTCCACTACGATGACGCCCTCGACACGTTCGGCGTGCACGCGGTGGGTGGAACTATCGGTGCATTTCTTACGGGATTGCTCGCAACCGCGCACGTAAATGCAAACCTTACCGGAACTCCGGCTACACAGAATGGTCTCGGGAAAATCATCGGCAGTTTGCTTTGGCTCGAGCAGTTAAAGGCAATCGCAATTACAATTTTGCTCGCGGTTGTGGCAACGACGGTCATCGGTGCCGTCGTAAAAATGTTTATTGGTTTGCGGATCGCTCCGGAAATCGAGCGCCAAGGGCTCGATATCAACGAGCACGGCGAAGAAGGCTACATCACCGGGTGACTGCAGCTCGTGCTTCTCCTCGTATACCCGCCTAACGGATAGCCAAGAATCTGATGTGAGACGAACTAATGGGCTCAGACTTTGAACCGACTCTGGTTTGTAACCTTTATTGCCCACCGCCCTGGCGCGATGTGCTGCCGCTCCTGTTTTGCATGTTCCGGACATCGGCACCACCGACCGTCTGCACGTTGTTGGCGCTGGTGGTGTTGGCGTTGCCGTTGTCGTCAACTTCCACCCAACGGCCGCTCAAATGACTGCCCGTTTCGGCTGGCACGTAAACCATGTGGGTGCGTTTCTTGGCCTTGTTGGCGGCTAACTGGCTGGTCAACTTGAAGTCGAGCTGTGTCGGTTTGTCAGCGAAGACCTTGGTATTGTTGATCGATGCCTTGATCGAGCCGTTAACAAAAAGAACAACCTCATAGTCGGTGTTCGGCAGCTTGCTGGCAACGTAATGGCCGTTCGCGTCTGTCCGGACGATTTTGTTCAAACCACTGCCGTCTTTCGCTTGAATATGCACTTCGGCGCCTGCGACCGGCTGTGCCTTCGAGTCCTTCACATCCCCCTGCAAGGTGGAAGGACCGACGGGAGAAGCCCAGGCCGCTACGCCAGAAACGAGTAACGTGACAAAACAGATTTGGAGCGATTTGGTAATCATGAAGAATTGAATAGAGTTAAACAGAATAGACGAAGATATTGAATCGGCAAGCACGTCGGATAACGTCCGACGTTCTCGCCTCGCCCGAGAACGGAATTTTAGTGTGGGAATCCTTGGTCTCCGTTGTCTGTATCTGCCTCGCCAGAGCGCTTCCGGACCAGCGCATCCGTTCCTGCACTCCAATGGGCATTTCCTTGGCTGCGATTTTCCCTCTGAAGAATGCCAATTCCGAGGAAAAGAACGGCAGTGCCGGCGGAGGGGGTTGAACCCACACGATCTTGCGATCACTGGATTTTGAGTCCAGCGCGTCTGCCATTCCGCCACGCCGGCGTGTTGGAAGGAGCGAAGAATACGAACTTCGCATCGAAGCTCAAATGCTTCCGACCAAATCGAGCGGCCGCAAACTGCGAGGTGGCCCAAAAATTTCGCGCAAAATAATCGCGTCCCGCAAACCGGATGTCGATCCTAGCAACGCAGCGATGTCGATTCTTGTTTCCGGCGACTTAGTGATTGGTTGGGTAGCAAACGCGTAAGCTTCTGCCGCCGTTTTAATCACTGGAAGCGGTTCGAGCGGCGGCTGGCCTTGCTGAACTTCGAAGGCGGACGCCTCGACAACTTTCGGCGGAAAAGTTTTCGCCTTTCGCGTGGGCGGAATCTGACCTGGTAATCGGATTTTGCGCTGCAACTCCGCAAACGGCGCAATCGGTGGTCGGACAGGAGCAACTGGCCGAGGTGGAATGTCGGTGCGTGGCCGAACTGGCGCCGGCGGTTTTGATGTGATCGGTTGCCCCAGCGCTTCCAGGAATTTACGGATCCGTTTTTCATCTGTTTCGTCGGCATCGTGCGAAAGCGGCCGAGACATTTGCGACGGAGATGCCGATCTTCGCCCTGTAGCACCTCGGCGCCTGCGGCTTTTGGTCGCGGTCCTGGTCAGGATCTGAAAGAAAATCGCGAGCACGACGAACAAAAGGAAAAGCAAATTATCGAGATGCAGCGCCGCCATTTTTCCTACTTTCTAATTCCTACTTTCATCAGTTTGCTTCGGTTCGCGGTTTGTCCGTTCCCGCAATCGATTCGCGCATGGACGTATCGGCCTGCACGTTTTTCATCCGGTAATAATCCATGATGCCGAGGTGACCGGCTCGAAACGCTTCCGCCATCGCCAGGGGTACTTGCGCTTCGGCTTCAACAACCTTTGCGCGCATCTCCTGCGTCTTGGCCTTCATTTCCTGCTCCACCGCGACGGCCGCTGCGCGACGCACTTCCGCTTTTGCTTGTGCGACTCGCTTGTCCGCATCGGCCTGCTCGCTCTGCAACTTTGCACCGATATTGTCACCCACATCGACGTCGGCGATGTCGATGGAAAGAATTTCAAACGCGGTGTTGCTGTCGAGTCCTTTCGCCAGCACCGCTTTTGAAATGCGGTCCGGATTTTCCAAAACGTCTTTGTAGGAATCAGCCGAGCCGATCGCGCTCACGATGCCTTCGCCTACGCGCGCAATAATCGTTTCTTCGGTGGCGCCTCCAACAAATCGATCGAGATGCGACCGCACAGTCACACGCGCTTTCACTTTTGCGCCGATCCCGTCTTTGGCGACGCCGTCAATGGTCACTCGTCCCATTGCCGGATTCGGCGCGTCGATCACTTTAGGATTGATGCTTGTGCGCACCGCTTCGAGCACCGTCTTGCCTGTGCCTTTCGTGGCCAAATCGATTGCGCAGGCGCGATTGAAATCGAGCGAGATGCCAGCCTTGTCCGCTGCGATCAACGCCAAAATGACCTGAGTCACATCGCCGCCCGCGAGGTAATGCGCTTCCAAAGGATCGCTCGGCACTTCGATGCCCGCCTTCACCGCGGTGATTCGATTATCGACAATTAATCCGACCGGCACGCGTCGCAGGCGCATCCCGATCATTTTGCCCATGCCGACCGGCGCATTGGCGATGCGCGCCCGGAGCCAGATCCCGAAAAAGTTGAAAAGAATGATCGCGAAGACGAAACCGAAAACAGCGAGCACCGCGATCCCGACAAGATAAAGAGCGTCCATAGGTAGAGAAAGCTAGACAGGATTAACAAGATTCACACGATTTTTGTTCCTTAGAAATCCCATTTAATCCGGGTAATGCTGTCTTCTCGTCTGGTGCAGCTTTTCGTTGCAATCCGCGCGAGAAGGAATACGCATTGCGCGTTATGACGAGAACGAAGGTCGCAGTGGTCGGCGCTTCCGGTTACACCGGTGAAGAGCTGGTGCGTCTCTTACTCGCGCATCCGCATGTCGATCTTGTCGCGGCGACGTCGCGACAATTATCCGGCAAATCGCTCGCGGACGTGTTCCCACGCTTCGCGCATCAGAAAACTGCGAACACGCTCAAATTTTCCGATCCCGACCCAAAAGAAATCGCGCGCGAGGCGAATCTTATCTTTCTCGCACTCCCGCACGGCCTCGCTGTCGAATTTGCCAAGCCACTTTTGTCGGCTGGTGCGCGCGTTGTCGATCTTAGCGCGGATTTTCGGGTAAAGGACACCGCTGTTTACCAGGAATTTTACGGTGACGATCATCCCGCGCCGGATTTGTTGGGCCAATCGGTTTACGGTTTGCCGGAGATTTACCGGGAAAAAATCCGGGGCGCGAAGCTGGTCGCCTGTCCAGGTTGTTATCCGACCGGCATTCTCATTCCGTTGCGACCGTTGATTCGCCGGAGAGCGATCGATCGCAAAACAATCTTGGCAGCAAGCATGAGTGGCGTCAGCGGCGCCGGTCGAAAAGTCGAACTGGATTATCTTTTTTCCGAATGCAACGAAAGCGTGCGGCCCTACGGCGTTCCGAAACATCGACATCTCTCCGAGATCGAACAGGAATTGTCGATTTTGGCCGGCGAAAAAATTGTGATTCAATTCACGCCGCATCTCGTTCCGGTAAATCGCGGAATCGTGACCACGATTTATTCCGATATCGCTGGGAATGTTGTGAAGATGGATCCGGCAGTGCTTTTTAATGGCGCCTACGGCGAGGAGCCGTTTGTTCGTTTGCTTGGCGAGGAGCGTCTGCCCGATACCAAAAACGTTGTCGGCACAAATTTCATCGACATCGCCTGGAAGATCGACAAGCGCACGCGACGTCTCGTGGTCATGAGCGCGATCGATAACATCGTCAAAGGCGCGAGCGGCCAGGCTGTTCAATGCATGAATCTGATGCTCGGTTTCCCCGAGATCGCTGGGCTGATTTGAAAAATCCTTTTCGACAAATTTCCGGTTCGATCTGCGCGCCGCGCGGTTTCAAATGCGCCTCGGTTTTCTGCGACATCAAGAAGCTGGGAACGGGTAAAGGTTCAGAGAAGGGACAAAAGCGCGATCTCGCTTTGATCGTTTCCGATGTCCCGGCCGCCGTGGCGGGAGTGTTTACAACGAACCAGATCTGCGCCGCGCCGGTGAAAGTGAGCCGAAGAGCTGCGGCAAAAGATTTCGCGCGCGGAATCGTCATGAATTCCGGGAATGCAAATGCGGCAACCGGCCCGCGAGGAATGAGAGACGCGCGCAGCATGATCCAGTTCGCGGCAAAAGCCTTATCTATTAATGAGAACGACGTTCTTGTCTGCTCGACTGGCCGGATCGGCGTCGCGATGCCGATGAAAAACATTGAACGCGGCATCCGCGCGTGCGCGTCGCGCATCGCAAGATCTACATCGAACGCGCGACAGGTTGCCGAAGCAATCATGACGACCGACACGCGGCGCAAAGAAATCGCGGTCGAATTTAGGATCGGAAGATCGACAATCCGGATCGGCGGGGTTTGCAAAGGCGCCGGGATGATTCAACCAGGAATGGCAACGATGCTTGGGTTCATTGCCAGCGACGCGGCGATTGAACCTGCGGCGCTGAAGCGCGCACTCAAGATCGCGGTTGAGCAAAGTTTCAATCGAATTACGGTCGACGGCGACATGAGCACGAATGATTCAGTCATCGCGCTCGCGAATGGACTCGCCGGGAATTCGAGATCCCAAATTCGGCGTTCGCAATTTCAGAATGCGCTGAATCATGTCTGTCTCGAGCTGGCGAAAATGATCGTGCGCGACGGCGAAGGGACCTCGCGATTTGTCGCGCTCTATCTTCGCGGTGCGCGCACTGATCGCGAAGCGGGATCTGCTGCGCGGGCGATTGCCAACAGTTCGCTCGTGCGGACGAGCTGGTGCGGCGGCGATCCGAACTGGGGCCGTATTCTCTGCGCGCTCGGATATTCCAAGGCAGGCGTCGACGAAAGGATTGTCGATGTTGGTTACGCCCAACCCGGCAGCCACAAAATTGTTTTTGCATTTCGGCGTGGTCGTCCGACAAATGTCGCCTTGAAAACGCAGGCGAGAATTACTTCAGCACCTGAGTTCGATTTGCACGTCAATCTCCACCGCGGCCGCGGTGAGTTCCTGCTTTACGCGGCGGACCTCACTGAAAATTACGTCGCGTTCAACAAAGGCGACGTTACTGATCCCGCGACGCTAGGCGGCTGAAATGGCAAAAATTAATGTAACCTGTTTCAACCCTCGCCTGCCGCTTCGCGACTTCCTCTCGCTGGCTAAGGAGAGGATTGAGGTGAGGGCCGAGTAATTTCGACTGGAAATGGAAGAATTTATTTCGAAGGCAGCGACTTTGGTCGAAGCGCTGCCTTACATCCAGCGTTTCCGCAGCGAGATCTTCGTCGTGAAGTACGGCGGCAGTTTTATGGACTCGCCCGATCCGGAAGAGCGGCATCGCGTCGCGCGGGATCTGGTTTTTCTTGAAGCGGTCGGAATCAATCCAGTCGTGGTGCACGGTGGTGGCAAAGCGATCACGCGGGCGTTGGAGGAAGCGGGAGTGAAATCTGAATTCGTGCACGGCTATCGCGTGACCGACGCCGCGAGCGCGGAAATCGTCGATCGTGTTTTATCACGCGAAATTAATCCCGACATTGTGAAGGCGATCCAGGATTTCGGCGGGAAGGCACGTGGTTTCGCCGGCCCGGATATTTTTCGGTGTCGAAAATTTTCGGCAAAAGATGAAAAGAATGGAGATGTCGATCTTGGATTCGTCGGCCAAGTTTGTGACGTCAACGTGGAGCCGCTGCGGGAGTGCATTCGACGAAATGTGACGCCAGTGATTAGTCCCACCGCGCTCGGCGACAGCGGCAAAATTTACAACTGCAACGCCGACATCGCGGCGGCGAAAACCGCGATTGCGTTAAAGGCGCGCCGTTTGGTGTTCATGAGCGATGTGCCCGGGTTGCTCCGCGATCCACAAAATGACGCGAGTTTGTTAACTCACTTGGCAGTGGGTGAAGTGCCGCAATTGCGAAAGGCCGGCGTGATCGGTGAAGGAATGATTCCAAAAGTGGACAGCGCGCTGGCTGCGATTGAAAGCGGCGTTGAAAAAGTGCAGTTCGTCGACGGAAGAATTCCGCATTCAGTGTTGCTCGAAATTTTCACCGACGCGGGAGTCGGGACCGAAGTCGTGTTATGAGGATTGAAGAAAACGTTCAACGGTCCGAGCCGGACGGGCATTTAACGGCCGACGTCCAACGCTCAAATGCAGAGCATGTGCGTGAAGCGTTTGAGAAGTTTGTTGTTCCATCATATTCGCGATTCGATTTGGTCTTGGAGCGCGGCGAGGGGAGTTACGTTTGGGACGTCGACGGAAAGCGCTACCTCGACCTCGCTGCTGGAATCGCAGTCTGCTCGTTAGGCCATGCCCATCCCGAGATGACCAAAGCCCTGACCGAGCAATCGCAAAAGCTGATCCATGTCTCCAATCTCTATTATAATGAGTTCCAGGGGTGGCTGGCGAAACGGATTGTCGACCTTGTCGCACCGGGGCGAGTCTTTTTCTGCAACAGCGGCGCGGAAGCGAATGAAGGCCTGTTCAAGCTGGCCCGGAAATTCGGACACGATGATGTCCGCTACGAAATCATTACTACGGTCGACTCGTTTCATGGACGGACGCTGGCTGGGATCGCAGCGACCGGACAGGAAAAAGTGAAAAAAGGTTTCGGTCCGGCAGTTCAGGGATTCAAGCAGGTGCCGTTTGACAACCTCGAAGCGATGCGCGGCGCGATTACACCACAAACCGCTGCGATTTTGGTTGAACCGGTGCAGGGCGAAAGCGGAATCATTATTGCGCCGTCGGAATATTTGGTTGGATTGAGAAAACTTTGCGACGAGCGCGAGTTGCTCTTGTTGTTCGACGAAGTTCAGGCCGGCCATTTTCGCACTGGAAAATTCCAAAGCTGGCAGCGCATTCTCGAAAACGAACATGTCGACCTTGTCCCGGACGCGGTTTCGATGGCGAAGTCTTTGGGAGGCGGATTTCCGATGAGCGCATTTTGGGTGCGGGAGAAATTCGCCAACATTCTTTCGCCCGGCACACATGCGAGTACGTTTGGCGGCACACCGCTGGCCTGCGCGGTTGCTTTAAAGATTTTCGAAGTAATTGAGCGGGAGAATCTGGCCGAAAGCGCCCGCGAGATCGGGGATTTCCTTTTGCGCGAATTACAAGGACTTCAGCAACGATTTCCGAAAGTGGTGAAGGTCGCGCGCGGGCTTGGTTTAATGATCGGGATTGAATTTCAGCCGGAGTTCAAGGCCACTGATGTTGTGAAGGAACTGCACGAGCGAAATGTCCTCACCGTGCCGGCGGGTAATTCGGTGATTCGATTATTGCCGGCTCTGAATTTGCGAAAGAGCGAAGCGGAGGAAGGTTTGCGCGCGATCGAGGAGGTCATTCTCGATCTTGCGAAAAAATCCTAGCCACAGATGAACACAGATGTTCACAGATTCAGATCGAGTTTGTTTATGCTGCCATCTGTGTTTCATCCGTGTGAATCTGTAGCGAGAAAATGAAACATTTGCTTAGCATCGAGCAGCTTTCGCGGGGGGAGATCGAGCGGATTTTGCGACAGACGGCTGAGCTCAAAACAAATCGCGGCAAAATTTCGGCGCAGCCACTAGCCGGACAAACCTGGGCCCTGATTTTCTCCAAACCTTCTACCCGAACGCGTGTTTCTTTTGATGTCGGAATTCGCGAGCTCGGCGGCGAGACGATTTACTTGAACGCGGCGGACGCGCAGCTTGGTCGGGGCGAATTGATCAAGGACACCGCTCGCGTGCTGGCGCGAATGATTCACGGCGCAGTCATTCGGACCTACGCGCAGAGCGACATCGAGGAGTTCGCCGAGTTTTCAGGTGTGCCGACGATCAACGCGTTGACCGACAATGAGCACCCATACCAAATCCTGGGCGACATTTTCACGATCATCGAAAAACGCGGTAAGATCGACAAAACAGTGGTCGCGTATGTCGGCGACGGCATTTCAAATACCGCG
>WNGK01014196.1_pt1 | contig 11006 bp, 10 predicted proteins | sample 5400601 | NCBI WGS metagenome assembly WNGK01 (sample SAMN13153376, study PRJNA577476) | soil metagenome | isolation source: 60 cm soil or saprolite under Garry oak tree replicate 1 | place: USA:California | collected 2016-06-15
GAGGAGGACAGAACGGGCGCAGAGCCCGCCTGTCCAAAGCGTCGGATCGATCAAGGGCGAAGAGACTGAGAATCGACGGCCCGAGAGAACGATTGAAACTCGATAATCACAATGTTCCTTTACCTCCCAAGAATAATTCTTCAAATAGGAAATGTTGTTGGTTCTCAACGCTCAACAGACTTCATAGCGGGTCAGCTTCGAGACCTGCGTCAACGATCATCGGCTTGAGCTTGACTCAACCATGACAGATGTCCGATACTGTTATTATCCTATCCTCGTAGCAGGTTACCATGGCTCGAATAGGATACTTGGTAGTTGCACTTGCCATAGTCCTATCGCTGGGCATCGGAATCCATCCTTTTGCCGCAAACTTGTTCCCTTCGATCCCCAAGGCGCATGCCACAAGCGTCTCTATCTCTCTAACAGGCTGTGCGTTTATCGTAGGCGCGTGCACGTCAGTCGGGTGGAATGGAACAACCGCCCACCCTAATCCTACAATCACAGTTCAGCAGGGGGACAGTGTCTCCGTAAAACTGAGTAGCACTGATGGGGCATCACACTTGTTCCTGGTGGATGTAGATCGGGATGGTGGTGGTGACAGCGCTGATTGTCCGACTGTGGACCCTTGCTCGATGCTGTTTTCGCCAACTACCCCGACAACTTACACTTTTACCGTTAGCTTGGCACCGGGAACTTACACATACTTCTGCACCATTCACCCATTCAGCATGTTCGGAAGCTTCGTGGTCGTTTCCAACACCGTTGGAGGTACTACTCTTCCAGTGGACAAACTCGGTTTGCTCGCCCCCTACATTGGAATAGCTGGAATCATGGGCCTCATCGGTGCAATGCTACTCTACTTTAAGCGGAGCGCTCGCAAGACCAAATTGAGATTAGAAAATCCTTCGGACTAGTGGCGGGCTAGCGGTAATGATATGAGTCAGGAGAGTGGTACACGCCCTTCGACGTCTAAGGATCCATCCGAGTTTGACGTTCTACTTACAAGGCTAGCCCTATCCTCGAATTCCGTTTCAGCGCATGTCTGGACATCACCTGTTGCAAGGCGAGATCTAAGGTTTCGTCGAAGAGATTCTAGGAAGAGATACAGGAAATTTTTCCAGCTTCTGATACCTGTAGCGATCTCGACGATTCTTGTAATGGGTGGCTTCATATGGTTGACTGGCGACAATTCGTGGTCTTCTCCTCACTATACGGCACAATCCAAGGCTGTCCTGGTGGATGAACTGTCAGGTACGGTGCCCAATCCCTCCTTCATCCGGGACGTAGAAGGAACGCTGGGCAACGCGGGCTACAAGGTAGACTATTACGGTCCTTCCGATGTGACCGTCGGGCTTTTTCAGAGCCTTCCTCTAGGAGGGTATCGCCTTGTTATCATAAGGGCGCATAGCGGCGAGAGCGCGATATACACTTCCGAATCGTACAGCAAGACCAAGTATGTCTACGAGCAGCTTACTGATCAGATCGTTCCCGTAAACCTTGACGGGAGTGAATACTTTGCTATTACGGAGAAATTCGTCACAGAGAGTCTCCGCACCGACTTCAACGCCACACTCGTAATCACCATGGGATGCAGCGGACTCGCTGGAACAGTCATGGCGCAGGCATTTCTAGAACGGGGGGCTAAAGCATATGCTGGATGGGACCGGGCAGTGTCTCCACGCCAGACGGACGAGTCGATCTCTTACTTGGTAGAATTGATCGCGCAGGGAAATACTGTCAGAGAGGCTATCGATCTCACGACCGACCATTTCGCGGGGAATCCGGATTTCCAGAGCCAACTCGGATACTATGATCTATCGATGCTTCCCAGGCACCAGGCAGGTCTTTCACTCGAAGGACTGGCTGGACTCGCATCCATTGTCGTGGTCATGTGCGCCGGGCCTGTCGCCGTGATTCTCATCCCAAAGCTCCTCGGAAGGCGATAGCACGGACTGGTGGCCGTAACATTAAGCATTGTTGATGACACGTCCGAGAATGGCAAGGTATCTCCTGACCTACCAACAGGAATCCGAGGCTATCGGGGAGCGCCGGAAGATTCCGAAAATTCTATATTACCTAGCTCAAGAGGACGAACTGGATAAAGATGTTCAGAACGCCTATTCTCGCTTCGACGCTACTAATGCTTGCTTTCCTGGCCCCGGCTCACGCTACCTCCCAGACCATCACCTTCTCCAAGACAGTCTCGTTTGACGGGATCACAGCCTCCGTTTCAGGCACACTCACCGTCGACACAACTGCAAAGACTTTGACCGGATCGATAACAATAGATGTTGTCAACTCCACCAGTGGACAGACCCTATTCTTCATGACCATTCCCATCAGCGTAAGCTTCTCCAGCAGCAACTCGGCCAACATAGTCCTAGGATTCCTGACGCTCGCGACGAGCTGTAATGTCAACACGACAACAAGCACGACCAACTGCATCCTCACGAAGAACCCCGATTTGAACCATGACGGCAGAGTTGACATTGGCGACGTTTCGGCGCTAGGGGCAGCATACGGGTCGTCAGCTGGCTCTACAAGCTACAACCCCACCGCGGACTTGAACGGTGATAGCAGAATCGACATCGTAGACGCCTCGATCATGGGCGCGGATTGGCAAGCACCAGTCCTCTTCTAAAGCGTCCTCAACCTCCCTTTTTTTGTCAAGCCGACTTGACAATCGGACGTTGCGTTAGCAGCTCAGAACAAGATATGATTCCGCGGCGCTTCTACATTATTCTCAGAGGTACAAGTGGCAGGCTGCGAAGTGATCTTTTTCCACCTCGACCAGAATCGTGTCAGACTTTGCCATCTCCATGATCTTACCCAGATACATGACCGCGACCCGATCGCAGACGTGTTTGGCGAGAGCCAGGTCATGGGTGATGTAGATTACTGATGCACCTTTTTTTTGGACGAGATCGATCATCAGGTTGAGAATCTCGGCTCTTATCGAGACGTCGAGCATTGAGACAGGCTCGTCCGCTACAACAAACTTTGGGTTCACGATGAAAGCTCGAGCAAAAGCTACTCGTTGCCGTTGACCACCGCTGAGCTCATGAGGAAAACGGTGCAAGAACTCCTCGGGGGGAACAAGCTCCACCTCAGTCAGGATCGCCTTCACACGCGCCTCCACCTCCTCCTCGTTTCTCGCCATCTTCTGAACCCTGATGGGCTCAGCAATAATCTCCTTTATCGACATTCTGGGATCTAGCGATTCGAATGGATCCTGGAATATGATCTGCATCTCTCGACGAAGCGATTTCAGCTCTTTCTCAGAGAGGTTAGCGATATCCTTACCTTCGAAGTTGATGGTTCCCTCTGTAGGATTGACGAGCCTCACCAGGAGACGACCTGTCGTGGTCTTCCCGCTGCCACTTTCACCAGCCAGGCCAAGTATCTCGCCCTTCTTTATGGTAAAACCGATTCCATCGACCGCCTTGACTGTGACCTCTTCCTTGGACAGAAGGGTCTCGAAGAATCCCTTTTTCAGGGGAAAATGCTTCTTCAGATTCTTCGCTTCAACCACGTACTCTCCGCTCATCTGTGGATCACTTTGAATCGTAGAGGTGGCACGCGGCCCAGTGGTCGCCTTTTCCAACTTTCTCTAGCGGTGGATCAATCTGTTTACAGACATCCATAACGTAGGGACATCTCGGGTTGAACCTGCAAGCTGGGGGAGGATGGAGAAGATCAGGCGGGATTCCCGGAATCGATGTGAGCCGAACCCTCGCACCCTTTATGCTCGGAAACGCCTTGATTAATCCCTGGGTGTACGGATGGAGCGGTTCGGAGAAGATTGCCTCCGCATCGCCATACTCGACTATTCGTCCAGCATACATGATGGCCACTTTTTCACATGTCTCCGCGATGATAGAGAGGTCGTGGCTGATCATGATCATTGAAAGCCCCAGCCTATCTTTGAGCTCCCGCATCAACTTCAACGTCTGGGCTTGCACCACGACATCTAGCGCCGTTCCCGGCTCGTCAGCGACTAGGAGTTTAGGGTTAGCCGCGAGGGCCATTGCTATCAGGGCCCTCTGACGCATTCCTCCGCTGAATTCATGTGGATAATTGTCAACACGGCTGGGCTCCACCCCGACTATTTCCAGGAGATGCCTTGCCCGATCAAGCGCCTCACTCTTGCTGATATTGGACTCGTGGGTCTGGATTGCCTCTACTATCTGCTCGCCCACCTTGTAGACCGGGTTCATAGCGTTCATCGCGCCTTGAAATACAATGGCGATGCCTTTCCAGCGGAACTTTCTCATCTCCGCATCAGAGAGGGGGACAAGGTCTACTCCGTCAAAGAGAATCTTGCCCTTCCTGATCCTACCACCCTGCGGGAGAATCTTCAGGAGGGAGAGAGCGACGGTGGTTTTCCCGCAGCCGGACTCTCCTGCGAGCCCGAGCGCCTTCCCTTCGTCAACCTGGAAGCTAACGTCCTCTGCCGCCTTGACCCAGCCTCTAAGCGTTGAGTAGTGGGTCGTGAGATGTTGAACGTCCAAGACTGGTGGCATAGAGATTGTGTTGCTCGCAGTTTATTCTGAAACGGCTGTTTATGGGAGGCTCAATTAAGCTTTGGGAATCCGATCCTTCTTAACTTATCCTCGGCCTAGCTCAGAGCGATGATGCGGCTGGGTCTATCCGTTTGTATATTGAATGTCTCGCACAACCTCTAGCGTAGGGACTAGGGCGTCAAGGAACGTGAACAGGTGTATTTCCACATTGTAGTCGGACACGACGCTTGTACCATACTTGCCGAGGAAATTGGCCAGGAGACTGGACTGGTTGCCCGCTAGTGGAAGGACGGCTTGAAGGCGGAGGCTTGTCCCAGGTCCCAGCGGGGCAATGGTTGAATTGGAACCGAGCAGCGCGAAATTCTGGAATAGAGTTGCGGAATCATTGGCCGTCGTGCTGAAGTAGAGGTGGACGACAAGATACTCTAGTCGGAGACCTGAGTAGCTTGTAGGGTTAGTGACCCTTAGCTGCACCAAGACCTGGGTAGGGATATTCTGTGAGTCTCTGAAGATCTGCTGGCCCTCAGCCTGAACAGCTAGCTTGTCTAGGGCCGGGTAGAACTGGACATAGTTGAGCGTAATGGCACCGAAGTAGACTAGAGAAGCAATGGCTATGGCTATGTAAATAAGCGTAAAGACCCTTGATTTCAAGGCACCCCACCGGGCTGAAGGAGGAACCTGGCTGCTGTTAAAAATTCGCTGGAAACGGATCGCGATCGTTTTCCATGTCGTCCTCGTTGCGACAGCATGGGCAGTGATGACTACCACGATCATTCTCGGTTTCGTCTTTCAAGGGTTTCTCGTCCCCGGAATTGTCACGCAGTATCGGCCGCCTGGAAACTATGCGCTACTTAGTTATCTGCTCGTGACGCTGGTAGCGGTAGCTTCGGGCATGGTGCTGAGGGACATGTCCGCGACCGTAACAGCATTCATTGCATCGCTAGGCATAACGTTCACACTGGAATACTCCATCCTTGCGCTTCCCTCAACACTCGGACAGGTAGATCCAGGACTGCTCTTCCAGACGGGGCTGGCCCCGCTTCCTGACACGGCGATAACCATCGTATTCTACAGCCTCTTTCCTGGGCCGATCATTCTAGGATTCATCGGTTCTCTATTAGGCGCGGCTCTCGGTGAGAGCCTTCTGGACTAGCGTCTCTTCCTCAGCTTCGGGTTGAATATTTCATCTAATCCCTGGCCAATGAGAATGAATGAGAGCGAGACTATGGCTATGGCCAGGCCCGGTGGGAGTATGACCCACCAGAACCTCGTAGCGTTGGTCAACTCGGCAGTGTGAAGAATCTGCCCCCAAGAGATTACGTTTGGATCCCCCAGGCCCAAGAAGGAGAGCGCTGCTTCTGATAGTATCGCCGCCGGGACTGTTAAGGCTAGGTTGACATAGGTTAGGGAGACGATGTTTGGGAATATATGCTTGCTCAGTATATGGCCTGTTCCGGAGCCAGCAGCCTTCGCGGCCTCAATGAACGGCCGTTCCTTCAGGCTCAGAACCTGGGAACGGATAACCCTAGCAAATCCCATCCAGCCTAGAAAGCCAATAACAAGGATGAGGTTGTTGAGGCTCTGCCCTAGCACGGCGATGAGAACTATCAGCAGCGGAAGGGTTGGGATTACTAGCATCATGTCGGTGAACCGCATCAGCACTTCATCCACGTAGCCCGTCTTGTATCCTGCGACGAGCCCGATAAAGAGACCGAGACCTATTCCTATGAAAGCGGAGATCAGCCCCACGTAAAGCGAGATTCTTGCTCCCCAGAGGTCTTGGATGTAAAGATCATTCCCGTAGGCGTCAGTGCCGAATATGCCGAAGGACGAGCCGTAGAGCGTCAATCCGAGATTGGTAACATCAAGGCTGCTCGGCCCGTTGAAGATAGCCTGGAAGCCGTAGTGGTAGTCTCCCTGATTGGGAAAGACAACCTCAGCGATTGAAAGGCTAGTCTGATTGATGGTTACACCCATCGTCGCAGCCAAGCTGGCCGATCCCTGAGTGCTGAGAGAGTCCACGTTGTACTGCGGAGATAGCCAACTGCTGCTGTCGCTTATTGGCCCAGTGCTGGTAAGATTAGTACTCCATAGGGTGTAGCTCCTTGTTCCGCCGCCGGCTATGAGCCGGTCGATGAAGAATCGGACCGAGATAGGATTTGAGGAAGAGACTCCCTGAGCATGGACTCTAAAGGATGCCGGTAGATCCTTGAACTGAAGCGGCGGACCAGCGTAGGGATAGTGGAAAGTCTTGTACACGGTTAGCGTAACAGGAGACGAAGAGGCAGATGTGACCCGGAGGCTGCCATGCCCAAGGCCGCTGGTCTCAGCCGCGTAGGCGAGAGAGACGTAAGGAAGCTGCGCTGGATCCGAGACTGAAGTGGACCATTCCTGCACAGAGGCTGGGGTGGAGAAGATCGGATCGTTGACTACGACAAGGTTCCTGCTGAGATAGTAACCATCAGGAAAATATGATACCCATTCAGGCTCCGCGAACTGGCCTCCAGCGGTGACGCTCTGAGGGTTTACGGGAAACGCCGCTGTCGAGACCAGGGCTACAATTACAGAGATTATGAGGACTATCAGGCCAAGTGCGGACAAGCGGTTCTTTAGTAGAACCCGGAAGAAGCTGGAGAGACGCCTGATATTGAAACCAAGCCTACCCTCTTCGGCCTTCTGCACTCAGCGGCACCTCTTACTCGTACTTTATTCTGGGATCAATCATGCCATAGATCAGGTCAGAGACAAGGTTTGCAGCGATTACGCTCAGAGCTAAGATGTAGAACATTGCCTGCATGACCGGATAGTCCTTGTAGCCTATAGCATTGAAGAGCCACCTGCCCAGCCCGTCCCAGTTGAATACTGTCTCAGTGATGATGGCCCCGGATAGTACGGAGCCGAACGCGAGGGCTGAGGCCGTAACGATGGGGAGCGAGGCGTTCTTGAACGCGTGATGGAAGAGAACAGTGCGCTCCTTCAGACCCTTTGCCCTTGCAGTAACGACATAGTCGTCGCCGAGAGTCTCAAGCATGGTGGCTCGAGTGAGGAGCAGAAAGCCCCCGTAGGAGAATAGAGTAAGTGTCAGCATCGGGAGGAAGAGGTACTGCAGTCTCACGAGAAGCTGAACGGGCAGGGAGGGGAGATATGACGCTTGAGCCCAAGTGTTAGGAATGACTCCGCCGGAAGGGAACCATCCGAGGCCTAACGAAAAGATCAGGATGAAGGATATTCCGATCCAGAAGGTCGGAAGCGAGAATGTGCTCAGAGAAGCAGAAGTCCAGAAGTTGTCTAGTGCTCCGCCTCTCTTCCAGGCGGCTACGATGCCTAGAAATATTCCGATCACGATCGAGAGAACTGTGGACGAGCCTAGGAGAATCAGAGTATTCTCCAGCCTCCCTGACTGGATAATATCTTGAATGACAGGATGACTGGTCTGGAATGATGTGCCGAAGTTGAAAGTGAGCATGTCCCAGAAGTAGGTTGCGAACCGGTTTAGAGGAGGCTGATCGAGACCATACTGCGAGATGTATTTCTGGTAGACCTGCTCGTTTGTCACTCCTCCGCCGGCGCTTGCCTTACCTATCAGCGATGAAATGCTGCCCTGCACTCCAGGCATTAACTGGAATATGATCCAGTTTAGAACGATTACGAAGAGGACCAGAACCACGGTATAAGCTAACCTCCGAGCGATGTAGGCTCTTAGGGTCATCTAGACACCGGTAGTATTCAGGAATCGCATAGGTGTAGTTATTAGTCTTGCCCTCCCGCAACTAACCGTTAGCTATCGTTCGCATGATCACATTGAAGCTCCCGGTTCATTCCGGGTGGAATAAGTACACTGGCGCGCCGCCGACGAACAACTGGAGGGAGTTTAGAGTCTCGCCTGTGACTAGACGAAAAAAGAGAAGGGAGTTGAGATGAGAGGTCTGGTCTATGGGACGGCTGAGCCGCTATAGGTTATTCCGCCTTCGTACGTAGTCTGAGGCACTGCTTGTGCCCCGGCGAAGGTGGTGTAGACAATGGGTGCGTTCCATGAGACTTGCCAGAGGGCTCCGAGCTCGCTGACTTCTGCGATGCTCATCTGAGCCTCATTGTTTCCACCGTTTGCAGTGTTAGTCAAGCTCCCAGCGTTGCAGCTTCCAGCTGCGGCCACACAAGTGATAGTGCTGGCTGGACTGACCCAGTGAGCACAGCCTGGATTGGTGGATATTGGCTTGTTCCAGCAACCACCAGCATTACTGACATCGACAATGTTGAATGTTCCCTGTCCTAGCCTGTCCGCCCACTGGAAGACTTTGTAGAATCGAGAGCCGTGGAAGTAGCTGTGAGTAGAGTCGTAGCCTGGGAAGCCGAATCCGAACCGTTGCAGAATGATTGTTCCACCCGCATCAACAGCCTGGGTTCCTGCACCGCCTGAAGCGGTCCGGGTGCATCCACCTCCCACCTGAGCGGTGGTGAGATCTACACACGCGAACGGACCAGTACCGATGAAGAGATGGTTGGTTATTGGGTCAGCGGTGGCCTGCGTTGCGCTTACAGCGCACGGACCAGTAGTAGGCAGCGGACCCGTCGGTGTTCCAGGACATGGAACGGTCGGGTTGTCAGCCCAGATGTGCTGTGGAAGTATGGGTACTCCGCCAACGTTGAAGATGGCGAATGGGCTCTTGGAGCTCAAATGTACGAAGACGCTCTGGGTGCCCGGGCTTGGACCTGCAACGTAAGTGACGTCAACAATTCCCGCGACCGAGGACGATATTGGTCCAGGGACTTCCTTGAAGGCCAGCATGGAGAACTTGACGTCGGAGCCTGTTAGGGCTACGCCGTCATGGAAGTGCACGCTGGGTCGCAGGTTGAAGATGATGCACCTAACCGTAGTGGCTACCGAAGCGCATTGGGGACTGGCAGTAGCGTCTACTGTCGTGAAGCTGCTGGCTAGCCATGAGAAGGGACTGGTGGCGTTGTATGGAGCAGTGGCAATTAGGCTGTCGTAGATGTTAGACCACGTGTAGAACTCCCACTGCGTTGTTGCCAAGAAGATGTTCAGGTTCACAGTTCCCTGCTTGAAGCCCCACCTTAGGGTTCCGAGCACTGCTGGGCTTGGACTCCACCCGTTGAGGGTGCTGAAGAACTGGGACGGACCCAGTCCGCTAGCGTCATTGATGCCTGTGAAGCTCTTTGCGTAGGGAACCTCGATGGCGTTGCTCCAGATAGAGACTGTGCCAACGGTCTGACCGAATATTTGCATTGCCAACTGCGCACTGGCGATGGCGCCGGATGTTGTATCGTTGAACTCTAGCATGTTGGTTGCATGGTCATAGTCAGCACGGCAGTAGTAGGTGTAGTCCTGTCCGAAGGAGGCTCGCTTGCCGCCGCACGCGGTCGAGGCGAAGGCACTGTTGTACAGTGCGTAGAGCTGGTCAAACTGGGGGGTTAGACCCCAGCCTGCGGTGTAGAGATGCCATCCTAATTGGACTGAAGATGTGGAGAATACCGCTGGGACAGCTTGAGCAATGTTACCCTGGAAGGCGTTTACTTGCGTGCAGCTCGTTGTACCGGCACCGTTGAAGAGCTCGCACATACGAGCTGCTATCGCGGTACCGAGCTTCTGCCGAGGCGGATTGTCCGACCTGATGAAGAAGGTGACAACACCTGCGGACAGAGCTGCAGATTGGTGACCGGAAACGCTGCAGTCAGCAGCATTCACACCGTTTGCAAGTCCCGCGGCGACAACGTGCTGTGCAGCATCGCAAAAGTCAGGGTTAGCAGCAGACGCTGTGACTATGCCGAAAGAGTCCACTGCGTCGGCAGCATAGTGGAACGCACTGATGCATCCCGTTGGGAAGAGAGTGTCCCATGCGCATGGACCTGTTAGACTATAGCTCCCAGACACACCATTTGTAGTGTAGCTGACAGAGTAGGCACTCGTACAGCCCGTTGAAGGCGAGTTAGAGTCGCATGGCAAGCCTGGATGAAGGACACCTTGGCCTGGGGGAAGCGGGCTATCCATCGGATTACCCAATCCGCCGAGGACAGAGCTGATGAAAGCGTTCTTGTCGATCAGGTGAGATATGGCCTGTCTGAACTCGATCCCTGCAGCGCTGTTACCATGGTTATCCGCGATACCATAGAATGTGTTGGCATGATTGAACGCGATACCATAGAATGTGTTGGCATGATTGAAATCAATGTCGAAACCGTCAAAAGCGGAGTTGGGCGCTGACAGGAAAAATCTTGTATCTGAGAGGAAAGTTGATTCGAGAGACCTAGGAATCGGCGCATCGCCTAGGTCTAATTGCAATGGGTTCTGGAGCATAGCGTTGTATTCCGCCACTTGGTCACTGTAGACTTGGATCTGTATCTTGTCAACCATGGGACCGGCCGGGACCCATTGCGTTCCGTCCGTCGTCCGAGGGGGAGCGCGATCAGCATGAACAGGTGCGAAACCATTCCAGGAGGTGAGGCCGAGGATGCCCCCACTCAGGA
>WNGK01011038.1_pt1 | contig 11004 bp, 11 predicted proteins | sample 5400601 | NCBI WGS metagenome assembly WNGK01 (sample SAMN13153376, study PRJNA577476) | soil metagenome | isolation source: 60 cm soil or saprolite under Garry oak tree replicate 1 | place: USA:California | collected 2016-06-15
CGCGAGATCGTTGATTCGAACCTTGCTCATCCGCCTCTTTTCAAAACCTGCTACCCAAAGCCCTAAGCGCTCATAGCTTCGGCAAAACCAGGAATTCAGTGCCTCTTCGAATTCAGTTCATGGTCGCCGCTTCCTGCTGGTCGCGTCGACTTGGAATCTGTGGCTCCGATGAATGCGATCCCTGGTTTTGCGACACCTCATGGCATTGGCTGCTGCTTGTGGAACCGCCAAATTCCTCAGTTCCATTATCCCTTGATTGACCAGTAAAAGCGCGGTGTTTCATGCCCGCCGTACTACTCGGCCGCTTCATTTTTGTTGCTCAACTCGTCTTCGTGCTCTTCTGACTGTCCTGCCGTCGCGGTTTGGCCTTCACCCGCGACCAGATCTTCTGTTCCCGCTTCGGCGGAGGTCTCCAGCTCAGGTTCTTGCGAGGTGTCAACTTCGCTGGCGGTCTCGGCACCTTCCGCCGTCGCTTCTGCAATGCCCTCTTCCGCTGCCAATTCCTCTTCCGCCTCACCGGCTGCCGTCTCACTGGCCGCCGCTTCCGGTTCGGGAGCCCCTTCTTCGCCCTCTTCAAAGTGGCCGAAGTAGTGCCTGACAGCCACGCTGATGCGCTCCAGAGTCTTCTCGCCGATGCCGGGAATCTCTTCCAGCTGCTCCGGGGTCATGTCGGCCAGGCCTTCCACCGTGGTGATGCCCGCCGCGACCAGCTTCTGGATGATGCCCTCGCCCAGTTCCGTCACCTGCTCGATCGGCGTTGTCGGTCCTCCCGACATAGCCTGCATCTGCTGCTCGACTTCCTGGCGCTTCTCTTCCTCGCTCTTGATGTCGATCTTCCAGCCCAGCAGCTTAGCCGCGAGACGCACGTTCTGGCCCTTCTTGCCGATGGCCAGCGAAAGCTGCGTGTCGTCCACGATCACTTCCAGCTGCTTTTCGCCAAGGTCAGTGATCGAGACGCGGCTTACCTTTGCAGGCTGCAGAGCCTTCTCCGCGAAGGTCGTGATCTCTTCGCTGTACTCGATAATGTCGATCTTCTCCCCACGCAGTTCACGAATGATGGACTGGACGCGCATGCCTTTCATGCCCACGCAGGCACCCACGGGGTCAACGTCCTTGTCGCGGCTCATCACGGCGATCTTGGTGCGCTCGCCGGCTTCGCGGGCGATGGCGCGAATCACCACCGTGTTGTCGTAAATCTCGGGTACTTCCGACTGAAACAGGTTCGAAACCAGCTCTGGCGCAGCGCGGGAGACGATCACCTGCGGCCCCTTGGCGGCGCGATCCACTTTCAGCAGGACCACGCGCACGCGCTCTCCGACAGTGAACGACTCCAGCCGCGACTGCTCGCGCTTGGGGCAGCGGGCTTCCGCCTTGCCCAGATCGAAAATGACATCCTGGCCTTCGATGCGCTTCACCGTGGCGTTGAGCACTTCCTTCTCGCGGTGCGCGTACTCCTGGAAGACCGTGTCGCGCTCAGCTTCACGCACCTTCTGGAAGATCACCTGCTTGGCAAGCTGCGCGGCGATGCGGCCCAGGGGACTGGTGTCCTTGTACATGCGGATCTCGCTGCCCACTTCAACGCCGGGCGCGAGTGTATTCGCCTCGTCGAGCGTGATCTGGTTGACCGGATCCTCGACCTGCTCCTCGTCGGCCACCACGGTCTTGAACACGTAGGCCGTGATCTCGCCGGTCTCCTTGTTCAGCTCGCCACGCATGTTTTCCTGGGTCTTGTAAAACTTGCGTGTGGCCAAGGCGATGGCCTCCTCCACGGCGCCAACGACAATCCCGGGCTCGATGCCCTTCTCGCGGCTCAACAGCTCGATACTCTGGTACAACGCGCTCGCCATCTTTGCTAGCTCTCTTGGGGTTCTGCGGCGCGGACTCATCAGCCCGGGCCGGTTCTCGTTGTGAGGGTTGAAGGGCTTGGGCCTACGCCCTTCCAATTTGCTGCGGCAGCGCTCTCGCCGCCTAAATCTCTGGAATCAACTGCGCTTTTTCAATGTTGCTCAGCGCAATGTCCACGGTACTTACGCCAGTCTTCCGGCTCTTGCTGTTCTGTTTGATTGCGCCCAGGTCAACCGTGATGCTGAGTTCTGCGGCTCCAGCATTCGCTTCCGAAGCCTGCGAACCGACGGCTACTATTCGCCCCTGCCAATGCCGGTTATTGCGGATTGGCTCGAAGGTTTGCACCTTCACCAGCGATCCCGTAAACCGTTCAAAATCTTCCCGCCGGGTCAGTTTGCGATCAAGGCCCGGTGAACTGGCCTCCAGCGTGTACTCGCCGCCTGGAACCAGGTCCTCCACATCCAACAGCACGCCAAAATCGCGGCTAAATTCGGCGCAATCTTCATGGGTCGTGCCGGATAGCTGCTCCGGGCTCAGTGTCCCCTCCCGCAGCACCTCCGGAAGTTCATCGCCCCCCGCGGCCAGTTCGGCCTTCAGCCGAGCCCGCCCTTCGGCGTTCTTCTCCAGATAAACCCGCAGCGTGCGTTCCTTTGCCGACCCTGCAAACTCCACGTCAACTACGTCCAGCCCGTGGGAGGCCGCCACTCGCTGCGCGGCGTTCCGGATTTCGTCCAGTCTGACTGCCATCTTCCTCAAAACACGGCCACTTGCAGCCGCAAATTCTTCGGTTCCTTCGCCCCCAGCCGCCGGGCATTGCGCGGATTTTCAGGGGGAATTTCGACCCAAATAAAAAGTGGGCTGTAAGCCCACTCATCTCTCCGCCAGCCGGCTCAATCACGGCATACCTGGCGGACAAACTCGTCTGCACTCTTAGAATACGTCCATTCCCCTATAAATACAACGGGGGTGGAAGCTCCTCGCCTATCTTATCGATATGTCCCTCTTCGCTCGACCCTCCCATTCCGATCTTTCCGCAGCCAAGGAGTCGCGAGCTGCGCTATTGCAGCACACGCTGGCAGCGACGCTCGATTATCTGAAGCTGGAAGACACGCGCCCCGTACGGCCGAGCGCCGAAGCGGTGGCCGGTCTCAACGCGTTTCGCGAGCCGCTGCCGGAGAACCCCGCCGACCCTGACGCCGTCCTCGCAATGCTCGAGAATCTTGCTTCTCCCGCGACCGTGTCCAAGACGGGCGGGCGGTTCTTTGGGTTCGTTAATGGAAGCTGTTTGCCGGCTGCGCTCGCCGCCTCATGGCTGGTGAGCGCCTGGGATCAGAACGCATCTTTCTTCATACAGTCGCCGGTGGCCATCACGCTGGAGGAGATCGCTCTCCAGTGGACCAGCGAGCTATTTGGCCTGCCCAAGGGAACCGGGGGCGCGGTGGTGACCGGAGCCACCATGGCCAACTTCTGCGGGCTGGCGGCGGCGCGGCACGCCTTGCTGGCACGCGCGGGCTGGAACGTGGAGACCGACGGGCTATTTGGCGCGCCGCCAATCACGGTTGTGGTGGGCGGAGAGGCCCATGTCTCCCTATTCAAGGCTCTCACCCTCCTGGGGCTGGGCCGGGATCGCGTGGTGCGCGTGCCGGTGGACGGCCAGGGGCGCATGCGTGCGGACGCCCTGCCGCACCTCGACAACCGCACCATCCTCTGCATCCAGGCTGGCAACGTGAACACGGGCGCCTTCGATCCCGCCGCAGCCATCTGCCCCGAGGCACAGAACGCGGGCGCCTGGATTCACGTGGATGGGGCATTTGGGCTGTGGGCAGCCGCTTCGCCGGCGTATCGACACCTGACGCACGGATTTGAACTGGCCGACTCCTGGGCGACCGACGGCCACAAGTGGCCCAACATTGGCTATGACTGCGGCGTGGCGCTGGTGCGCGATCCGGAGACATTGCGCGCGGCAATGTCCATCAGCGCGTCCTACTTGACGCTGGGGGAGCATCGCGAGCCCTCCGACTACAACCCTGAGATGTCGCGCCGCGCCCGGGGCGTCGAGCTATGGGCTGGCCTGCGCTCGCTGGGCCGAGCCGGGCTGGGTGCGATTGTCGAGCGGACCTCGGCACACGCGCGCCGTTTCGCGGAGGGACTGCGCGCAGCCGGATACAAGGTCCTTAACGACGTGGTCATCAACCAGGTGCTGGTCTCGTTCGGATCGCCCGAGAAGACACTGAGGACCATCGAGCGCATCCAGGCAGACGGCACTTGCTGGTGTGGATCGACGGTTTGGCAGGACCACACCGCAATGCGGATCAGCGTGAGTTCCTGGGCTACTACCGAGGACGATGTGGGGAGCGCAGTCTGGCGGCAATGTTGCAAGCGGCCGCGAGCGTGCAGAACTAGCGCAAGGAAGACGCAGGCGTTGACACCGTACGCATTTCCGCTAAGCTGAAAGTATGGCAAGCGGAAATTCAGCATCGGCGTCGATCAGCCGGATTGGACAGCGACGGCAGGTGGTCATTCCCAAACGTGTCTTCGAGGCGTTGAAGCTGCGCGCGGGCGATTTTGTCGAAGTGAGCGCCGAAGGCGGGCACCTTCGCATGCGACCCAAGCGGCTGGTGGATATAGGGGACGAGTCCCTTACTACAACAGAATCAGCCAAAGTGCGGCGGGGTGAAGCAGAGATTAAGGCTGGCCGGTCAACGGCATGGCGAGCGGTCAAGAGTGACCTGGGCCGTTGAACTCTCGGCCTCCGCGGTCAAGGAGGTGAGAAAGCTTCCGCACGACCGTCAAGTTCAAATTGCCAGCGCCATTGACGAGATGGAAACCGACCCGATGGCGGGGGATGTGAAACCGCTGAAAGGCCCGGATTGGAAGGGCCGCTATCGCAAGCGGGTCGGCTCGTACCGGATTATTTTTTCGCTCGATCGCAAAGCCATGACCGTCGCTATTGCCGCTGTGCTCCTGCGATCGGAGAAGACGTATCGATAGAGTACTTTCGATACGTTTCTCGACGCGCCGGAAGGATAGCCTAAAGCCATATGAGTAGTTCTGGCAGTGCGCATTCGACGATGCAAAGTGTCTCGCGCGATGAGAGCGCCGCGCTGATTGCCGCCGTCGAGCACGGGACGCCGGATCCCCGCGCAGGCATCTTCGGCCCTAACTCGATCAGCTGGAAGATCAACCGCGAATCCGCGCTGTTCCTGGGCGCGGGACGGGCAGCGCTGCTGCAGTTGGCCCATCCCTGGGTGGCCACCGCTCTCGAGCAGCACTCGAGCCTGATGAACAAACCCATCGAGCGCTTTCACAACACCTTCCGCATCGTCTTCACCATGATCTTCGGTTCCCTTGGCCAGGCCACCACGGCGGCGCGCCATCTCTACGGCCTCCATACCCGCATCCAGGGCGAGTTGACGCAGGATGTAGCAGCCTACTGGCGCGGCTCCCACTACGAAGCCAACGAGATCGCCGCCTTGCGCTGGGTCTACGCAACGTTGCTGGAGAGCGCGGTGCTCGCCTACGAGTGCGTGCTGCCGCCGCTCTCGGCCGAGGAACTTGCCGCGTACTACGAGGAGAGCAAGAGGCTGGCCGGGCTCTTCGGCCTGCCGGCTGCCGCGCTCCCACAGGATTGGGAGAGCTTTCTAACCTATTGTCGCGAAATGGAACACTCCGACGCTCTTGGCGTCACAGACACGGCTCGTGCAATGGGGCAGCGCCTGATGGCCGGGGCAGGGTCCTGGGTGCGCCCGCCGCGATGGTATCGCGCCCTCACCGCGGGGTGGCTTCCGGCCCGGTTCCGGCAGGAATTCGGGCTCGAATTTGGGCTGGCGGAGAAGGCCTCGCTGGACCGGGTAGCTCACCGTCTCCCTGCCTTTTATCAACGACTGCCTGGAGCCGTGCGATTTACAGGCCCCTGGCATGAAGCGCAGGCGCGCCTCGCCGGCAAACGCCCTGGAATCATCGCCCGGACCAGCAATCGGTTCTGGATCGGCCAATACCGCATGCCCTTTCTGGATGAAAATGCCCCATTTGGGTGATCGTCTGCCCGCTAGAAGTGCTATTCAATGCTTGCTTCAATGCAGCTACATTCAGCTTGACCACCCGGAAATTGCATAGAGGGAAAAAAGTTTAGTTCGCTCCGAATAACTTTCATAGAGGGGTCGGGGGCACTCCGGGTGGTCCGGAGCACTAACCGCACAAATGTTGGGCGGTGATCCGAAATGACCGTTTTGCGCTTACCAGCTCAAGCGGTCACAATAGCGGCATGAAACTCCTGCGTTTCTGTCTCCTTTTATTGTTCTCGGTTCTCTCTGTTCGTTCCCACCTTAATGCTCTCGAAAAGCAGCCTGCCTCTGTCTATCACGCGCGGCGAGTCGCGCTGGCAGCAAAGCTTCATGGCGGCGTAGCCATTCTCTTTGCCGCCGAAGAACCTCAACTCGATCTCACACCTTACCGCCAGGACGAAGATTTCTATTACTTCACTGGCTGGAACGAGCCCGGCGCAGCCCTGTTGATCGCGGCAGCCTCCGAGCCGCCCTCGGCGCAGGCCGGGCCACTCGATCCCCAGACAGACCGCAAGTACACCGAGATTCTCTTCCTGCCCACCCGTAACCTGCGCCTGGAAAAGTACACCGGCGTAAAGCTCGATGCCGTTACCCCGGGCGTCGCGCAAACAGCAGCCGTGGACGCCGTGCAGCCGATGACCGAGCTGTCGAAAGTGCTCAGCGACATGGTCGCCGCCGACCGCCGGCTGAATTCGAATCTCTGGATGCAGACGGACAATCCCCGGGCGCGCGCACTCACCGAGCTGACTTCGGCCACGCTGGGTTCAAGCACTGTCCCCCCGGTCCATGACGTCGCGGAGCCCGCGCAGGAACTCCGCGTGGTGAAGGACGAAGGCGAGCTCGATCTCCTCAAGAAGGCAAGCGATGTCTCCATCGCCGCACAGCGCGTGATGATGCGATCCGTGAAGCCAGGCGCTACAGAACGGGCTGTGGCTGGGAAGATGTACGCCGCGTGGATGGAGCATGGCTGCGAGCGGGCGTCTTACGCGCCCATCGTCGGCTCCGGGATCAACTCCACGGTTCTGCACTACTCCAACAATGACGACACTATGAGGGACGGCGACGTGGTGGTGGTGGATGCCGCCTGCGAGTACTCCATGTACGCCTCCGACATCACCCGCACCGTACCGGTAAATGGGCATTTCACTGCCCGCCAGCGCGAGATCTACGACATCGTGCTGGGTGCACAGCGCGCTGCTGCAGCAGCCTTCGTCGCGGGCAAGTCGAAGATCAACGACCGCGACCGTCGCGACCCTGACTCGCTGGACACCGTGGCGTATAACTACATCAACACGCACGGCAAAAGCCTGGATGGCAAGCCCCTCGGCCAGTACTGGCTGCATGGCCTGGGGCATATGGTGGGCATTGACGTGCACGATCCGGCAATATACCCCGCTGTGCTGAAACCGGGCATGGTCTTTACCATCGAGCCCGGCGTGTACATTCCCGGAGAGAAGATTGGCGTCCGCATTGAAGACGTGTTCGTGGTGGGCCCCGATGGAAAACTGATTGACCTGGTGGCCGATCTGCCGCATACGGCCGACGACGTCGAGGCAGCAATGCGGGAGAAATGAGCGCGTATGGAACCCGATGAGTTGTCATCCGATCAGCTCTCCTCCCTGACCAGCGCATTTCGTGACCAGTTGCTGGCCTGCCTGGAGGAATGCGCACAAGGTCGGAGAGGCCTCTTTTGCGAGTACGAGCATCTGGGTGATGACCGTGGCTGGCCGGAAGCCAGCCGGCTGCGCGAGCTGGCAGCGGCGTTGCAATCGATCCTGGCGCAATCAGAGGAGCGGGACGCACTTTGCGATGAATTTCTCGACCTCTGCACCATTCACGGAGAATATGACCCCGGCGAGCCCCGCTTGGCCCGCGAGTTCCTCAAGCGAATCGAAAAAGGCGAGGTAGGCACACCGACACAGAAAGAACCAAGGTGGCCGTAATGATCGCTGGCGTGCTCCACAGTTTCCTCTCCCTGCTGGCAGGATTCGCGACCATGGCGATTTTGGTCATTGTGGTTACGGCCATCCTGCGGAAGGGTGTCCCGGAGTGGGTGGGGATGCAGGGAAGGCCGCGCCCCGCCTACGTCGCCGTCAACCTCGGCTACTCGTTCCTGGCCGCGGCAGCCGGTGGTTACGTCTCGGCCTGGGTTGGAAGCCAGAATCCGCTGCGCACGGTGTTGGCCCTCGCCATCATCGTGCTGGTATTGGGCGCCATCAGCGCGCTCCAGGCCAAGGGCAAACAGCCGCTCTGGTACCAGGTAGCACTTCGGATCATTTCGCCCCTGGGCGTGGTTGCCGGAGGCCTGATCAGGTTGAGGGTGTTGGGAATTCTGTGAAGCGGTCAATTCGCAGCTTGTATGCCACTTCGGTAATGATGGTGGAGGACGAGGTGCACCGTGGAACTTCATGCACGCGTAAAGGTCGGAGAGAAGGGAAGACTCGTGATCCCAGCAGCCATGCGAGAAGCGCTTGGAATCAAGCCCGGCGATACCATGGATTTACAGATTCAGGATTATGAGCTCCGCATCTCAACACGCCGCGCACGCATTCGCAAAGCGCAGGAGCGCATCCGCCAGTATGTTCCCGAAGGCGTGTCGCTTGTAGATGAATTGAGTGCCGAACGCCGCGACGCTGCGAAGAACGAATGAATCCCGAAACGTGCAACGCTCCATGCGTCAGCGTTCAATACCGATATCGAGCGCCACAGCCTGGGCACAGCATGCGGCGCCCGATGTAGATCGTTCCTTAGTCTAGAAGCGCACGCCAAACGTGATCGGCACCAGCTTCGTGTCGGCGGCCACGCTTGTAATGCCAAGGCCATTCGGTGACGTGGTCACGGCTGGAGTCATCACGTCCAGATAGCGGGCTTCCGCGAAGACTTCCGTTCTGCCCTCGCCGTACATTCCGCCAAATCGATGGCTTACGCCGCCGCCCACGTTCCACCCTCCCTGGTTTGAGGAGAAGTGGCCGATTACCGAATTTTGATATCCAATTCCGCAGTAGAAGTAGGTGCAGTACTGGACGGCCTGCGGACTGGTGAAGTTGGTCACCTTGCGGTAAAAGCCGCCGCCGCCTGTCACGTAAACGCTGGTGGCCCTCTTCGGCATCAGGTCGATCACCGGATCGAGGGTGAGCGACCAGATGTGCGCGTTCCCGCCGTTGGCGCCGGCTTCGGCCACGATCGCGCTCGGCAGTCCATCACGGATGAACTGGTATTCGGCCAGCAGGCTCAGTCCGTGCGAGAAGCGCAATCCTCCACCCACGGTGATATTGGCGCCCGTGTTGAGGTAGGGACTGGTGTCGCTGGTTGGAACGTTGAATCCTCCGCCTGCCTGCCGCCAGCGCCCTTCGCGGGAGCCGGGGCGGACGGCATCCCACTGGGCTCCACTGCCTCGCGGCTGTCACTCAGCATGAGCGCGTCATTTGAGCTCGAGTAAGTGGCGGGAACTGCCGCTTCATGGGAGGAGTCGCTTAATACGGTAGCTGATACGGGAACTGATTTGGCAACCTGAGCGCTCGCCGCCCCGGCAGCGAGCAACGCGACGGCGCCAAACAGCGCAATGCGCCGCGCGGTAAACAGCCAACATGCAGATGACATTTGTAGACCTCTAAATGAGAATTTGCTTGGATCGCGCAACACCCGGAGAGGCACCCCGACAGCATTCCATTCGCGGTGAACCATTTGCCGCGCACGGAGGCAAGCCGAATGTACCACTTCCGCTATCCCCTTAGACACAATTGCGGGACGAGGGTTGCGCTGGATAACAAATGAGAAGGGCCGGAGCAACGCCCCGGCCCTCATTGGACCGCAATCGATTCTTTAGCCTTGGATGTCGAACTGCTCCGGATGCAGCGCCGCATCGCTCTTCACCAGGATGTTTTTGCCGATGAGCTCTTCGAACTCAGTCAGCCAGTGGGCGTTGTTAGCCTTCAGCACTTTCACCGTCTCCGGGTTCACGCGCAGCAGCACGTCCGCGTTTTCGAAGTGCTTCCGCATCTTGCGCAGCTCGATGTAAATCTCGTTGCACACCGTGGCGGGGCTCTTCACCATGCCGGTCGCCTGGCAAGTGGGGCAGGGAACACTCAGCGTGCGCTCGAGCGACTGCTTGACGCGCTTGCGGGTGATCGCCACCAGTCCGAAATCATTGAACTGCAGAACCTTCGTCGGAGCACGATCGTTCTTGAGAGCTTCCTCAAGCGCGGCCATCACCTTGAAGCGGTTCTTGCGTTCGTCCATGTCGATGAAGTCGATGATGATGATGCCGCCCAGGTCGCGCAGGCGAATCTGGCGCACGATCTCGGGGATCGCATCGAGATTCGTCTTCACGATGGTGTCTTCGAGCCGCGCCGTCTTGCCCACGTACTTGCCGGTGTTGATGTCGATGGCGACCAGCGCTTCCGTCTGGTTAATCACAATCGATCCGCCCGACTTGAGCCACACCTTGGAGCGTAGCGCCTTCGAGATCTCATCCTGGATGCCGAAGTGTTCGAAGAGCGGCGTTTCCTTCGTATAGAGCTTCACGCGCCGCACAAGATTGGGCGAGAAGCGGTTCAGGAAGCGCACAATACGCTCGTAGTCTTCCTGCGAGTCGACCCAGATAGACGAGAAGTTGGCGCTGACCTGGTCTCTCAAGATGCGCTCGATGAGCGACAGGTCGTGGTAGATGAGGGCCGGCGACTTCGATTTCTCAGAGCGGTCCTTGATCTCGTCCCACTCTTCTGACGCGCCTTCGGCTGCGGTGCGCACGATGAAGCCGCCGGGTGCAGGACCGCGTTCGCTAATCAGAATGCGCTTCAAACGCTGGCGCTCCTCTTCGGAGGCAATCTTGCGGCTCACGCCTACGTGCGAGACCGTCGGCATGAACACCAGGAACCGGCCCGGGAGCGCAATGTGACTGGTGATGCGGGCGCCCTTCTTGGCGATGGGTTCCTTGGCAATCTGGACCAGGATCTCCTGGCCCGGCTTCAGCAGGTCGGAGATGATGGGCAGGTCGGAGGTTTGCGCACTGCGGCGCGACGGGCCGCCTCGCCTATCCCCGCCTCGTCCGCCCTGTGCGGGCCGGCCACCGCGACGTCCGCGGCCGCCGCGCTCG
>WNGK01012273.1_pt1 | contig 11004 bp, 16 predicted proteins | sample 5400601 | NCBI WGS metagenome assembly WNGK01 (sample SAMN13153376, study PRJNA577476) | soil metagenome | isolation source: 60 cm soil or saprolite under Garry oak tree replicate 1 | place: USA:California | collected 2016-06-15
TCGAAGAGCATAACCTGGCGGTGGAAAGCTTGCTCGACGTACACAGCATGAACCTGCACAGCCGTTTTGATCAACTGGGTGGGGACTCGCTCTCACTGGCCGACCTCTTGCTAAGCATAGCGGACGAGTTTCATGTAGAGCTTGACGAAAGCGAGGTCAACGAAAACACGCTCGCACAACTGGCGACGATAATCGAGGCACGGGCAGATGCCTTAAAAGCAGGGAGCAGGTCATGCAACACGTGATCCGGCCAGAGAACTCCTGGGTGATGCGCTTTCACCCCAGGTCGGCAGCCAGCCTGCGGCTGTTCTGTTTCCCCTATGCAGGAGGGAGTGCCACTATCTTTCAGAGGTGGGCACAGCCGGGAGTGTTGCCGCAAGAGGTGGAGCTGTGCGCGATAGAGTTGCCTGGTCGGGGAGTACGACAACAGGAACAGGTATTGACACAATTTTCAGATCTGGTGACAGTCCTGGCTGAAATGCTCCTTCCTTCTTTACAAGAGGGGCGTAGCTTTGCCCTGTTTGGTCATAGTTTAGGTGCACTGGTGAGTTTCGAGGTGGCACGACACCTGCAAGAACACTTCGGACTTGTTCCTGTACAGCTGTTTGTCTCCGGCTGTAGTGCGCCGCAGCTTGGAGATGCCTGCCCTGAGATTGCCGATATGCCTGCGCTCGTGACATATCTGCGACAGTTGGGAGCCAGGCCAAATGAGCAGATGCTGGTACGGCGCTGGCCGCTGTTTCAGGCCGATTTTGCCCTGCGTGCTTCCTATCGCTATACCGCAGGAGGACCGCCACTCGCCTGTCCCATCACGGTTTTTGGAGGTAGTCAGGATGACTCGGTCAGCCGGGATGCGCTGGCAGCCTGGCGGGAGCAGACGCTTGGGACCTGTACCCTGCACCTGCTTCCCGGCAACCATTTCTTTCTTCATCATGCACAGGGGCAGCTCCTGCGCTATCTGCAGAGCGCACTGCTGCGAGTACTTCGAGAGACATCACCGGAGAGGAGGAGCTACTCATGACGATTATTCACGCAACGACCCTGAAGCCGTTCGAGGGACATGGCGGCAGCATGTACGGGTTAGCCACCTTCAGCCATGGCGCGACTGAAATCAGCCTGTGGCGGGCAACGATGGCGGCTGGAGCATCCAGCGAACCACAGTATCATGATCACGAAGAGGTGGTCTTCATCCTGGAGGGAGAGGGCCTGGCACACATCGCGGGAGCGGCAGCGGCATTTACCTCCGGTGATACCCTGATCATCCCCGCCTACTCCGTTCATCATGTGAACAATAGCGGAGAAAGGCCGGTGGATGCGCTGATCGTAATGCCAGCCGGTACCCGGAGCTTCCTGCCCGATGGGGAGGAGCTTGCTCCTCCTGCCTGGGCACGCTAATGCTGCCAGCCTGTCGTTGCTCACACGGGATGATACACCAATCAATAAAGGAGAAGCCAGGAAGTCATGTCAGGACTGAACAGACAACAGCGTGAGGCGCTTTGCCTGGTCCCACTTTCAAGTGAGGGATGCTTGTTGCCCTATGTGCAGGTGCAGCGAGCGGCATGCATACGTGAAAAGCTCATCCTGGAACTCCGGCCAGCATGTGAAGAGTATCCTGCCATGCTGTCAGCATTGGCTCTGGTCTGCAACGCCCATCCTCAAGCGCTCTGGTGGCTTCGTCCTTACAAAGAAGTCATGCGCCTGGTTGGGGATGCAGTGACGAAACTTCTGGTATTGCGATCCATGATGAACGTGGACGGAACCATGCCCAAATGCGAGTTGATCGATGAAACAGCCTGATCTGCTCCTCTTGCCAGTATGAGGTACTGGCGTAACTTGCGATTTTGCCTCAACTCATGCATAATGCACGAGAAATGCAGTGAGGAGGTATGTCATGTATGCTGGCAAAGGTACAGAGTTGCTCCGTTGTGACGACTCCCCACGGCTACAATCCGGGGGCTTCTGGAATGACGCGGGTGTGTCGTCCCACACCGATTAAGGCTTCTTCAAGGATATTTTTGCTCCCATTGTGGTCGCGGTCGAGAATCAGACCACAGTGGGGACACTCATAGACCCGCACGGAAAGGGGCATCGGTTGGCGATGTCCACACGCTGAACAGGTCTGGCTCGTGTAGGCCGGGTTGACTCGCACGACTTGCCGCCCAGCCTCTTCCGCTTTGGCTAGCAATCGTGCAAAAAACTGCGACCACGAGACATCCGCAATGCTCTTTGCCAGTTTCGGGTTGCGAATCATATTCCGTACGACCAGCGCTTCCACTGCGAGCAATCCGAACCGTTTGATGAGTTTGCAAACCTCTTGCTCAAGAAAGTTTTTTCGTCGATTCCCGATGCGCTCATGCACGCGGGCCACAACCTTGCGCTTCTTGGCTTGCTGCTTGCTCCTTTTCGGGGCTTTGGAGAGCTTGCGTTGGGCGCGAGTGAGCGCCGCCTCTTCGGTTCGGAAAAAGCGCGGATTGGCGATCTCTTCCCCAGTGGACAGGTAGGCAAAGGTCTTGAGACCGACATCGATCCCCACAGCTTCCAGCACCATCTTGACGTGCCCCAATTTGGCAAGGACAAGCGTGGCCCGGTTTTTCTGACTGCTGGGGAGAAGCTGGAAACTGTTGCCGTGTTGTTTGAAGGTGAGCGAATCATAACGAAAACGGGATTTGAAGCGCGGATAGCCGGGCTTCTGTCCTTGCTCCATCCGCTGAAAAAAGGCGTCAAAGGCCAGGTCCACTCGCTTGACAACATCTTGCAGCACCTGTGAGGGCACAGCGGAGAGTTCCGGGCGAACTTCTTTGCACTCCGGCAATTCGGCGCATTGGTGTTCGTAGGAGAGCGAAACGCCCACCATGCGATAGGCGCTTTTGCGTTCATCGAGTGCTGCATTGTAGATTGCGCAGCACAACCCAAGCCACTCCTCAAGCCTGTTCACTTGCTTGTGAGTCGGATAGATGCGGAAGTGATACGTTTTTCTGGGCTTCGTATCTTTCTTTGGCTTCTTCGATGTCTTCTTAGACATGCTTTCGTTGCTCAATGGACGACTTCACCTCAGCGAGCGGCTCTCCCCCAGTCGCGACTTCCAAAATACGAGTTCGTCCACAAGGTCGGCAATTTTCGTTTCCACACAGGAAATTCCTGGCGCAAAAAACGAGACGAACGCCCTTTCACGAGCTTCATCAGGCGATGAATGCCAAATGGGGGATCGACACTCACGAGAAGATGCACATGATCAGGCATCACTTCGAGTTCTTCGATCTCTGCCTGCTGCTCTTCACAGACCTCACAAATGATCTGTTTGATCCGCTCATCAAGAGGTGGCATCAGTACCTTTCTCCGATATTTCGGGCACCAGACCACAGGACAATGGCAGGCAGAGAACACATTTCGGTTGCTTTTGTAGGACGTCTCATCCATAGATCCAGTATATAGCATCGTGCTATCGATGTCAAAACATTTGTTCTAGACCCCAACAGACCACTCCTCCCCGTCCCCAAAAAGGAACGCGCTCTTCATCCCCATGGATGAATTACAGGGGCTTTCGGGCGCGGGAAACGGGTAAATCACGGTTGTCAAGACAGTGCTGGCGAATTCATGTAAGCAGGTGAAGCGAGTTGAGCGCAAGGTGTCTGGCGAGTTTTGGCAAGCGACGTTTCAGCAAACCAAGCGAACAAGCGAACACTATTGACGGCATCCACAATGGCTGGGAGCAGAGCCTCCCTGTGAAGAGGAACACACGGGCGATCCATCGCCATCACACCTCGCTTGCATTCGCTTCCTGTGAAGAGCATGCGCGTCGGCGCAGCAGCGGCTCGCGAATCGCCGTGGCATCCAGCTTGCTCGCGCCCAGAAACCTCACGAAGCGCGCCAATCCACCAGCCAAGGCCTCCGCAAATGCCTCATCGAGGCCTCGAGCCTCATCCTCCAGCCACAAGCCCAGGATGACGAACGTGTTGCTCGTCCGGTCGAGTTTGCTGTCGAACCGCGCGACGAGCCGGTCGCCCCACAACATCGGCAACGTGTAGTAGCCGAACCTCCGCTGGCGCTCAGGCTTGTAGACCTCCCACACGTAGTCGAAGCCAAAGACTGCTTTGGCTCGCCCGCGCGCGCTGACGTGATCGAGCGGTGCGAGGAAGACGACCTCTTGGGTCGTGGTCGTCTCCAACGGCGTCCAGGCCTGCGGCACGCGCCCTGCGCTCACATCGGCCAGCACCTCGGCATCGCTCCCCAGCGCGTAGTGCCCCATTTTCCAGCCTTCCACCTGCACCTCGATGAGGTCGCCGTCGGCCACCATCGCCCCAAGCATCTGCTTCGCTGCGCGATCTGGCTCGCCGCGCCCGTGAAACGCATCACTCGTCCGGCGGAGGGGCGACAGACCGAAGAAGCTCACTTCCTTGCTGATCAAGAAGCGGTCCGCCTCGGCCTCGTCGCTTTCGCGCAGGAGAGACGCAGGCGCGACCGTTTCCGTGAGGGCGTACACGCGCTCGAAGTGCTCGCGGTGGTGCGTCATCACTTCGCCGGTGCGCCAGAGATAATACAGGGCCAGCGCGCTGTCCTTGCGGCCGCGATAACTCTGTGTTCGTGTCCGGCTCGCCATCTCGAAGTCGCGGTTGCTCACGGTGCCACGCTCGCGCAGGATGGCCCGCATGTCGTCGATCGCCTCGGCGTGCTCGGCAGCCATGCGGCGAATACGCGCGTCGCCAGAGTCGCCATTGCGCTCGCGGCGCATGACCACGCGCCAGTGCGGCAGCTCGTCCATCGGCCGCACGGCCAGCCAGCCACCCCAGTCAAAGAACTTGCGCTGCTGATAGGCCAGGTCTTCCCACATGCCAGGCGTGTAAGCGAGGACGCGGCTGTGCAGGGCAATGTCCTGGCTGCGAGCGATGATGTGCAGGGGGTCGAGTTGCAGGTACTCCATCGCGCGCATGGCAGCCTCGGTGCCCTCGATGCCTCGCCAGCGCCGCCCGGGCCACAAGCCCTGCTTGCCGAGGATGAAGCGACGGGCTGTCTCGCTGGTGATGGTTAGCATGATGACCTCTTGGAGAGCCTGGCAACCAGACCGATCTGAAAGGCTGCGGAACCTCGCCCCATGCAGCCTTCTTTCATCTGGGCTGCGTTCTGTTGACCCTGAAGCGGGCTGTGAAAGCTGGAGTCAAGTTCCATGGCGAGACCTCTCTCTGCTTCTCAACTGCAAACTGCGGCCTGCTCCCGATCACCGGAAGCGTGATGGGAATCCCACCTGCGCATGTCGGGTTTCCTGCTCGGCTTCGTCGGGCCTTCCCGCCCTTCCATGCAGGTGTGGTCTCGACCTGCTCTCCACAGGCTGGCGCATCCCGCAGGCCCTGCGGTATGTGGAGGGATTCTTTTTCAGCCAGACAAAACCGGAAAGCGAACGGAGAGGCGGTTTCCTCCCGATCACCTCAAGGTGATGGGTGTCCACCGCCGCCTCTCTTATGAAACTGTTGGCTACGCATCAGATTATATCACTCAAGGCAGCCTCCCTCGTGATTCCGACGACGGTATCAGCTCATGCACCATGAGAGAATACTTCTGCGGGGGCAAGCAAACGCTGCTTTGTGTGTTTTTTCTCTTCTGCCAATCTCCACTAGTGAATGCTCAACACAATACGGATATCGCGGGCGAAATCATTCCCTTAGCGCGGCTTGTGCCAGCGCGGCAAAGCGCGAGCGCCGCGTCTTCGTCATCGGTCGCTTCTCCATCCACGCATCCAGGCGTCCCAGACGAGTGCCTTGCCGAGCAGTATCCTTGCGCTGCTGATCAATGCCTCCAGCGGCGAGCCGTGTCGTCTCCGCTTCAGGCGGATGCCGCGTCGGTATCACCAGGCTCCTCCTTGCCGGGTTTCTCCTCCTCGTTGGGTTCCCCATCAATCAACTGGATGGCGTCCCGGCCCAGAGTGAGCACTTGGGCGGCGGCCTGGAGCGTCTCCGCTCTGACATCCGCCTCGCCGCGCGCAGCAGTCCATTCCAAGGCCGTCGTCATATCGTGCGCCGCAACGAACAGCGCCTGGCGGAGGAGGCGGAACGGGCCTTGCCTGGCCCGCTGGACGCCTCCTGGACGGGAGGGAAACGTCCGTAATCACTGCTCGTCGCGCGCGGTAGAGAAGGCAACGGTGAGAATGGCAAGGGAGTGAGCCACGGCTCACTGCCCATGGACGTGAAGGATGATATGAGACGGCCCCCGCTAGGAGACCCCGCGTGGAACCCCATGTCTTAGCCACATATCACATGTGTTACCACTCAAGTGGAGGTGTTTCCGGCCCAGGTGCTTGCCAGCGTGCCAGAGCGCTCGCAGGGGTCACTGAGCGAGCAAAGCAGGTGTTCCTGGTTCAGAGGGACGTTCCACTCTCGCTCACGGTTCGGAGCGCGGAGCTGCCATGACGGTCTCGTAAAACAGCAGCTCGAACTCATGACTCAGGCGCACGGCGCGCGTGATGCGCTGGCGGTCTTCCGCTGTATCGTAGCGGGCCAGCAAAAGCGCATCGATGGGCGTGATCTGCTCCCCGATCTCCTCGTGCGCGGTAAAGAAGGCGACCTGCCCGGCGCTCATCGCATAGTGGCGCATGAGGGCGGGTCCGACGCGGGTGCAAATCTTAATGAAGATCTCCTCGCTGGCACTCACTACCGCGATTTTCTCCGGGACCGAGCCATAGGCCAGCATCCAGTAGAAGAAGGTGGTGAGCGCCATGCAACCAGCAAGCGGCTCCACCGTGTCAAAGTCCGGTCGCGAGAGGCCCAACGCTTCGCCAAAGCGCAGCAGCAAACGATAGGCGCCGATTTTGGACACGAGCTTGGCGAGCAGGAGGTCTTGCAGGTCCAGGTCGGGCATACCAGCCACGGCCAGTGCGTCGAGGCGGTACGCTTCGCGTACCAGCCACCAATCCTGCAAGGCAAAGACGCGCAGGGTCTCGCGTGGCAGCGTTCCCTGCTCGATGCCCATCCAGAGGGGGTGGAAAAGCAGACGCTGGCGCAGCGGCTCCAGGTCCTCGGTCAGGATGTGGTCGGCGAAACTCATATTTGTTTGCTTGTCCCTCACGATCGGTCTGCAGGCCAGACAAAGCAGAGCGCACCGGGTGATCTCCTTGCCCTGCTCTGCTCATAATAGCATACCTGAAACAGGTGCGTGAGAGTTATCCAGAAGGCGGACGATGCGGAAGAAACACTATGTGGAAGGCCTGTACTGTTCAAGCACCGTGTGGCTAAGAAGGAGTAATGGGCGGGAACGAGGGCAGGATGGCGCCGATGAGGGTATCGCCCCGCAACGCCGAGACGACATTCCTGGCCATCTCCGTCGCCACCCGTGCCTGGGCCTCCCTGGTCGAAGCTCCCAGAGGCTGATGGTGCGGATGAGCGATTTACCCACTTTGGGGAAGACTACCCGGTCGAAGGGGTTATGCTCCAGGACCTCGCGGCGCACCAGCCAGTGGCAAAAGGCGCGCACCGAACGCGCATAGGTCTGGATGGTGCGCTCACTGCGGAAGCGACCCCGGCCGGTAGGCGTTTTGCGCATCGAGGCGAACCAGGCGCTGATATCGGGGGCATCGATCTCTGCGACCAGGGTGATCGACCGCTCTTCTTTCAAGAACAGGTGGAAGAATCTGAGCGCGGTGCGATGCCACTCCAGCGTTTTGGCGCTATGATTGCCGCCTTCCTGATCATCGAGGAAGTTGGCGATGGCCCGCTCCACCGTCGTGGCGGAGCGGCGCTTCGAGAGCAGGTCTTCCTGCCCTTTCCGGCTGCGGGATGGCTTCGGGATAGGCTTTTTGGCGACAGCCTGCTGCCGCCGCGCCTCCGCCTGGGCATCGAGTTTGTCGCGCTGGGCGACGGCTCGAGCCTCGGTGACTTTAGAAGAAGCTTTCTGTGAGCGTGGTGAGACCATGTGAAATCCTCTCTTTCTTGTCATTGGGAGCCAACGCTACCGGCAAGACGGAAGAGGCAGGATGTTGCGCACTCATGAAGGCAGGATGTCGCTGCGCGCCTTTTTGCGCAATAAAACACCGTCCGCTTGCTTGTCTCTTCACTGCCTGGTTGTTCCCAACGGGCGTGAAATCAGCCTGCAAAGAGACGATGTACTTCGAAGAGCGGGAGACGGGGCTCGAACCCGCGACAGCCTGCTTGGAAGGCAGGAGGTCTACAGGTAGGGTGAGTATTTCGTAATGTACAAATCGCCATGTCCCTGCGGGACACCACCACAGATAAAATTGCTAATTTCAGAGAAAGTCGAGTTGATAGAGGACGCATCCAACGTGATGCTGAACCGGTTCCAATCAGTAGCTCATTCCCAGGATGTGGTTCTTGATGGGCCTGTGTAGCTTGCATTTTTACCTCAACTCATGCATAATGCACGAGGAATATGGTGAGGAGGCATGTCACGTATGCTGGCAAAGGTACAGAGCTGCGCCGTTATTGGGCTGGAAGGAGCGCTCGTCGAGGTAGAAGTGGATGTGGCAAATGGCCTGGAGGCTTTTACGATCGTGGGACTGCCTGATGCCGTTGTCAATGAGTCCAGGGAACGAGTCAGGTCGGCTATCCAGAACAGTGGGTATCTTTTCCCCTTCAAACGGATCACTGTGACCCTAGCCCCCGCTGACTTATGCAAGGAGGCACTGATCTATGATCTTCCTATAGCCATTGGAATATTACTAGCATCAGGGCAAGTTACCCCAGCGGAGCAGGTAGGGGAGCAGCTTTTTCTTGGTGAACTCTCTCTGGATGGGAGCATTCGGCACACCACTGGCATCCTGCCTATGGTGGCTCTTGCCTCCGAGAATCAAGTCAAGACCGTCTTCGTACCCGCCTCAGACATGATGGAAGCGGCTCTTATACAAGATGTAGCGATCTGCCCCGTCGAGACACTCGGGCAGCTCATCGCCCATCTCAATGGAGAACGACAGATTGAGCCCTCTCTTCCCGACCCGCGATTGCTCGATACGACCAATGTCGCCTCGTATGAACACGATATGGCGGCAGTGCGTGGTCAGGAACATGTCAAGCGTGCATTAGAGGTAGCAGCAAGCGGGGGGCACAACATCTTGATGAGTGGGCCACCAGGTCCGGGAAAAACGCTGCTTGCTCATGCCACACCTTCCATTCTCCCACCTCTGGGCATCGAGGAATCCCTTAAAATCACCACCATATATAGCGTGAAGGGCATGCTTCCTTCAGATTGGCCGTTGATCCTGCAACGACCATTCCGCTCGCCACATCATACGATCAGTCAAGCAGAGCTTGTTGGAGGTGGGCGTATCCAGCATCCTGGTGAGATAAGTCTGGCCCACAGTGGTGTGCTCTTCCTGGATGAATTACCTGAATTTAGACAGAATGTGCTTGAAGTGTTACACCAGCCATTGGAAGATAAAGTGGTGACGATTTCGCGAGCGCAAGGGACCATTAGCTATCCAGCCAATTGTCTACTCATCGCTTCGATGAGTCTGTGTCCTTGTGGATACTGGGGGGACCCTGTCAAAGAGTGTACCTGTTCTGCCTCCGCTATTGCACGCTACTAGAAACGTATCAGTGGCCCACTGCTTGATCACATCGACATGCACATCGAGGTGCCCCGCGTCGACTATGAGAAACTGACCGACAAACGCAATGTGGAGACCTCCGGAACCATCCGCAAGCGGGTACAGGTGGCGCGGGAGCGGCAGTTAGAACGCTTCAAGGGGACGAAGTTGACCTGTAATGCGGAGATGGGACCAACAGAGGTGCGGGAGTGCTGTCAGGTCGAGCCATCAGCGGAGAAACTGTTGAAGGCGGCGATGCAGCAGTTGTATCTTTCGGCACGGGCATCCCACCGGGTGTTGAAGGTGGCGCGGACGATTGCGGACCTGGCAGAGAGCGAGATGATTGCAGCTACGCATGTGGCGGAGGCGATGCACTATCGACCGCGGGTGGGATGTAGCTGATTGCACTTCACCGACATCTCCGTTCTTTCCTCCCGCCTCCATTCATGGGGCGGGAGGAAAGAACGGCATCCGCAGATGGAAAAATCTTCAACTGCTTGGGTGTGTTTCATTTTTTGACCCTCCCCTGAAAATAGGGGTAGGGGAGAGCATTTTCATGCGCTCTGGTGCGTCGCAGGCGCATGCATTACTGTTGGCGAATGGTATTTCGGGCAGAAGAGCAGCACGTAACACCATTTTTCTACTGTTTTGCGCCTTCTGGCCTGTCATTTGGGGCGAAAATGGCCTTTGTCGTGCCCGTTTTGCCTTTCGCCAACAGGGTCTTTTTTTGAAACACACCCGAGGCTTTCGTGAACATACGTTGCTATTGAGATAGAATGTTTGATGACCTGACTTGCACTTGGTGACAGCTTCGCGCATTTTAGCCCATTTTACTCATTTGTTGGAGGACAACCAGCAGCAAGCCGCCCAAGAGCTGGGTGCGGCGGCGGTCCAACTGATAGCGTGGGCGTGGCAACGCCGCAAGTTCCTTGGTCAAGAGATGCAGACGCTGCTGCAAGGATTGGCTCCGGCATGGCGCCCAACCGCCCAGATACTTTTTGAAGGCTGGACTCAGGCGGTTCGAGCCAGTAGTGTCGTAGAGAACTGGCACAGCATTGTGCGTCCCCATCTGGCGGTGCATCGCACGCTTTTGGCTGGCATGTTGGCCCTGTTGGCGGTCTGGCACAATCATCGCATCGCGCCTCGTGGTCCTCATGCTGATCTGTCTCCTTTGCAACGCAGTCAGGCTGCTCATGTCGAAGCCGATTGGCTCACCGCCCTTGGCTATCTCCCTACTGCTGCCTGACTGTTCAATCTGTCACATTGATTTGAACCTTGCCTAATCTGCATAATCGCCCTGATCAACTTGCGATCTGCTGGTTCTGTTGAGGTGATGGGAGTGGTGTCGCCGCTCTTGGGAGCGCCTGATCCGCTGGCAGGAGGCGTCCCTCTTGCCAGGTAGAGATGAAGGCCCCCTCGCCAAGCTGGTCACGAACAGCAGCGACAGCAGGATCATAGTCGGATCGTTCAACTGGGGGCAG
>WNGK01012145.1_pt1 | contig 11001 bp, 15 predicted proteins | sample 5400601 | NCBI WGS metagenome assembly WNGK01 (sample SAMN13153376, study PRJNA577476) | soil metagenome | isolation source: 60 cm soil or saprolite under Garry oak tree replicate 1 | place: USA:California | collected 2016-06-15
ACGCTATGAGCCCGGTACAACCAAGAAGTCCGAGCGCTGTAGTACCTGCTGCGCCCTCGCTAGCGAGGAGGCCAAGGCCAATGAGCACGGCGAAGCCAACGAAGCTGATAATGGAAAGCGTCTTCATCGTCGTGTTCTTTTGTGGGTAGGATGGTTGCGGCGATATAGGGACATAGACAGGTGGAGGTACGTAGGGCTGCTGGTAGTACTGCGTCGGTTGTGGTTGCCAGGGTGGTTGTTGCCACTACTCATAGGGTGGTTGCTGCATGATGTTTCCTCCAGGTAAAAATTGCATCTATGCATACAACAGTGAACGGTAAAATATCATCATGATGATTTGAGTAGCTGGCATCTACCCGCTAGCCGTCTCATTTTGCCTGTTGGCTCTGATATTTTGGAGGATCTATGTTCTAGTGCCTCGATACGCCGCTCCAGGTTCTCAACCTCTTGCTCTAACATCTCTAACCGTGCCAGCAGCGTTTCATCACTCTGCTGCATGAGGCGCTCTACATCTTCCATCTTCACCCGGTAACTACCATCGGTAAGCATAAGCGCTGGTAACTTCTTGTGCTTAATCCAGCACTGGATGGTGCACCAGACTTGCCAATGACTACGGCGGATTGCGTTGTAGTGATTTCCATAGGCTCCCTCTTTGCCTCAATCATAGCATTTGCCTAGAGCATGGTTTCCTCGACTCCTCATGCGCTTGCTCGGCATTAACACGCTAGGATGCGATTTTAGAGGTTTTTCCTGGCGTGTATATCTTTACCCTACAAAGCAGCTTATTGAGTATCTGGTAAATTCTGGGAATCGAATAATGGGGATATAGATCATATTGGCATTGTACCCATCCACTTGCCCTTTTGTTCTAAATCAGGTAAAGTACTGAGCACATTCTGAAAGAAATAGGCGAATGGCGGGAGTATGTAAGGATGCAACTAGTCACGTTTCAGATCAAGGAATGCTTCGGATTTCGAGACTCCGATCGTGTTGACTTGGAAGATCCAACAAATCTTATCTACATCTTAGGTCGTAATAGTTCTGGCAAGACTTCCTTCCTTACCGCGCTAGCGTATTTCTCACCAAGCTTAATACCTAGAGATTACTCGAACTTTGGGAATTTCGATCCAACTTCCGAGGTACCAAATCTGATTGGTAAATATAGGGTAGGTAGAGGGGACTTCACATTAGACGCATTTGTTAAGACGTTTCTCTCTACAGTAGACACATTGAACCCCGACCTAGTTGTAATAACAGAGTTCCAACGATTTAAGGACGAGCTAACTAAAGAACTCCGTCCGATTTATGCGGACCTTTTTGAAGGGGTCGTCCGCTCAGGGAGTTTGGAGGTCCAGCGTAGCGCTTCAGGTGAGTACCAATTTTCGACTGAACCTAGCTTTAAAGGCAGCGCCGATCGCATTAAACAACAGGTTCCAGCGTTGTTGTCCAATGTACCAATACGGCTCGGTCTACCATTTCAATCGAATGGACAGCGACTCATAAATGGACGAGGATTCCGTCTGCCATCAGCTGAAGAAATCGAGAACACGCTTGCACATCAGTTACCTAGAATTGCCTGGTTCAATAAGGCCTATGCTCTCCTTAATAATCTGCCTAACGCTATCAGTATCGAACATCTGAGGCAGAGCCCTAATCAATTGACATCTGCGTTGGTCAAGTACCTAAGCGAGTCTCAGGTGGAACGCCTTCTTATGGGGCAGAACCCGCGTGAAGGCCGCGCTCTCCTGAAAGGGCTACAGGAAAAGATCAATACGCTTATGGGAGAGGTAAATCGAGGTCGTGCAGCGGGAACAGAATTACTTGCCATTGACCTGTACCTTTCGGGTGGCCTACAAATAACAGCTATATCTGGCGACAAGCCATCCTTCTACCGACACCTGAGCGATAATACCAAGCTCCTTTTCGCCTATCATCTCTACACAGCCATTTATAACCTCAAAGGCAATATTCTCCTGTTCGATGAGCTAAACAACGGCTTCCATGCAACCGCGCAGGAACAGCTTCTTGGATTTCTGCGCAATCTAGGTGCAAAAGGTAACTTAGTCGTCCTCGCCACGCACTCAGAGCATCTGATCGATCCTGATTACCTCACTGGTGTGCGCCTGATGTCAGCAGATGACCAGGGGTATCTGAGTATCCGTAACAAATGGTATACAAAGACGACTGGCCCCGGTGATTTCCTGGCACTACGCCCAATTCATGATGCTATCGGTCTAAAATATGGAGCGAATAACCTGACCATTCGTGATAAGGTGATCGTGACAGAGGGAGTCACCGAACTCCTTTACCTGCGTGCGTTCCGCAAATTGCTCGGCTATGAGTGTGAACTACATATTGCCCCTGCGACCGGAGACGAGACGATGCTACATGTGGTTGCCCTTCTCATCTCGCAGGGATTGCGCTTCAAAGTGGTAGTTGACATGACCGTGGGCCATAAAAGTATCAAAGATAAGCTCCAAGAGAGCTATGGTATTCCCGACGCATCAATATGCGAGGTGGAAGTGCCGATTGGATTTCCTCAGGCGAAAGGATCAGGCATTGAAGATATATTCTCCAAGGCCGACTTTGCCAAGCTACTTACTAATACGGGGAATGCGCCGGGAGTGGATTTTGGGATGCTATCCAATAGCAAGTACATAAAAAAGCCCGATGTCGTGCCAAAGCGCGTCGTGGCTCACGAATTCTTTAAACACGTCATTAATTTCAGTAAGAATAATTTCGAAGAGGAAACGCTTACGAACATGCGCCGTATACTCGACTTCTGTATGAATGACGATTGGTTTCTTCTCTAGTGCCTAAAAACTTCATGAAGTTATTAGCTGCCAGTATGTGACAAAAATGGAGAATGTTTAGCCGATTCTATCTTCCAGGCTTAGGTAGTGCTCATGTAATCTCAGGATACGGTCGGACGGCAATTTATACAAGGTCGCTGCTTTATGGCGGTTAATACGCCCGAACGTGTCGTTTCGCTGTTCAGGGGCTTCGCGCTTGTGCTGTGTGCTTGGCGGCAATCCGACAAGGCAGAACTCCGGTTGAATGTTGACATACCCACCTTTGGCCCGTATGAGGCTTATAGCGTCCTGGTCTATGTCAGTAATAGGGAAAATAGAGGGCTGCTCAATCTGCATTGGCATGCAGGTACAGTCCTTTCTCAGCTAGATACCGAACATCACTCCGAGCTTCGTAGCATGCGGGTTCTCAGCACTGTGCAGACGCTTCATAATAATCGCTTGTCGTTTTCCGGCTGGCATGTCCTAACCTAGTGCCAATTTCTGAAAGGGTCGCCCTGGGTTAGCTGCGGAATATGGACCCTATACACGGTCTCAGTTGGTACTTGCTTACAAGTGATGCATTGAATCCACCTTGATCGGAACGGCTCTTTGAGATGACTAAATTCGCTGATGGCAAGTGGCGTGATCGTGGCGTTATGTGGGAGGCTATTCATCGTTCCTCCATCTGTTCAACCGGAATGAGCGAGGCATACGCACCGAGATCAAGCGTCCATTCGTGCCTGCTTCGTTCGCGCCAGGTCGCAAAGGCTTGCTGCTTGTGGGCATCAAACACCTCGCGCGAGCAGTGGTTGACGCGCTGAAAGTGTTGGATCACCTGCTCATAATCGAGTTCTCCTCGCGAGGCCAGCACTCCTGCGAAGCCGAGGTGTTTGCAATGGTGGCACCAGCGACACAGGGCAATCAATCCTATGAGCTTCTGTGTGTGAGTTCTATCGTCATACTGCCACATTTCATGGCAGTACATGGTGGTGTTGCTCGCATCGCAGACGCCGCAATGATAGTTGTACTGCTTATAGACCTGACGGCGCAGGGTATCCCATTGCGACTGGGTGAGCAGATCGCGCAGGTTGCGCTCCCAGGCGGTGCTGGGCACAAGTTCAATCGTCAGGAGTAGGGATGTTCCTGCCGTGCCATGATAATATGGCGGCCCTTCATCCCATTGGCGTTCGATATCGCACTTCTCGCAATGGAGCCCTTCAGGGGAAGGATCCCAGGTTCCATCACAGATGCTCATTGCCTATGCCTCGTACTTTCTCAGCAGATCAGTGATAGCCTCATCAAGGAGCGTTGCCTTCGCTACACCTCGCTCGTCGGCCAGCATTTCAAATCGTTGCTTCAGGTGCTTGTTCTTCGGTCATAGACTCACTCCTTCTGTGGGCAGGGTATCGTATTAGTGTTTGAAGAGGACATTTATGCGGAGCCCATACCTGATCGAATACTCGCATTTAGCAATCGCTTTCGGGAAGTTGTGAAGGACGTCGATATGCCAGGTCGTGACACTATCATACCTGCCTCCAAAATCTATGGATGTAATGATCTGCAAGTCGGTATAGGTATCAACGAGTTGTTCTTGCCAGATGTAGTTACTAGGATCCTCACGGTCGCCCTGGTTGGCATACCGTATGAACGTTTGTTTCCACTGGCCGATCTCCAGCCAACTATATTGCTCCCCGCCAACTGCGTACGTCTTAGTATCAATAATCACCACTGCGACTCCTTTCACTCTGCAGCGAACGCAATTGATGCTGGCATCGGTATTCCTTTCACTTGTCACCTTGCTTGTACTTTTCATATGCATGCACCAGAAACACAATGTTAGCCGCGGCCATATGTAGAGCGTATTCAGCAACATATTTCGGGAGCGTCATGGGTTCTGTCCCTTGACCGTGGCCACTCGTCTTATTTCTTACGGTTGGCAGGCCGCTCTCGAGCAAACCGCGCAGCTGGGTAAACTGGTTTTGGAGCATAGCAGGAAGAAGCTCACGCTGAAACAAAATCTGGATCAGCTTACTGGCTGTATCCTTCTCTTTCTCATATGCCCACTTTCGCTCATCGAGGATACTCTTCATGGTGCTCTCGAAGGCCTTCAGTGCATCGGCAACTGCCTCTTTATACCGCCGCTCCCGATAGTGCCGATGTGCGCTGCGGAACTCATCTTGGGCCCCTCGAAACTGCGGATCCGAGAGCAGGGTCAGAGCAGGCAACACGACTTCCTCGTGGATATAATGATCTGTCTGCTTGATGAGTTGCCCATGCTGGAACTGGTAGCCGATCTGATGCTCTTGAAAGCGCTCGTTCAACTCCTCAATTGCTGTATCAAGCTTCACAATTTGATAGCCCCTCCCAGGCACGTGGACAATATACTCTGGATCCTGGCGAAGATCCTGGTCGATGTAGTGGAAGGCCCAATCAATAAAATCTAAGGCCTCCTTAGTCGCTGCATCGTGTAGATACATATAACATTGTTGAAAAGGATTGGCATGAGGAACATTCCCGAGCTGAAAAGTGCCCAGTTCCCGTGCGTATCGCAAGAAAAGTGTTTCCCATCGCCCATTGGCGGAAGGCGCTGAAAGATAAGAGGAACGACGATCCTGGTATCCCCCGAGTGAGTCAATGAGAATATGCATAACCTGCTCGCGAAATGGGCGGGGTAACACATCGTACTGGTAGACATCCGGAGTCTCTTTTGACTCTCGCCTTCGCTTGGACAACAACTTGAACCTGGGCAATCGCTTTTCCTCTCTAGGCTGCACTCACGTATGCCGCTCCATGTATTCGGTCAGGGCCTGCTGCACGACTTCATAATCTTTCATGTCGTGCCTTCGATAATACTCTGCTCATCGCTCAAAGTATGTTGGTATCTCCCCACGGGCAGGCACTGTCATGAACGCAGGTGTACCTGTGTTTGGGGCAATGCTCAACACAACCATCACTTTCCAAGGATATGGTACATGGATAAATCGCTCTGGCGTCCATGATACGAGCCACACGCCATAGACAGGAGCATTACCCACTAGGGCACCAGTACCACGTATTTGCTTCCATTCTTCTTCTGTCAGTGTGTCAAGTCCGACCGGCTCAATCGAGCGAATAACCACGTCACTGTTGATTTTTGTCAGCAGACTAAAGATGCTATCGTGAACAGCCTGCAAGGTCAATTCGATGTGCAAACTTCGCTGCTTTTCTGGAATATGTTCCTCGATATCCTGAAGCGTTTCAGGAGACATTGTGACGTTAATACGCTGTTTGCGATTAGGCTTAGAGGGGCGACCGACGGCCCTCCGCTCTTGTTGGTTATCTAGCATGCTGACACCTCTTCTTAGCTCCAAAAATCATTCTCATCAAACATTATAGTGTGTACACACTGAAATGTCAAGCTTTTTAGAGCATTCCGGGAGGCCAGGTTTTGGAAACTCGCATTGAAACGATGGGGAACTGGACTAGGTGATATGTTATACTTATCCTCGGTTGGTACGATGCAACAGTGCCTTGTAGTAGCTACCAGGGCGCTTGCCGCTCTACAAAGCTATCACACAAGCATGCGGTGATACGCCGTGATGTTTTGCACGTTTTACATAAAGGAGTTTTTATTTTCATGTAAAGGAGCCATCATATGTACCAACCACCAAACCCAAATCAGAATGACCCGGATGTTCCATCGCAGCAACCGCAGTATCCACAGACGCCACCACAAGGCTATCCACCGCAACAACCGTACTATCCACCGTCGTATATGCCTCCACCGCAGAAGAAGTCACGTACCTGGCTCTGGATTGTGCTTGGTGTGCTTGCAATCCTCGTCCTGGGCTGCATCGGGGTGAGCACGCTTGTGCTGCGTTCAGCAGGCACGGCCATCAACAGCGTAGCGACGAGCGTCTCAGGCACCGCTACCACTGTTTCTAATGCGGAAACGCCAACCACACAGGCACAAACTGGCTCGCAGGTGTCTCAGGTTGGCGGGACTATCACCGTAAATGATGTGGCGGTGACTTTGACCTCTGTTAAGAAGCTCGCAGGTGATCAGTTCACACAGCCGAAAGCGGGCAATGAGTTTATTGTCGTCCATGTCAAGATCGTGAACAATAGCAGTAGCGAAGTGGACTACAACGTATTTGATTTTCATGTGCGTTCCGGCTCTGGCAACATCACCGATGAGGAAGTTGTGCCACCTTCTACCTACACTGCAAACAACATGCTCAATTCCGGCAAACTTTCAGCAGGGGGCAATGTGGAAGGGGATATCATCTTCCAAGTGAAGAAAGGCGACCATAAGGCGCAGATGACCTGGCAGCCAAATTTCCTTGGCAACGCGGGAGACAATGCGTGGAATTTGGGATTGTAGTTGTGCTCTACCGAAGCTGCAACCAACTGAACAGTAAGAAATAATGAGCATATTTCAGATGCAATACGAGCGCATCTCATACCAATTCGATGCCAAACATGACGGCTGGGGTATCAGCGTCGCATGACCAGTGACCCAGTGAAGATATATCCACCAGTATAAAATGGTTGGCTCTGCAAGGACGTCGGCCCTATCCGATAACGCGTCCACAGTATACCAGTACTCCCATCAGCATATTCAACCTCTTCTGCTGTGATGGAAGCAATGACTGAGCCGTGTGCATCGGTTTGATAGCCAAGACGGCGTTGTTTGATCACACGTTTTACTGGTGGCATGTCTTCCTCCTGGTTTGAGTAGATCACTGTGGGCGAGCTACATGCGCACAGTATAGCACATTTTAGCCCAACAAAAATGCGGCAACTCATCCTTTGCAGAGGATGGATAATTTATCTGGCCCTGCCCAGTCCTTCAAAATCGAAACGTAGCGTATCGAATCTCTCCTGCTCCGCCACTGGAGAGTAGCTCAATTGGCAGAGCCTATATTTCAATCTCATCAAGGGATGGACAGTATGAGGTAGTATAATGTAAAATAGAGTGTAAAGTAATGGTCGCGATAAAGGAGATGACTTTCGTGGATTCAGAGCTTGAATTACTTGGGCTGCCAGATGTACCTCGTGTTGTACTTAAGCGCGCACCGCTTGTTCTAGCACTTTGCCAGGTGCGATTTACAAGTATGCTCAGTGTAAATGATCCTGCTTCCTTAGCTGCATTTCAACGTGCTATTCAGTCAAGATATCCTATAGCAGCTCAAGTTCAGGAGGTTGAGCTAACAGTTGGTCTCGGACCTACTGAACATGAAATTCGACGGGAACAGCGACAGACTCCCCAATGGCAATTCACTGATCAAAATGACAATTGGAAAATTATGCTCTCCCAGGACTTTCTTACACTTGAGACGCGCACCTATGAACATTTCGATGACTTTCTCACTCGTCTACAAGAGGCCCTAGATGCTCTTGTCGAACACATTCAACCGACTGTCGTAACTAGACTTGGGTTACGTTACATAAACGAGATTCGCTCCAGCAACCTAAAAAATATGACCTGGTCCGATGTCATTCGACAAGACTTGCTAGGTCCGATCGCAGCCTCAGCACTTGCACAGAACTCCATCCAAGCTGTGTCCATACAGCAAGTGCTGCTACGCTATCCCGGTGACCTGGGTATTAATATTCATCATGGACTACTTCCCATTGGTACAACAATTAAGCTTCGTCCGAAAGAACAACGCCCAATAGAGCCTTTCTATTTGCTGGATTTCGATGTTTTTCGAGAGTTCTCCCTGCCGGAGGCGCCAACAATGGATACAAAGGTAATCTGCCAATATGTGAAGGTATATCACAAGATGATTTACCGATTGTTCCGCTGGTCAGTTACTAAGCGGTATATATCGACGCAGCAGGGGTAACACAATGGAATCGACGAGTTCTGCAACTCTAAATCAAAATCCGGTGAAATGGGGAAACCAGGCCCTATTGGCAAATCAACGGCTGCAGGCTACAGGTACTAAGATCGATGATATAGCAGGCCAAAGAGATCATATTGATTTTTTCCACGTCATATAATTGACGATGCAACAAGACTTTCCCAAAAGGGAATAGGAGAATTAATAGGTGTTACTCGTCAAACGATCAATCGATGGGAAAGAGGTGAGCCGATAAGAGCTCATAACCGCAGGCGCCTTTTCGCTGTTCGTGATGTGTTAAAACGCGCTTCTCTTCGATATTCAACACCCAATGAGCTTGCCACATGGCTTGACACACCGCGCGGAGCTGATGGCCGTACCCCTGCTCAATTACTTGAAGCAAATGAGATCAATCGAGCTCGTCTTCTGGCCGTTACCAGCCCTTCTCCTGGTCTCAGACAGGTTCCATCTTGGGTAAATCAACCAGTCCCAGAGGCATTTCGGGCTGGAGCGGAACGCCGTCAAGAGGCCTTACCACCTGAAACTGATAACGAACTGGCTCATCTTATTGACGAGGAAGAAGATAACACTGATGAAGATGGGGAGGTTCTTCCACCGATATGAGTGATTCGGATGCATGGACGCGATCATTAGGAGATGAACTTCTGGCTATAGGTTGGCAGCAGGGAACGTTATTTAGCGCACCTTCAGCATGTTTTCTGTTGAACAAACTCTCTGGACCGGAACAAACTGCGCAAATAATTCAGCATTCCCGGTCAATTAAGTCTAATGAGAAATACATACTTATCACTCAGGATTGCGATATTAAGGCTAAAACATCAGACGAACCGTATGTAGAAGCACTGCTTTGCAAACCTGAAAGGAAAGCGTTTGTCGATAACATTAAAGGTAATAGTACACGATGGTTCGTAATCGATTATGATACGGGATTAGTGGCTCATGCAAAGTATCATACACAATTTGAAAAGCAGGTACTCACAAAGCTTACACCTGAGCAATGGCAAAACGGTCCTAATCGACTCGATGAATTTGTTCGCTGGTTAGCAAGGCGTTATGATCGCCCGGCGATTCCAGATGCTCTCGTTGAGGCATTTCAAAAACCGCTAGAAGCCAGAATTGCGGATCTTGAGAAAGAAAATCCGGATATTTTCGCTGCCTTCAACAGAGTCGTAGGCGATCTCCGAATCAATATTCCTCCGAGTGAAGATCAACCGTTTGACCTTCATATGATTCTTTTGATCAGATCAGAAGGCCTTAGCGAAGAGGAGGATAATGCCATTGATTTCTTTAAGAAAGTTGTGCGTGATTGCTTAGACTCCAACATTGTACATCTCGATCCAGAAGTTCGCATTCTGACAGAGGAGTTGATTTCAATGAAAGAGTTTTATGCTACGCGCCCAATCTACCTCGGTGATTATACGTATCGGGGAGAAGAGATTGAAGGGGCAAGACCCCCCGAACGGAATTAATCAGCGGTTAGGAGGTCTAAAATGGATATGTGGAGCGTATGAAACCAGGCGTTAGCTGACCTCACTAGTAAACTACAGCAAGAAAGTGAGGTAATAGAAGAAGCTTTTGGCCTTCTAGATAAATGTATCAAGCATTTGTTTTCGAGTGCCACAGGTGAACATGACGGAGTATTATCATGAATTGGTCTCTCATCTGGACTGCTGTAGGGGGTATTGCACAAGCGCTGCAGTTGTAGCAACCTTTTTGGCCGTTTTTGTGGCATTGAGGTTAGGGCGAAGGGAGGATCGACGTTCTTTGTAGGCACCCTATGATGATGCACGCCCGTGATCCAGATCACCTCCGATCCATTGATGATTCCTGTGCAAGCAGGAAACCAAAGCTATCTCGTTTGGGACAAACAGCCACCACCAAAGATTGAGGTCTACAATATCGGCAATGGGGCTGCATTCAATATCAGAAGCGTGATCTATGGACCAGAAGCTACTGCTGTCGCTGATTCTTCTACTTTGCTAGGCACCTTAACCTGGAAACATTTCAGCAACGAAAAAGAAAACCACTGTACCAGTGGACGACTGACGCAATCAGTCAGCGCAAAAGGGAAAGCCTTCAGTACACCTTCGCCGGGACCAACACGCCCTATAGGTTCTCTTACCTAATCCATTATACCGTACAGTTGCTACAACGTCAACAATAAGGCGCACTTCCGCATGTTTGTACACCCGATAGGAAAGATGCGATCTCACGATGTGAGGACCTCATACCCCTGTTTCGGCCATTGCTTGTCTCCCTCCTGGCCTCCCATGAATTCCTACACCCCGCTTGCTGGACACAAAAACCACCTTTTTCGGCGGTGACAGCTATGGTATGCTATGGCCCAGAAACATGTTTCC
>WNGK01020112.1_pt1 | contig 11001 bp, 11 predicted proteins | sample 5400601 | NCBI WGS metagenome assembly WNGK01 (sample SAMN13153376, study PRJNA577476) | soil metagenome | isolation source: 60 cm soil or saprolite under Garry oak tree replicate 1 | place: USA:California | collected 2016-06-15
CAAACCGGTGAAGTGGGTCGAGGACCGCATCGAGAACCTCACCGCCACTTCGTTCGCGCGCGACTACCACATGACCGCCGAGATCGCGTCCACCAAGGACGGCAAGGTCACGGGTCTTCGCGTCCACGTGCTGGCCGATCACGGCGCGTTCGACGCCTGCGCCGATCCGTCGAAATGGCCGGCCGGCTTCTTCAACATCGTCACGGGATCTTACGATTTCCCGGTCGCGCATCTCTCGGTCGACGGCATCTACACCAACAAGGCGCCGGGCGGCGTCGCCTATCGCTGCTCGTTCCGGGTGACCGAGGCGGCCTACTGCATCGAACGCGCCATGGACATTCTCGCCCAGAAGCTCGGCATGGATCCGGCCGAGTTGCGGCTGAAGAATTTTGTCAGGCCGGAGCAGTTCCCGTATCACTCGGCGCTCGGGTGGGAATACGATTCCGGCGACTATCACACCGCCATGAAGAAGGCGATGGAGAGCGTCAAATACGCCGAGCTCCGCAACGAACAGGCGGAGAAGCGCGCGGCCTTCAAGCGCGGCGAGACCCGCGAGATCATGGGCGTCGGCGTGTCGTTCTTCACCGAGATCGTCGGCGCCGGACCGTCGAAGAATTGCGACATCCTGGGCATTGCGATGTTCGATTCCTGCGAAATCCGCCTGCATCCGACCGGCGCGGGCATCGCCCGGGTCGGCACCAAGAGCCAGGGCCAGGGTCACGAGACCACCTGGGCCCAGATCATCGCCACCGAGATCGGAATTCCCGCCGACGATATCATGGTCGAGGAAGGCAATACCGATACCGCGCCCTACGGGCTTGGCACCTACGGGTCACGTTCGACGCCGGTCGCGGGCGCCGCGATCGCCACGGCGGCGCGCAAGATCAAGGCCAAGGCGCAGATGATCGCCGCCTACAAGCTCGAGGTGCATGAGGACGACCTCGAATGGGACATCGACGGTTTCCGCGTCAAGGGATTGCCGGAGAAATCCATGTCGATGAAGGATATCTGCTGGGCCGCGTACAATTCGGTGCCGCCGGGCATGGAGCCGGGGCTGGAGGCGGTCAGCTATTACGATCCGCCCAACATGACCTATCCATTTGGCGCCTATATCTGCGTCATGAACATCGACGTCGATACCGGGGTCTACAAGATCAGGCGCTTCTACGCGCTCGACGATTGCGGTACCCGCATCAACCCGATGATCATCGAGGGCCAGGTGCATGGCGGACTGACCGAAGCCTTTGCGATCGCGATGGGCCAGGAGATCCGCTACGATGACACCGGCAACGTAGTGACCGGTTCGTACATGGATTTCTTCATGCCGACCGCCGTCGAGACGCCGCATTGGGAGACCGACTTCACGGTGACGCCGTCGCCGCATCATCCGATCGGCGCCAAGGGGGTCGGCGAAAGCCCTAATGTCGGCGGCGTGCCGGCGTTTTCCAACGCCGTCAACGACGCCTTCTCGTTCCTCGGCTCGACCCACATCCAGATGCCGCACGATTACTGGCGCAACTGGCGGGCGGCGAAGAACCTTGGAGTGTTTGCGCAGCAATGAAAACTCGCGAGGAGATCGCGCAAGCCCTGGCCGCAAGCGGCTATATCGCCGACGCTGAACTTGCGACCGCGATCTCGCTGATGCAACTGCTCAGGCGCCCGCTGCTGCTGGAAGGCGAGGCGGGCGTCGGCAAGACCGAGGTGGCCAAGGCGCTGGCCACGGCGCATGCGACCGAGCTGATCCGCCTGCAGTGCTATGAGGGGCTGGATCAATCGGCCGCGCTCTATGAATGGAACTACCAGCGGCAGCTGCTCTCGATCCAGGCGCATCGCGGCGAGGATGCCGACGCCATCGAGGATCAGATTTTCTCCGAAAAATATTTGCTGGAGCGGCCGCTGCTGGCCGCGATCCGCCGCAGAACGCCGCCGGTGCTGCTGATCGACGAAATCGACCGCGCCGACGACGAGTTCGAGGCGTTCCTGCTCGAGCTGTTGTCGGATTTTCAGGTATCGATCCCGGAGCTCGGAACGATTTCGGCGAGCACGATTCCGCATGTGGTGCTGACCTCGAACGGCACCCGCGAACTGTCGGACGCGCTGCGCCGCCGTTGCCTTTATCACTACGTCGACTATCCCGATGTGGATCGCGAGGCGCGCATCATCATGGCGCGGATCGATGGCGCCGGCGCGTCGCTGTCGCTGCAGATCGCGCGCATGGTCGAAAACGTCCGCAAGGAGGAGCTTCGCAAGGTGCCGGGCGTCGCGGAGACGCTGGACTGGGCGGCGGCACTGGTCGGCCTGAACGTGCGCGACCTGCACGAGGCTCCTGAGAGGGTTCACGAGACCCTGATGTGCCTGCTCAAGACCCATGAGGACAAGGCGCGCATGACGCGCGAGGTGAGAGAACGCTTGCTGGGGAAGGTCGCATGAGTTGTTGTGGCACCAACCCCGGGTATGACGAGCTCGACGAGGTCTCCCGCCTGGTCTCGGCAAAGCTCGCCGGCTTTCTCCGGACGTTGCGGGATAACGGTTTCGCCGTCGGTCTGCACGAAGGCCGGGACGCAGCCGCCTTGATGGCGGCGGGCTATATCGAAAAGCCCGGGCTGTTGCGCATCGCATTAAAACATCTGTTTTCGGCGCGGAAATCCGATTGGGACAAATTCGACGGCATTTTCGATGCGTTCTGGCTAGGCAAGCGGGTCAGATCGCGGTCTCTGACCATGGGCTCGGTGAAGGCTGCCAATAGCCCATCATTGAAGACCCTGCGGGATAACAAGGCCGAGCCAGCGGCAAGCGAAGCCGCAACCGACCGGATTCTATCCGCCGACGATGCGCCAGAAGAGCGAGCCGGCGAAGGCCGCATGGAAGGCGCCTCGCGTGCCGACAATCTTGCGGAAATCGATTTCCGCAACATGGCCGACCCCGACCAGATCGAGGAAGCCCACGCCGTCACGGCGCGGCTAGCCAGAACCATGCGGACGCGGCTGACTCGCCGCGATCTGGCGCGGCGGCGCGGCTACCGGCTCGACCTGCGAAGAACGATCCACGGCAATATCAGCCATGGCGGCGTGCCGATCAGCCTGGTCAAGCGGCAGCGCAAGCAAAAGCCGCTGCGCCTGGTCGTGCTGCTCGATGCCTCCGGCTCGATGAGCATGTACACCGGCGTGTTCCTGCGCTTCATCCATGGCGTGCTGGACGAGTTTCGCGAAGCCGAGGCATTCCTCTTCCACACCAGGCTCGCTTATGTGTCCGACGCCATGAAGGAAAAGGATCCCGCGCGCGCGCTCGATCGTCTGTCGATCATGGCGCAAGGCGCCGGCGGCGGCACAAGAATCGGCGAAAGCCTGCAGACCTTCAACCGCTGGCACGCCGCGCGCGTGCTGCATTCGCGCAGCTGCATCATGATCGTGTCCGACGGCTATGAGACCGGCGATGCGTCGCTGCTCGGGCGCGAGATGGCGGCTCTGGCAAAACGCTGCCGCCGCATCGTCTGGCTCAATCCGATGATGGCGTGGCAAGGCTATGCGCCTGTTGCCGCCGGCATCAAGGCCGCATTGCCCTATGTCGATCTCTACGCGCCCGCCAACACGCTGAAGAGCCTGACCGAGCTTGAACCCTATCTGGCGAAGCTGTGAAGATTGATGCGATGAGATTGAGCAACGCAAATGTAGGTGACTCCACCTCTCCCATAAGGAGAGGTCGGCGCGTAGCGCCGGGTGAGGGGTTACGCTCTCTCGTTAGGGCGGCGCCCCCGCATCCGATTTGCACTAGACGATGCTTCGCATCGCCAGGAGCAAATCGACCTCTCCCCGCTGGGGAGAGGTGACCGAAGGGGTCTTGACCGGCTACATAGGTAACAGAATAGACCGGCGACATGGGTAACAGGTCAACTGATCGGCGAGGAGGACCTTGCCGATGGGATGGAAGGAGACCTGTGCCGTGGAAGAGCGGATGCGCTTTGTGATTGCGGCCGAGAAGCACGAGGAACCATTTGCGGCAATATGCCGGCGCTTCGGCGTGAGCCGCAGGGTCGGGTACAAATGGCTTGCGCGCTATGAGGAAGCGGGCGTTGAGGGTTTGCTCGATCGCTCGCGGACGCCGCTGCATCACCCGCAGGCGATACCCGACGAGATCGCCGAGCGATGTCTTGCGGTGCGCCGGGCGCATCCGAGCTGGGGCCCGCTGAAGGTAGGTGCCTATCTGGAACGCCGAGCGCCTGCCAAGGATTGGCCGGCGGCGAGCACGATCGGAGCGTTGTTCGACCGTGAAGGGTTGACGGTAAAGCGGAAGCTGCGCCGCCGCAGTCCGCCCTCGAGCGCCCCCTTTGCGCATTGCGGAGCCGCCAACGATGTGTGGTGCATCGACTTCAAGGGTTGGTTTATGACCGGTGACGGCAGACGGTGCGAACCGCTGACCATCACCGATGCCCACAGCCGCTATCTGTTGCGCTGCCAGGCGCTGCCGCGCACCGACACCGATCATGTCTGGCCCGTGCTGGAAGCTGCGTTCCGCGAGTTCGGTCTGCCGCATTATCTGCGCTCCGACAATGGATCGCCGTTTGCCTCGCGCGGCGCCGGCGGATTGTCGAAGCTGTCGGTTAAGTTGATCAAGGCCGGCGTGGTTCCGGAGCGCATTGCGCCCGGCAAGCCGCAGCAGAATGGCCGGCACGAGCGCATGCATCTGACATTATTGCAGGACACCGCCAATCCGCCAGCCCCTAGCCTGCGCCAGCAGCTCAAGCGCTTGCGCGACTTCCAGCGTCTCTACAACGAACAGCGTCCGCATCAGGCGCTCAGCAATGCCACGCCGGCCGATCACTACACGCCGTCACCTCGGCGCTTCGACGGCATCCTGCGCGAGCCGGAATATGGCGCCGCGCACGAAGTCCGGCGGGTGCGCCATAACGGCGACATCCGATGGCGCAATCGCACGATCTACGTCAACCAGGCCCTGGTCGGCGAGCCGATCGGTCTCGTCGAGGACGACACCACCGGCTGGACCGTCAGCTATGGCCCGATCGTGCTCGGCACCATCGCCCATCACGATGACCACCTGCGCAAACCCAAACACCGGTCCTGTGGACGTGTGGACAACGCAAGTGCCTTGCCCACAAGCCCACAGGACCAGCAACAACAGACCTGAACGAAACGAGAATTGTGTTACCTATGTCGTCGGTCTGAACTGTTACCTATGTCCCCGGTTGCTCAAAGGATAGACGCCAATGACCAGGCATGTGGAAGTAATGGACCTGGTAGCCCGGCTCAAGGCCGCCGAGGAGACATTCGTTCTCGCAACCGTCGTCCGCACCGTGTCGGTGACCGCGGCCAAAGCCGGCGCCAAGGCGATCATCCGTCCCGACGGGACGATCGTGGCGGGATGGATCGGCGGCGGCTGCGCCCGCGGCGCGGTGCTGAAGGCCGCCCGCGATGCGCTCGCCGACGGCGAGCCGCGCATGGTCTCGGTGCAGCCGGAAAACCTGCTTGCCGAGCTCGGCGTCAAGGCCGGCGAGAACCGCGGCGGCGTGCGCTTCGCGCAGAACATGTGCCCGAGCAAGGGCACCATGGACATCTTTGTCGAACCAGTGCTGCCGCATCCCTCGCTGGTTATTCTCGGCGTCAGCCCGGTCGCGCTATCGCTCGCCGCGCAGGCGCGGCAGCTCGATTATCACGTCACGGTTGCCGCACCGGCGGGTGATTTATCGGACACTCCCGACGCGGATACGCTGATCGACGGCTATCAACTAGGTCCGCTCAACGAGGCCCGACGCTTCATCGTAGTCTCGACCCAAGGCAAAGGCGACGAAGCCGCGTTGCGGACGGCGGTTGCGACGGAAGCCGCCTATCACGCCTTTGTCGGCAGCCGCCGCAAAATGGCGGCGCTGCGCGAGAAACTCATTGCCGAAGGTATCGACCCCGCTGCCATCGACCGCATCAAGGCGCCGGCCGGTCTCGACCTCGGCGCCATCACGCCCGAGGAAATCGCGATGTCGATTCTGGCGGAGATGACGATGGAGCGAAGGCGGGGCCAGCGCGGGTAGCCGCTCTCATTGCGAGGAGCTTAAGCGACGAAGCAATCCATTACGCGCCGCTATCGAATTGTCTCGTGCCGGAATTAGGTTCGTCCGCACCAAGCTTTCCGCTATGCTGCCGGTCGTCCCCTCGCTGGATCGGAGCAATCAACAATGACCGGACCAGACTCATCCGACTGGCTTGGCCTGTCAGGCCGCGTTTGCGTGGTGACGGGTGGCGGCGGTGGCATCGGCCGCGCCGTCGCCATTAATCTCGCCCGGGCCGGCGCCCATGTCGCCGCCATCGATCTCGACGAGCACGGCCTCGAGGCGACGCGCGCCAAGCTGCGTGAACTGGACCGCAGCCATGTCGTGACGCGTTGCGATACTTCGAGCGTCGACAGCGTTGCTGCCGCATCCGAGACCATCGAGAGGGCGCTGGGATCATGCGGCGTTCTGGTCAACACCGCGGCGGTGCTGCGACCCGGCGTGCTTGAAAACCTGTCGCTTGCCGAATGGAACGCGGTGCTGTCCGTCAACCTGACCGGCTACTTCCTCTGCGCGCAGATTTTCGGCCGGCACATGCGCAAGCTCGGGCGCGGCAGTCTCGTTCATGTCGCCTCGATCGCCGGCAGCCACGCCCAGGGCCAGAGCGTTCGCGGCGGATCGGCATGCCGCAGGACATCGCCGACGCCATCCTGTTCCTGGCCAGCGACCGGTCGTCCTATGTTAACGGCGACGAGATCACCGTCGATGGCGGTTACGCCAATATGCTGATGAATCTGGTGCCGCGACCGGGCTTTGACTGACGAGCTGGCTAAGCGGATGCAGCAATGTCCGCTGTGGGGGGTGGCGGATGAGCACCGGGTGCTGTTCGACTTTCGCTAATGACCCCGGCAGCGGACATCAGCCAACATTTCATATTTCGGTCGCGAAGCTTGTTTCAGCCCTACCAAAGCGCTCATCCGAGCGGATACTATGACGCATCCTTAGGGCGCGGGTATGAGAGAGCGACAATTTCTCTGCGTTCCGGGTGGTGCGGCGGCGTCGTGGCCGACGGTGGCGGGAGCGAAGCATCCGCTCAAGATCATCGGCTTCCCCGGCGCAGGAGGAGCGTACGCGTGGCTTCCGATGGTCGCGAGTTTCGAGCCGCGCTTGACCCAATCTCGTTCGCAGTCGCTCTTGCTACGTCGGGGATCAACGGAGAAACACTATGGATGAGAACGATCGCTTGGATTCGATGGCGCGATGGATGTGGGATGCGAGACAACGGCGCCAGACGTTTTGCAACCTGCCCGACGGGTTGCGGCCCACATCCATTGCCGAGGCCTACGCAGCGCAAGAGGTCTATTATCGGCTGGCGGAGCCAGTATATGGCCCCGTTGCCGGCGCCAAGATTGCCACCACAACCAAGGTGATGCAGAAGTTGATGGGCATCACGCATCCATGCGGCGGAGCGATCTTTGCACGAACGATCCGTACGTCACCAGCGAGGCTGCGGACTGCGGATTTTGTTAATCTGCGTGTCGAAAGCGAGATTGCGCTGAAACTCGGGGCTGATTTGCCCGCACTCGGTGCACCTTGGACGCGCGACGCTGTTGTGCCAGCTGTCGCGAGTGCGATGCCTGCATTCGAACTAATCGAGGACCGGCACGCGGACTACAACACTACCGATGCTTCCTCGTTGATCGTCGAGAATTGCTGGAATGGCGGAGTAGTCCTGGGTAACCCCCAAGCCGTTCAGGTCGGAGACCTTGTCGGCGTCGCCGGTCGGCTCAGCATTAGTGGCAAAACAGTTGGCGAGGGCAACGCAGAGGATCCCTACGCGACGCTTGCTTGGGTCGCTAATCATCTCGCCGAGCGTGGTCGTGATTTAAAAGCTGGCATGGTGGTAATCACCGGCAGCGTTATTCCAACGGTTTCGATCGCGAGCGGCGACCGCGCGCTGTTCACGGTTGATGGATTGGGCGAAGTCGCCATGGAAGTCTTTTGAATGTGCTGCCACCGTGCTCATAAATGAGTCGCAGCTTTCGGGTTTTGCTGACCGTGTTAAAAAATTAGGCACAGATGACGCACCTATTCGCGCGATCCATCGCGACATCGCTTGGAACCAGATCGCGCTTGGCTTTAGTATTCTAGGCCAGTACTCGCTTCATCGACGGAGGGATCGATGACCAACCTTTATTTCGAAGAACTGGAAATCGGAACCCGCAGCGCGGCTGGACCCTACCTCGTCTCTAAGGACGAGATTATCCAGTTCGCGAAACAGTATGATCCGGTGCCGCGCCACATTGATGAGGAGGCTGCGGCGCGCTCAATGTTTGGGGGGCTGACTGCATGCAGCGCCCATACCTTCTCCATCTTCATTTTGTTGACGACCAGGCTTCAGCCACGACTCCATGTCCTTGCGGGATTAAGTTGGGATGAGCTGAGGCTGCCGTACGCGGTACGCCCGGGTGACGAGCTCGATCTCGAAACGACGGTTGTGGAGATGCGTGAGTCGAAATCCAAACCCGATAGGGGAATCGTTCGCACCCGAGTCCTCTTGCGCAATCAAAGGCGTGAAACGGTGCTGGAGTGCACCTCCAATATTTTCGTTGCCCGGCGACCAGATGCGAACGCGGCGACCCCGAGTTGAAAAAGCTCTATTCGGCCAAGACCGCCGCCCCCTTCGCAGACGTGCGCTCTCCGACCACCCATTGCGGACATTTGAGCGGTCGGCTTCCACCTTGCCGCGTTTCTGTTCCTGGCACAAAGCTGACGTTACTGTCGCTCTGGGAATGTCCGCTGTTGAGGGAAAAGCGGACATCAAACATTCGCTGTATGAGGTCTGTTTTTGACCCCAAAGCGGACGCGAGACATTGCATTCGCCGGCGCAGAGGTTGAACTTGCTAAGTTCCAGTGTTGTGCGAAGATAGAAGGTGTCTGGTTGGGCTGCCGATCGAGTTCGCGTGTCGTCTTGTGAACGGAGAGTTGCTTGAGCGAGCCGCTTCACCCCGCCGCACCCCATCAATTGCCGTCATTCATCACCGCGCCGGGTGACACCGATGTCTTGATGGTCGTGGTCGGCATTGTCCTCATCGGCGCCGTTCTGGCGGTCGGCAATCTCTATCTACATCTGCATACGCTGCCGGAGCGGATGGCGCACAAGTCACAAAAGCTGCAATTCGAAATCGTGGCCGTGCTGGGTTTGCTAGCGCTATTCACGCACAACCACCTCTTTTGGGTAATCGGGCTGTTTCTTGCCATGGTTGATTTGCCCGATTTCGGCACGCCGCTGCGCAGGATCGCGGGATCGGTCGATAAGATGGCAGGCGTCGCACCGGAGGAAGACCCAGCTGAAGCGCCAAATGAAGCCGCCAGTCACGCCGCTGCTACCGCCGACGCGGCGAGGCCCGGCGCGGCCAAGAGCGAGGTGCAGGGCCATGCTTGAGGTGCTTCTCTGCTCTCTGCTGACGATATTTCCGGACTATCTCTATCGCCGCTACAGGCAGGGAAAGCGTCTCGGCCACGAGATCACGCTCTATTCGGTGTGGTTCGAACTGCGATGGGGCATCATCACCTGTCTCATGCTCACCGTCGCGTTGATCACAATGATCTTCTATTTTCATCCGTCGACCACGTCCGCAACGTTGTTCTATCGGACCGTTCCGATCGTTCCCGAGATAACCGGCCGGGTGGCGGAGGTTCACGTCGATGTCAGCGCTTCCGTCAAGAAGGGTGACGTGATCTTCAAGCTCGACAGCGCGAAGCAGGAGGCATCACTGCAAACGGCCAAGCAGAAAATCGCCGAAGTCGATGCCTCCATGCTGGCGGCGCAGGCCGATATTCTTAAGGCGGAAGGCCAGCTCGAGGAAGCAAAAGGCGCGCTGAAGCAAGCTTCGGATGAAATCGACACCAAACGCGAACTGCAGAAGCGCAATCCGGGCATTGTGCCACAGCGCGACATTGAAAAACTCGAGGTGGCCGTAGCTGGTCGTCAGGGGTCCGTCGACGCCGCGTCCGCTTCGAAACAATCCGCGATGACTCGCGTGAGCGCGCTCCTGCCGGCGGAGAAGGCGAGCGCGGAAGCAGCGCTGGCCGAAGCGCAAGTGGATCTGGACAAGACCATCATTCGCGCTGGCGTGGACGGACGTGTCGAGCAGTTCGCACTGCGGCCGGGTGATGTCGTCAATCCAATGATACGGTCGGCAGGAGTTCTCATTCCTGAGGGTGCCGGGCGGAGCACGCTTTTGGCGGGATTTGGGCAGATCGAAGCTCAGGTCATGAAGGTCGGAATGGTGGCCGAAGCTACCTGCATCTCCAAGCCGTGGACGATCATTCCGATGGTGATTACAAACGTACAGGACTACATCGCGGCGGGCCAGTTCAGGGGCGGCGAGCAACTGGTCGAAGCCCAGCAGGTCGTGCGTCCGGGCACGGTTCTCGTCTACATGGAACCGATCTACCAGGGCGGCCTTGAAGGCGTGACGCCCGGAAGCAGTTGCCTCGCCAACGCCTATACTAGCAACCACGACGTGATTGCCTCAGGGAAAGTCGGGTCGTTCAAGAGCTTTGCGTTGCATGTCGTCGACGCCGTTGGGCTGGTGCACGCCATGCTGTTACGGATTCAGGCCCTGCTGCTCCCGATCAAGACTCTTGTCCTGAGCGGGCACTGAGTCCTGTTGAACTGCCGTAACGGGAGGTTGCGGTCATTGGCATGCCGCAGGACATCGCCGACGCATCCTGTTCCTGGCCAGCGACCGGTCGTCCTATGTTAACGGCGACGAGATCGCTGTCGATGGCGGTTACGCCAATATGCTGATGAATCTGGTGCCGCGACCGGGCTTTGACTGACGAGGGGAACAGCATGGCGGCGCGTGGATCAGGTGGACTGCTCCTTTGCATGGGTCTCCTGCTTGCGATGCCGGCGCTGGCCGCCACGCCGACCGACCGGGGCGAGTGCGCCGCCAGCGCCGACAAGCCCGACGTCGGCTTCGCGGCATGCAGCCGCA